>Ga0307515_10013246_pt1 | contig 15424 bp, 15 predicted proteins | sample 17_EM_MG_FD_194513 | JGI IMG/M metagenome (GOLD analysis project Ga0307515, IMG submission 194513) | Populus trichocarpa ectomycorrhiza microbial communities from riparian zone in the Pacific Northwest, United States - 17_EM | ecosystem: Host-associated > Plants > Roots > Unclassified | place... | reverse complement strand
CGGCCGTCCTTGCCGTCCGTCCCCGTCCATGATCCAAATGTCGGCAGCGTCCCGGGGACGGACGGAGAGTTGCCGTCCCGTCCTAATCCTGGGTGATGTCGGACGGACGGGACGGTTGACCACACTGACTTCCTACATAGCAAAAGACCGAGAAAAGAAAGAACTTTTCTGTTGATAAGTTACAGGGAGATACGGCGAATCCACACAGAAACAAAAACGATTGCCCCAGTAAACTAAATAACTAGCAAGAGAAAAACAGATATCATTTCAACAAGTACGAAATTGGATCCCCCACAGCACCACTAACTCTGCCACCTTCCCATTAACCTTTTCTACCGCACCTTTCCATAGCGCATTGCTGTATGCTGCCCTACATGTACCTATATTTGCCATCTTGATAATTCACCGAGAGGACCAACAACTTTATCATGAAACTGCTCAAGTACAGTCTGTTCCTCTCCACCTCCACCTCCTGAGTCAATCCCAAAGTCACCCCGAAGACATGCAAGAGTAATGTCTCTATATCTCGCTCCCATAATGTAACTCAGCCGTGGAGCGTAATGTTCAATCAATTTTTGACTGAATGCTGCCGGCTCTAACCCGAGCTCTGCGTTGTGCTTTATATATACGTCCAACGTTGTCCAGCTGCCGAGTTCTAGCAGAACTATGCCGATACTGTAATAGTCGTAGATTTCGCGAAATGATTGACTGGAGGAGTATTCTGGGTGCCGGTAATGCTGCAATATGGTGTTGGAGGATGGTATCAAAGTTTTCTCAGTTTGGCCTGCTCTGTCCGAAGGCCTTGAGTACCGAAAGTTGACTAAGTAAGGGTTCTCCAGTAAATCCGAGAGCTCTGAGGCACTTCCCTTTTGCTCAAAGAATACTATATTACTCGAACTGATGTTTTTATGTAACCACTTCACTATGTTCAACTCCCTGACACAACTGACAAGTTTGTATGCCAGCTGAAACCTCTCCCCCAGTGGGAGTCCGACCTTGTTACGCAATTTAAGAATGTCGAAGAGACTGATCGGTGCGATTCTTTTGAGTTGTGTCGGCGGCTCTAGAGCGGACTCAGGAAAGGCCCAAATATAAGCATAGTCATGCTGCTTGGAGGTAGCGGCGGTTGACACCACGAAACCGAGGCAATCTAGAACGCGAAAGCCGGTAGGCTTCGAAGGTCGGCGGAAAATCTTGGTTGTGAAAAGCATACGCTGTTCCCTTTGGGGTTCCGACAGTTTGTTCCATTTTGGAGTGGGGGAGACCCACTCAACAAGTACTTGCTTGTTATAGTATCGACCAATCGAAAGTCCATCACCAAATACGTCTTCAATGTGCAATGCGTCTGACACCAATAGCAAGCTTTCCCCCTTTTCTATCGGCAATTCTTGGTCCTGGTTTTTGTCTCTCTTGAGGCGCAGAATATCCAGCTTGGTTGATGCTAAGGCACCAAGTTCCGAATAGTGACCCGACTGCGTGTTGGTCACAATATCACGGAGAGCTTCGTCTTGAGAACTATCAGTAACCAGCAAATTCTCTAGCTTCTCCTGATGTCCGGCTGGAAGTGAGTTCCATAATTTTTGTATGAGTTCCTGAAGCTCCTCGTGGAATGGTTTGCGAATAAAAAAGGCGACTTCCGATGGTGGTATTATTTCGTCTAGAGCCCCCTTGATGTCTAGTTCAATTTTACTGAGTAAGCTGGTGAGAACATCATGGAAATGGTCGCCTTTATCGTTAATAATTTCCATAACGCCGGCTGAAGGGCCGCTTCCAGTGAAATGTAAGACTTTACCCCAAGAAGCAAGACGTGCATTCTGGAACCGAATCACTGGAACCGCAGGCTCAACGTCTTCGTTGTCCTGGGCCATTCTAAGGTATCTAGTCAAAGCTTGTTGTGTAGCATCGAAAAGGGCCTTTAGGCTTAGAAATAAAAGTTGTTGGTGGACCTTTGCAGCCTTGGGTCGCTTGATGGGATCAATTTGAAGCATGAGGCCGGCCGTCTCTAGCAAATTATGGAGCACGCTACCCTCTGATCTTGCCTGGAAGTTTTTGAGCCAAGAAGTAACCTGCGGTCTCAGGTCCTTTCCGGTAAAGAAGTATCGATCCTTCATATTTGCTCTGAAGGCAGCTCCTGATCGTTGTTCACGAAAGCTGTTGACACCATCTGGACCCCCTTTGATGTATGCAGCAATTTCAGAAACCATGCACCCAAATGACCAGATGTCTAAAGAGCGTCCCACATCTTGGCGCCTCAAACTTTCGTCCATACATTCTGGTCCGACGTAATCTCCTAGGCCTGCTTTCCAATGTGTTCGCGAGCCCATGTCCTCCGTCTTCAACTTTGCAAGACCGAAATCCGCTAGATAAAAGCTTCTGGAATCAACTAGGACGTTGGCTGGTTTAAGGTCGTGGTGGTATCCAATCCGTCCTAGCTCCATGTCGTGATCTTTCGCATTAAGGTTTAGCGAATGTACCTTTTCTATCGCCGAAGAAAGGCCCTGCAGAGCTGTGTAGAACATAAAGTCATCCTTAAACTCCCCGAAACGCTCCCGTAGTTGTAGAAAATGCTCTAGGTCCATTGGGAGTAGTGGGAATAAGAAGTTATGATTGTCGCAGTGGTTATAAGAAGCCAACAGAGGAACAATGTTAGGATGTCGGAGGTGGTCCAAGATTTGAAGACATTCTTCTTCCCGCTTAAGTTGTTCTTCCCATTTACGTTTTTTTTCCTTAAGTTTTCCTTCACGCTTAAGTTTTTCTTCCGGCTGAAGGTTTTCTTCCTGCTTAACTTCTTCTTCCCGCGTAACATTGGCTGTATCCGACTCTTTCCGTAATCGTTTTCTGACTATGAAGACTTTGGTCATCTGTTGAATAACGAATGCATGGATTAGAGGTTCGCATTTAGGAATTCTGAAGGTAACATACTTGCTGTGGAAAGATAGTTTGCAATGATGGTACTACCGACATCTTGAAAACTTGGCCGAACGACCCTTCACCTAGTGGAGTCTCTTTGATAAACGGTAAGATCTCTTCCGCACGAAAACGGCAATGATAGCTGCTCATTTCTTTCGCCAGAGTTCGAGGCAAAAATTCCCATTGTGCGTTATTAGCGAAGTCCCATCCGACGTTTTCCGCAATCTTTTCAGCCCAGGTTATCTCAAGTGGAAGTTGGGAGTCGAGTGCATTATGCTCAATAAAGCTCATCAATTTGTGTAGCCATTTCTTCCAGACGAGGATTCCAAAAACAATCTTGCCTTCGGTGAGGATGCGATTCACGACAATCTTTTCTTGGTGATCTGGAACTGCATATTCCTGAACGCATTCTGTAATGGCTTCCTCGATAACAGCTCTTGTTAAGAGTGCGTTAACTTCATGCTGGCTGATGAAGTGTTTCTCATCTGTGGACAGGTGGCGCCGCTTCTCCAGTTCCCCTCGCAGGTTATCAATTGTTCGACCCATCCTGAGCTGGAAAATGATGCGGCTGAGTATGAAGTTCGCTAGTCGGTAATTCTGTGTAGAGTAGGAAGTGAGAAATATGTTGACTCTCAAGTTGCAAGGGGAACTAATACTAACATTCAGGGAATTAATAATAACTGTACTAGTAAAGCAGTAGCTATTGCAGCAGATATTCCGAGGCGGCTTAGAGAGACCTGAATCTTCGCAGTATCAAATCGCTTACGACCAAGAAAGCGGGCTGCTGTTTAAATTAATCTTGCATAGCCTCCTTAAGACTCATTTAATAACCCCCAACGGCCCAAATTGACCATAATGGCTGCTTCATTTCAGCGTCGTGCGGGGTATCGCCCGGAAATGTTAGAAGTTGCCTCAGGCAGTTGATGATGACAGCTCGTATGCAATACGACGCATGATTAGACCACTTTCAGCGATTGGCTGCATAAACTGTTCTGAATCTTACTGCAAGTATGGCTTTGAATATGCGCTGTATTACACAGCCTGCGACAACCGGGGTTTACTCTGCAAGCACAGCCTGCGACAGCCCGGTTTTACTCTACACGCACAGCCATGCACGCGTGCACGTTTGTCCCACCCAATTAAATCTACGAATTGTGCTTATTCGCTACATGTCCCATACAACAAATATGCGCTAACTATACGTACTATCACCTCGCAATCTCGGGTTTGCAAAATCTTTAATATTGATGAAATTTGTGGGGAAACCAGTTGACTTTTGTCGATTTTAAGCAATATTTGGAACCTAAAGCTGATCAACGAATATCGCAGTTATCACAAATCCGAGATTTTGGGATGAATGTATATATAGATATGTATATGCCGTGTATAGAACACGTCGCGATAGGAGCAATACTCGTGGACTTAACGGGCGGCTGATACAGGTTTTGGGTTTGCGTTCACGGCTACGTACTTTTTTTCCGGATGCCACTGGAAAATCACACAAAGGAATCATCGTGAGCGTGAGCCTGACAAAAGATTTGCTTGGATTCATGTAATAATGAGATTCGATAAAGCGTATAAGATTTCAAAAAGGGCTCTGCTCGAAATACATAACCGCCAACAATCAGGGTCGTCATATTACCCCAGCGTCCTTGACCCCAACGACCGCAGCACGAAATACCCTCAAGACATTCACTCCTCTGACAATATGGTCCTCCTTATTCGTCGTCCAAGTCTTGAATATAATCAAGTTGATCCTTGTAAACTCAGCCACTGTCTAAGGTAAATTCCGTTGCGAAGTTTGGGAATATACCTTGGTGAGTGCCTCTGGCGCTGTGATCTTTGTATTATCGCCACTACTCTGGAGACCTGTGAGCATAACTTCTTTTTCCTGATTTACACTGATAGCGCGAATGGATATACGTACTTCCTGGCTCCATTTGAGGGGATATAATTCGTCCATTAGCTCCACGAGCCTATGTAGCACGATGTAGCGAGATTTGATTATCGTTTCTACTGCCATGTTTTGGACGTTTGATAGAATTCGGTTCGGCTTGAGTTTGAGTATAGCAGTGAATTTAAGGAAGTTCTCAGGCGATGTAGTATTGAAGCTGATAGGATTATCGGTTGCCTTTGGATGTAGGAGAGTGAGGGGCCGGACATTGCAATTTCGTATTAGCTATAGTAAACCCCACTCGAACAAACAAGCGGCTCCGGCGCATCACATTATCGCACTAATGCAGCCATACATGCAATACGCTAGTTCGGGATCCACCAGTTGGCAGCGATCGATGTTGTGAGTTTGAAATTTTGTAATTGGTCGCTTGCGAGATGAGAAAATAAATTTTCAGGCATCCAAACTGCGCCGTGCGCCTGTGAATGGAAACGTTATCGCGGCAGTCATACGTCAATGTGCCTGCAAAAGCACTTCCTGAGAGCATGGTGGTCCTATTTGTGAATTGTAAAGTGCTGTTGTGAAACCGCGGACGCACCCTGCTAGAGGACGGGAATAACTCCAAAGTGGGAGCGTTGCTCAGAGAAGACGATTCGTTTGTGGAAATAGTTTTGGCTATTGCGAAATGCCTCGCCAATCTGCCTCAAAGCTCTCGTGTGAGCAGCCATATGGGCTAGATATTCAATAAAGTTCTGAGCGCCATAACCCGGATGTGGTTTAGGGCGCGATGGCGCAATTTACAAATGCACGTATTTGCCGACGTCTGTGGGGTAGCGGGCTCCTCGTGTACACAGATGTGACGCATCACTTGTGCTGATGCATGAGGCAATGCGGAAAGCCAGCCATGCAAGGAGGCTGAATCGTATGGCCGTAGTTATGCATGCATCGCTGCCTTATGCGCGGCCTCATCCGCTTCTTACCAGGGTTCCCAACCGTCCGTTCGGACTGACGTCTTTCGAGGCCCCGCTCCGCCGTCAAGAGCGGGTGAACAGTTTGTTTGCCCTCGGGCGTCCCGGGCCGAGGATAGAATCCCTAGGGTCCGTTCAGGGCGACTGTAGGTCCCAGCGGAGGCTACCATTAGCGGAGGTGTATTCCAGGCCGATAACCAGGCCGGCAACCAGGCCGAGTTTACCGTACCCAAAACAGGGCGCCCACACCACACCACCTACACTGTTTAACTTGTTTTAATCATTCTGAATTCACTCTAACTAGAGTATGATAGTTCCCAATTCCCCTCCCCCTCCGGATGACTGGCTCGGTGGTGGAGCTCACCTCGAGTCCTTCTACTCTTCTTGCAATCATCTAGTTATACAGCCTATAAAGTTAGAGTCGTGGGAAATGACCCTTGTCTGAACTTCTCCTGAGCGAGTTGGCATGAACTTGAGCATTGTTCTTTGTCATTCGAGTAAGAATTGATGAAGTTAGATAGGAGGCTTGGTTTTGTATTTTCATTACAGCAAGCACCTCCTGATGGAAAGGCAAACCACACACATTGCGATCTTGTGCACGTACAGAAGCATAAGAATACTATGGCCACAATATACGCGTTATAATCGGCTAGAGATATTTTAATCTACGTAATGGCGGCCGATTGATAGTTGATGCTATTCTTGTCTGGAGGCTGGCACAGCTTATTGATTAGGTCTCTGAAGGCAGACATACAGGAATCCACCGCCTTATATAGACATCGCGCTACCGTAGATAGAACTCTAGCGGTAATCTTAGGTTAACTTTCACATACACTAGCACCCAGTCGGCTGTGCAACCGGTTCAAGATCTTAGTGCAGTGCGACCTCAAGAACCTTAAACATTTTCTGACAACAAATGTGCTTTCCCGGAGGCAGGTCCAATAGGGAGAATTGTTGTTTTCGTACGACTTCGTCACCGAGCACAAGGAAGGCAAGAAGAAACTGCCGAACGAGATACTTAGACGACTCGACTACGAACGACGCTAAGAGAAGCCAACTCTGGCAACCCTGTTTAAAAGCGGGCGTCTTGTATTGGGGATAGGATTGGCAACGGCCGGCACATGCTTCTCCGGTTATAGCGCTATATTGACTTTCCGTGACGAGATTTAGATATCTAGCGATAATCATACCTTCATATACTCATACGCTATCACTCAGGTCCTCCTGTGCAACCACAGTTGAATTGTGTGATACTGATAAAATCTCTTCATCTATACCTTATTTACAATGAGAGTCGGAGATTCCGTGGAGATTGTCAGCTGGGGTAATCGGAGTAGTGGGTGGAGAGCGGCGGTAGCAAGGGTGGGAATTTGTGTAGGGGTGTATCGACAACTCCGAGAGATCTCTCTAGACCTCATTCTTGTCCTCATAGTCACAACCAGTGTTGCAGATATATAGGCCAGCAGATTCCGTAAGACTTACGGGGCTAATGGGCCCATGGATAGAGGTTTATGGGATATTGGATACAGGTTGATAGTACGTATGGATGTGTATACGGGTTGTCATATACATGGTTAAGATAGACAATCAATTCATCATCACTTTCAACAACCGTATCCATATAATTATCATCCATTAACTCACGGAGCCATGCCCGGGTGGACTAGTCTTTATACCCTGGATGCCACTGAAGTCGAACATGACCAACTACCGGCGTCAAAGCACCTCAGGCTACCGACTCCTTGGTAGTCGACATGAAAACAACAACAATTAATGTGTCAATGATGGGTGTCCACCGACAGAGCAATTGAGGTAGTCGTCGAGGGAGCTTGGCCTTACGAGGGAAGATATGACTCTCTTCCGAGTGAAGTGATAAGTCACAACTCCGAAGCCGGTCATTTCAGAACATTTAAGTTTGCTAAATTGTTTCCTAGAGATTCGTCTTGGCCCGTGACGAATGCAACCATACCCAAATATTTCAGCGGGTGTGAATATGCCACTGTGTCAAAGCACCCTGTCATGCCCGCTATGGAGTCTACCTGCCGTTGGCACCACAGTTGACGCCGTTGGAATAAGTCACCATTGATTTCGTCACTTACATACTGAACTCACCTACCCTAGATATACCGAGCTCTTAATAATAGTTAACTAACAGACAAAGATTGCGATCTATCTCCCCTCCTAGGAAGTGGCGGACGTCTTGTGTAAGTGGTTCGGGTTTACAAAAGTCGGCACGAGAGAGGTCTAGGGTAGGTAGGTGCGACTGTACATAGTAAGGTATAACGTTACTGAAGCTGTCTTACAACGACGTTAAGCCTCTAAGTTTTAACACCTAGTGATATTTGTGGAAGGTAGATGGAGGCAACCAGTCATTGTCGCTGTATCTGCGTTTACCTATCTTAAAACGCCATCTAACCGCCACAACCTAGAATACCCGAGTAATTTGTGCAAAGAGTGGCTTTAACAAGCAAAGATCTCGTCCAATACCGGAGGTAGTGCAGCAATGGAATCGGTGACAGCTACCGCAATCCTAGGGACATTGAAAAGCTAAAGAATCCCTGCCGACGCTATACTGGGTCGGTATCCGACGGAAGCGAAGAAAGAAGGAATGAAGCAACGCGAATAAAAGTCTAGTTTCTCGCTTAACTCTCACCTTCCAGATCCGGACTCGGCTACCACGCACATGGGAGCGGGCCGAGCCAGATCTGATCCCTACAAAACATGCGGCTCCGTGGGAACGGAAGAACCGCGATTCCTCCCACACTATAGCGTGCGCAGTTGCTTGGATGAGATTTCTGGTGACATAATTTTCAAATACCAACTACTACCCAAAAGCATTTGGAAACCATCGGACGGGCCGTTTGTGACGGGCCGTTGTAACCCCGTGTGATGATCACTTTTCCTTTTTCTCTTCATTGCAATGTTTGCGCGTTGGGCTGTCTTTAACAACTTTTGTTGAACCTGTAGACTACATACTGAGTCAATCTTAGAATTAGTCTTTTTCTCGTGTCCAGAGTAAGGTGAATGTGTGGCGCACCTCGTGAACTTCAGCCTCACAAGCTCGGGCGGCTCATGCGTCACACCTCCGCTCTGCACGAGCTAGCATGCGGTTGGGCACGAGACAAAATTAATCTCTAGCTAGCTGAAATTTAACAATGCTAGGTCCCCATCTCGGGTTAATTAGGTACCCACCAGATTCACAGTACGTACTTTATGGGGGGTTTGATTAAATAGGTAAGCATAACATGAACCTCACATGGGGCTATCATCTTTGACAACCTAGTTGACATGTTTTCCTCACTCCTAAGCTGTTAGGTATTTTCGGCTATCACAGTTGTCGACCTTGCAGTCCATTCCAAGCCTTACAGGTGTATTTGAGTGACAGCCTAATGACCTTCATGTCAGCCTGTCAGGTTTGTCAGATTGTCAAGAGATGGCTGCTGCGGTAGCCATCGCCATAGCAGCCATTGCCATAGCAGCCATTGCCGTAGCAGCCATTGCCGTAGCAGCCATTGCCATAGCAGCCATTGCCGTAGCAGCCATTGCCGTAGCAGCCATTGCCGTAGCAGCCATTGCCGTAGCAGTAGCCATCGCCGTAAATCTGGAGATGAAAGTAGATCCTATAAGTGATAAACCCATCATCCCAATTCGAACACTTGCTGCTATATGCTGCAGCAAAGGTGGGAAGCTAGTGAAATCTACAGCTCTACACTATAACCGAAAAAAATTTCATCTCAGCAACACCCTCTGCTACCGACAGGTTGATGTGAGGTTGTTAAACCTATTAACCTAACCACTGTGCTAGCATGGAAACAAATCCGAAGGTTTATCACCACGCATCACTCACTTCACCTAACCATCACGCTATTGCATGTGTACTTAGATCGTGAGTCTCAGCACCGTCTGATGTCTTGTATGAAAATGAAGACTTGTATGAAGATGGTGGCTGTATGAGGATATGCACCAGAACCAGGGTGATGCGTCTCAGGTCAATAGAGCATACGTGTACGCATATGGGAGATTGTACATATACGGGCCTTTGAGATAGAGAGGATAAGTCACGTCAATCAACAAGTCAAAGAAGCATCCAAAGTAACACACTCGACTTACATGCAGGCCCAGTTGCAAATATAAAGCGGAAGTGTATTGAGCTATCTAAGGGAGAATTTCTGTCTTTATATACAGGAGAGCCTGGAGCTCCGTGGAAGTCTATGGAAGCCTATGGATTGGAAATAACAGCGGTGAGTGAAAACCCGTGTACGAGGCTACGAGTATTAGTCTACAGCCTGTGAGGCAATTCGGCGATTTCCTTCCTGGCCATATAGAAACACCATAGTCCAAAAACCCTCCACCCGACTAAGGTAGACTTCTGCCCACCTGGGGCGGACTTTTGGGAAGCCTGTCTTCAATGCGGCGGTTACCCCAACCCGTCCTCGCGTCCGCTACCACTGCCACCGCCCTCTTGCCTTCCGCAGACCCTGCCGCAACGTCCTCCAGGCCTCCTCAACCGCCACTCATTGTCTCCCGGTTTACCTTATGATAGTCCCAAACTCAGTGGCCGCATATGCAGTTGCACCGACGGCATTCGTTGTATGACAGTCGATAGTCGCCACTCGGGGTACGACTCGGGCGCGGACCACTGTTGCGTTGTTCTTCAGTGGCGGAGTCGCATCTGTCAGATAGAATGGTGTCGTGTCGAATGTATGCCAAATTCACGTGCCGGGATTGGTGGTAGATGGTATTCTCCGTCAAAGTTATTACTTTAACTAGTTGAATAGTTATCACCGTAGGTATCAACTCCAGGGTCGTCATCTCGGCGTCACATCGAAGGCAAAGGAGTCAGACTCAGTGCTGTCGGCGTCAGATTCGGTGTTGCAAATGTCTGCTCTGAAGGTCGCTGTCCTGGATCACATACCCAGCACTTTGCTTAGCGGTATTTCTATAGCACTCGCCATGAGCTCCTCTCGTTGTGCATCTGAGCGACATCTCCCCTGAAGTCTCCAAGATCCATCCCCATCCCGTACTCGTTCCCGAATAGCTCCGCCGGATCGTCATTGTCATTTTGTGTGTAGATCTCAGATTGTTGCCTCGATTGCCCCTTTGTTTGAACTCGAACTCGTAGTCCAACTCGTCTCAAAAGTAGAGATAGAGGGTGCTGGAGGGTGTAGATGGTGCGCAGGATTCACGAGGGCGGAGGAGTGACGCGGCCGGCGGCGAAACGGCGGTAGAAATGGTAGACAGACGGCGCAGACAATATATGTTGCACGTAAACAAAGGCGGCACATACGACAGCGGAGGAGGCCGATGACGATTGAGAGACAAGGGTGGGTCAAGCAAGATGGCGGAGGAATGGACAAGGGCGGTAAATGGACGGCTCTAGAGATTAGAAGGCCTGAAGTGATAAAGCGACTCATGGCCATCGATTTAATACAACTATTGCTACACTCCGTTATAGATAAAACCATCCAGTACTTATTTGACGTTAGTATCCACTTAGACCTAATAGCAGCAAGTTTTACCTAATTCATCTAAAATATTAGTGTGTTGTAGGTTATAAGGCGAGAATCCTTAGTAGACAACGGTGAGAAGTCTTGCATGCTATACGCGTTACATCGGCATGGAATAGTATAGACGACTGCTGATGTGGGTGCAAAGTGCGGAGGTGTGGATAGGAACTGAGGTATGGACGAGAGCGGATGCATATAAAGGATGAGCGTTATAGTCGTCTATAGTCGATTCATAGAGATGTGCGCGTGGGCCTATGGAACTATATACAGCTGGCAGCCGGAGATGGACCTATACCAGTCTTCACTGCCTGCAGCCTTCACTGCTATACCGGTACTGTACACTATCGCTGAGAGTCCGCTTGAGAGCCTGCTTGAGAGCCTTCTTGAGAGAGCCTCGCATCGGGAGGAGTAGAGTTTTTCACGGGAAGCTTTTGACCGATGGAAAACCCTGAGTTTGTGGAAGCTTTGGCTAATAGAAGGCTCTAAGTCTATAGAAGCTTTGGCTACTAGAAGGCTCTAATTTTGTGGAAGCTTTGATGCTAACGTTGACGTAGCCAACCTACTTGTCTAAGTGCTTCTGGTACTATGATCACCATCACCGCCATCATCATCGCCATCATCACCATCGCCATCATCACCATCGCCATCATCACCATCAACCCCGAATGCGCACACATACGCCCACAATCGGTGGGAAGCGAGCAGTAGATTCCACTGGAAAATCTGAGTCGGAGATCTGCTCTCCCCAAGATCCAATTGTCTACCTTTCCTGCAGAATCTCAGGCTGCAATTGTCAACACCATGACCGTGAGGTATCGTGAGATCTCGTCGCGGTGGCCGCGCTAAAAATATAAGGTTCAGACTATGATATCGACCGACGTCATAATTTCGGCCGCCGCCACCCGCCTCCCGGTGCCTAGCGCCTACAACTCAGCAAGTCTCTAGATCGAGCACCCAGGAGCATACATGGGAGCATATAGTCAAGTGAGATTAGGAGTGTCTTGCCTCTAGAGAGTGTACTTGGGAGCGTGCTCGGGAGTGTGCTTGAGAGCGTCTTGAGAGCTTACTTGGGAGCGTACAGTCAAGCAGGCTGGGAGTGTGCCATCGAGTGCAATTGGCAGTGTATTTGAGAGCGTACTCGGGAGTGTGCTTGAGAGCATTTTGTGAGCTTACTTGGGAGCGTATAGTCAAGCAGGCTGGGAGTGTGTCATCGAGTGCAATTGGGAGTGTACTTGAAAGCGTGCTCGGGAGTGTGATTGAGAGCGTCTTTAGAGCTTGGGAGCGCGCAATGCAGTGCATTTGGCAGTTTTGTTGAATGCAGCATGATGTATAGTATCGAGCGCACATAATCGCATGCGTATCATAGTAATCTAGTCAACGCACAGGTCCATAGGACCTCATAGTGCCACGCGTCAAATATGCTATGGATTACCGCCCCAGAAACAGCTTCTCTATGAGTTACGCGTCGCGTAAGGTCATTTTTCTCGGTGTGATCACATGAACCTCTAGACGTCCCTCTATTATTTCTTTTTCTGTGATTTGCTCTGTTAGTCGGTGTTCTCCCATATCATTTTCCTGCCCTGTCTCCTCCCCTCCCATTACAGTTGCCTTGGTTCCAGCATATCAAGGATGCATTATGCTGGGTGGTGGGGATGCTATTCTCGGTGCTTTACCCGATTGCCCTGGTTCTGCATCCGATTGGTTGATATTCATATGTGTCACAATTTCCTTTTGGACCTGCTTCACCAAATTTCATTCTAAAACTACTCTGGCGAATACTTTACCGATCAGCTTTTGTGTCGCTGGTCATAATACTCACCTAATCAGAAGATCCTTTTTTAGTGTTCTTTACGTCATTGTTGGCTTCTTATCTGGGTCTGGCCCATTCCCCCTAAATTTGCCCCACTTTTTTTTTCCTATACAAGACTCATCACAGTTGTTTTGAGCGTCAACACATTTGTCTTCAGGGTGTCAATTTTCAAGTAGAGCTTTGCGAAATGTCCATCAATAGCTTTGATGAAGGCCGTTCTGACCAACTCCAGTGCTACTTCATGAGGCATCTCCAGAAATTCGTCCTTGTCAGTATATAGCTTTTCGGACTCCGTTGGTTGTTGTTTTTGACCTAAGTCCACCACTGGGAGTTTTGAAGGCCCGCCCAAACTTTTAACCGTGGGTGCCAGCGTGACGCCTTTCCCCTTCTTCTTCTTTTGCTTCTTCTTTCCTCTTCCGCCTAAGGCGAAAATAGGGAGCATCGCGGAAGCAATGGTATCATCATCGCTATCGTAAATGGATTCGCTGTCGTCTGAGTCCGAAGTATCCCAGTCGACGTCGGAGTTACCACGCAGTGACATCAAAAGGTCAAAGGGGTTCGTTTTAGGAGTAGAGAGACCCGCGCAAGGCGTCGGGATCGTCGAATTGCGCCCGACTCTAGGCATCGTGAGGCCTTAGAGAATTTACGGGGCGGCTTGTGGTTGGCCAACGACTCACGGCACTCTGGCAGGCGGTGGGAAAGGCGACGGGCTGGAAAGCGGGCAGATGCCGACACGTGCAGGTCTCTGAGCTGTTTTCCATTGGAGAGTGCGACCAGGCGGTGATGGACTTCCTGGCGGCTACTGAAGTCGGGAAGTTCCCGCCCAAGTGAATGACGGCACGGTATGGAGCAGGTGCAGAGGCCAACTCAGGTGCGGGGGGCGGCGGCGGTGGGGTTTATATCCGTTCTTTTCTTCTTTTCCTTCCTTTCTTGTCCTTTTCTTCCCTTCCCTTCTTCTCAGTTCTGTTATATCTCTCAACTCTCAGTTCTCAACTTTTACTTTCATTTGTCAGCGGGGATGCAGGGTAGCGGGGGGGAGCTCCGCCATCTAGCCGGCTCGCCCGGAGGCGGAGGGGGTATAAGGTCCTGTCATACTCTAAGTAGAGTGCATACAGTATGAATAAAACAAAAACAACGACTCACGGCTTGGCAAAAGCTAGCGGTGAGGTGTCGGTATGGCTGTCCAGAGGTACTGCCATACTCTAGTTAAAGTGAATGTAAATTTTAAAATGATTAAAAAAAAACAACACCCGATGCTACCTCTAACACCCACAAAATCTGCATGCCAAACTACTACTGACACTACCGCCGCCACATCTCTGGCGCACCGCTGCTGTCGCGATTGCCCCTGACGTATACCACGCAAACATTGCGGCTGCCTTAAGGACAGAGTACGGCAAGACGGGGAACAGCTACAAGGGTAGTATTGAGCTGGGACGAGTGATCGTGACCAGTATTCCTTTAATGCCTTAGATTTTTCCTTTTCGAGTCACAAGCGCGAGGTTCATTACCAATTTTTAATTCATTTTGCATAGAAAAGACAAAAAAGAGAGTAAAGAGACACGCGAAGGAAAAGTATGCGGAGAAGTGGCTCCACCAAGGTCACAGGAAATGGTATAGTATGGAAAGTCAGGAGAGGAAAGGCTCAAGAAAAAGCATCCCTAGACAAGTGCTGCGGAGTCCCATTACCAGTATTATTTCCATGGCGCCTATATAAAAGAACTCCTATCCCAATTCTTGCACTAAGTGGCTTTATTTCCTAGTGTATAAATTAGCACGTGGATGAGAGGCACTTTTAAAAGCACATTATTTACTCTCTTAGAGCGTACATAAGCTTCCGCAGTGTTCCTTTAGGTGAACCCTAGTTTACACCGTGGATCAACATTTTGTAAATATGGTGATAGACACGGTTTTTCTTTGACACTACGGTTTTGTTTTTAGGTAACTCTAGTGTACGAGTGATGAAACCGTGACTGAGTGAGACGATACAGTAAAACTCTAGGCTGCATCTGTGGTACATAGGCAGTGCCATATCTGTCTAACATGACAAATTCTGGATAAGAGGGACTAGTATAAACCCGCATCACTTAGTTCTAGGACCTACTAACTGCAAAACAGGGGACACACACCTTCGACAACCACACTCAACGCCTGGTTTTGCCAAGCCCCCCTCCTTTTGGGGGGGAGCGGGGTATTACTTTGGCTTCACGATATTCCCTTGTCTGTGTCCGCTTGCTTTTGCAAGTGTATCTCGTTGTTTTAAAGCTCTCTTTACCACTCAGCATCGACATCAACCGGTAGTCTACCCAGCAACTCGCCACTCGACGTTTTACGC
>Ga0307515_10013245_pt1 | contig 15424 bp, 19 predicted proteins | sample 17_EM_MG_FD_194513 | JGI IMG/M metagenome (GOLD analysis project Ga0307515, IMG submission 194513) | Populus trichocarpa ectomycorrhiza microbial communities from riparian zone in the Pacific Northwest, United States - 17_EM | ecosystem: Host-associated > Plants > Roots > Unclassified | place... | reverse complement strand
TTACACGCGAATGTATCAGAATTTTAGATAGACAAATTATAAATTCTCTCCACAACACTGAGTGAAACGCATGGGACTGTATCTCCTGTCGGTCGTAGTGTAGGCTGGGACTTGAACTGAGCTCTCACCGAGGCACCTCTGCTGGGTATATATCATCAGGCGGGCTTACAGCGGTGTCGGCGATACTTTGCTGGCTGACGTCGGGCGGCTTGTCGATTTCAATGCTGGATGCCAGGTGTCATCGTTATCTGTTATCTGAAACCCGTCCTAGTGTAAAGCATTACAAAAGCACAGTATACATTCTAGGGATGTAGAGGGGGCCTGAGTGTAGGACATGATGTCACCGCTACAACACATGTCTAATCTGAAGTTCTGGTTGGTCAAGGGAGTAACAGCGGAATATCCGTAATGAATCCGCGAAGAAAATCGCAGTTCAAGAAGAAGTATTAAGGCACTATACATAAGTCCGTCGGATCTGTGGCGTGTAAGTGGGAGAGGCAGAGAAAATCAAATGAGATCAACGGCCATCTTGTATGGATTCTCAATGAGTTCCTGGATAATCCTGAGCCGATCTTCACTGTGACATGCGCTCCGGTCGGAGGAGATGGTATAACCAGGCATGCACTCGGAGACCCGGCAAGCACCGTTATGGCAAGATACATCGGCAACACCTGGAATAGAAGAACAATCCTGGCCGTTCGGGGAGTTTTTGTGAAGAGGAATGTTACAACCTCCACCTGCGGATGCGCGCGAAAGTTAGGATAAAATGCATACCGCGCGGGTGAATAGAGCATCGACGTACAACTCTCGAGGTCCGTCTGGGTGTCAATACACTCGTAAGCACCGAGGCTCTTACGGTATGAGCTGGTGGTTCCGCAGGCCGTGAATCCAACATCGCAAGACACCCTCTTTTGCCACAAATTATCTGCATGCCTCTTCTCCGGGGTGGAGCTCGGGCAGTTCGCAGTGTCGCCGCAAACGCCGTTACAGACCCTTTTGGGGGCCCTGCATTCGCACTTGTCTCCGGAGGCAGTAAAGCCATTCGTGCATGTAAAACCACATGGGTCGGAGGGGGAGCATTGTGGGCGAGAACCGTCCGGATATGTGCATTGCTTTCCGCAATCAAGCTGAAGGTTTGACGGTCAACTGGTCCGCTCCGTCAACGAGCTATTCAAAACTACTCACCACCAACGTCATGAGAGCGTCCGTTGTGGAAGCCCTACCGACCAGGGCCGCAGCCGCACTCGCGACGGCATTGGTGGTTATGAAATTCGGGATATCCGATAAACAGAGGCAAGCATCTTCGTCGAGCGTCAGACCTCCCATCCCAGGAACCCGATAGAATGCTAATAAGAACGTACTGATATCACCAACCGTGATGAGAGTGTTCGATTGTATAGTGACCTTGAGCGGAGCGTTTACTGCTCCACAGCTGTCTTGAGATGCCCGGCCTAGAAGGCCTGGGATGGAAACGGCCTGGACGACTGAGAGGAGGGCAGCAAATGGTACCAAAGAGAGCATGCTGGTGACGAAGGTAGAAAGTGGGGGGAAAGGTTGAGCAAATGAATGGCGTTTTATCTTCGCGTCTTCGGTATATCAATGGCGGTAAGGTGGCGCGCAATGGCCGAAGACTGATCCATGTCATATGGGTAAGCTGAGAAGTGGAACGATCGATCAAACGATCCGCATTGCTTCCGGCTTGGCCGCCTCAGTGTCTGCACCACCACAGGTCCGCAAGACAATATCGGTTCGGCCAGACAGTCGCCGGCTCTAGGTAAACATCCAATACTCAGAGCGTGTAGAGTCAGCCCAGTGGCAAGGCATGGCATTCACGTTCTGGGCCCCCTTCCAAGTCGACGGTAGTCGGGGAGTCAATTAACGTCAAAACCTCCTATGTTGGGCGTGGTCGACCCTTTTTTTCTAGGGCGCATCAGTGAGACATGTCGGGGGAGTGATACCAGCGACATGCCCAGCCCCGAAAAGAGGGAGATAGGTTGGGACGAGATGTTGGTCGTTCCCCCAACAACACCTTTTCGAGATGCGTGGAACCCGGACATTTCTCTGCTAGGGGTCGCCGCAGTTGTGGTAGACACAAACATGATACGCGACGGAGGAAGGGACATGCGTAGATTTGGGACAGGGGTGGGATGTCCTGAAGCGATTAAGGTGCAGTTTGACGTGCCGATTCTGTCCAGGTCGAACAAGTGATCCAATAGTCCCTGTCAAAACCCGCACCAATTATAATTTCTAGGTTTCATGCGTCGTGCGTCACGCGTCATGTACCACCGATGCCAAGAGCTTGCCCTCGTGTCGTGTGAACTTGGACGCGCACACTCTGGTTTTCCTAACAGGCCGTGAGTCAGTCAATAAAACGTGGAATCTGACGCGTCCCGAGACAGGGAGAGAGGGCAAACGATGTACCACTATATATCAGTGGCTGATCATCGGGACCTTGTTTCCCGAGGAAGTTGGACGGAAAGGATGACCAACCGTGAGAAACCGGCTAGCACTTTGGTCTTGGTCCAATTTCAATCGCCGACATCGATATCATAGAATCTTGGAGCTTAAAATCGTGTACATTGCTCGTTGGAATACACATTACATGTTGCCGCAATTATTCAGGGGGCTCCCGTTGTAACCTCCGCGCGAGCCAAATAAGCCCCCGACTCCTCCTGAGCTTCCCGGGCCTGCTTTTTCGCAATCCTCTTCGCCTTATACTTCTGAGCCCTCGACAAGCGTACGGGAGACGAAGATTGGTCAGACATCTGAGCATCGCTTAGCATGGGAGGGGCCTGACGAGTCGGAGGGTCGGGGGGTGCCACTTCGGGGGTGCCTGGCCGTTCCACCGTCGGAGATTCTAGCAGTGTCAGTACTTGGGGAGCGGGTTGTGACCGCCACATTGGAGTTGAAGGTTGTTCAGGGCTTTGCGACATTCCATCAGTTGCGCTTTCTTCCAGCGCAACGACTATGGGTGTCGCTGCTGCGTCTTGTCTCTCGGACAGTTCGTCGAAACGGCGCTGGGCGGAAGTTTAGGTTCCACATTTTCATTGCCATATCTTATGGATGACTTACCTGGAGTTCATCGAGCCGGGTTTGCAATGCAGCATTGTCAGCGATGTGCTGTTGGTTCGCGAGAGCAGTCATAATCTGCTGGTCGGCCATAGTCCTTCGTAAGGCATCGGCTTCAGACTGGGGCAAATCAGGGTCAGATCTCTGACACCTAGAAAATTTCCTTGGTCCTTTCTTACCTTGTACGTTTGTGCTTCCCTGCGCAGATCCTCCCTTTCCTTTTCTTTTTCCTTTTCCTTCCCCTTTTCCTTCTCCTTCTCCCTCTCCTTCTCCTCGAGAATCGCTGCCTCTCTGGAACGATCTTCAAGCGCATCTGCTCTGAGCTGTTGTACATCCTCACGGAGAGTTTCCACCAAGTCGTGTGACTCCGTAAGGGCCGCTTGCGATGCAGCCAACTCGGATTCCAATTTCTCCGATCGCAGTTTTAGAGCGGCCAGCTCCTCACTATGATCAGATACGGGGGAATCGGGAGTCGCCTTAGCCGATACGACATAGGTGAAAAACAGATAAGAGAGTAATGGACTCGTTTCCAGCAGCGCTACTGCTTTCTCCTGTTCGCGCTGGAGCATCCGGGCGACTTCGGTGCGTATAAATGCTGAGGGGATGCCAATCCCCTCATTGATCGTCTCAAATACCCTCTTAGCTTGAAGCTCATTTTTCAGCCATGAAGATTTGCTTACTGAGGTGTCTGAATTAGCGGCGGAGGGGTTGGATGGAGGGTGAACCGCAGACATGATGGAGGTCATGCTCAAGGGAAAAGCGTGGCGGGTTGCAGGTGTGGCGACTCAATGTCTAACTGGCCTTGATCAAACATCACCAAACACACAGCCATGAGGCCTGAGGCCGAGGAACAAAACATGGACAGGGATGGGGGTTGTGTGTTATTTGAGAAGTGCAGTTGATAAAAGAGACCCTTCAGTACGAGAATCGAACCGATCTCGTGCTGCGGGCTCGATTTGGTAGGAGCTGCAGCGTGGATTACGTTCGTCAGGACAGCAACATCGCGAATATTGAATATTGACCACCAATCCAATTTCGTTAAACGGTATAGCCTAGCAGAGCATGAGCCTACGTGCCACGCATTGGGCCTTGGAGTAAGAATTTCAGTACCTGACCACGAAAAATAGGTATAAAACTCCTGATTTAAGATGTCCGGTTTTCTCGCGAAGTCCTCATAACTCACCATCGGTCGGTTTCCGCGTTGTCCCAGATCGAGACTCATCCGAACATGCTGATATTCTCTTTTGTTGACCCAGGTTCCGCTTATAAGGCCTTGGGTTCGCCAGCGGGGACAATACCAGTAGCCCGGGTGAAGAACAGTCAAGATTACGGGTGGAGAACACGGCTCCCGCAACACCGGGGTTTATCCTCGTTCATGCTAGAGAACTCCTTCATGAGAGAGTTAGCTACCCCGGACGAGTTTCTATGGGGAAAAATGTACGTGAGACGAAGATCGAATAATCCTGACATCACTTGTAGAGAAGGCCAGACCTACTGTGGGTGCGAAGTCGCCTGTGGCAGGAGAAAAATTCAAGAGGGGTTCAATGTTCATCGTCCTGGGGAATACCAACGCTACTAGGAACGGGATGGTCTGAAAGACACCGGACGCGCGACACAAAAAGGTCGGGAGGACACAGTGGCATTAGTGGCAAACTGAGGGAACCAGATGGAGGAACTCAGTGCGCCGCCGCACGTGGCCCTTTGTCGCGAGTACAGTCGTGGTTCTGACACGTTTAGAGCTGTAAACCACAGGAGCAGACCGCGGTACACCCGTGCCGGAGAGTAATGCGATGAAGTCTGAAGTGAAGATCGAGACCACAAGAAAACCGGGTGAAGGTAACAGCACCACTAGGCGAACTATACCAGTGTTTACGCCTTTGTAGAGCGCCAGATCCTCGCTAGGTGTCCCGCCCGGCGCTGTTGAGTCAAAGTACGGCCGATGGGAGGACGGAAAGTTCCGACCTTTGTTTGTTCTGCTCCTCCAATCGTCGTCATCTCAACGTGCCGACGATCGCAACTCGTGCTCTTTTCCTCCCCCTAGTTTATGCTCAATAAGCCCACAAAAGCTTTCAGAAACACTCTCGAACAGAACAAGCACGCGAAACCCGTCACCCTTCAAACAGCCCAACATGGAGACCTTCACCGTAATCGCACCTCTTCGTCTCTCCCAGAACGTGGAGCACCCCTCCTCGACGTTCCCGGAGAGTCTCTCACCCACATCACTGCCTACCTCGATGTTCCCGCTCTTCTCAATCTCTCGAGGGTTAATAAATCTTTGTACGGACACGTAAACAACGACTCGACGTGGTGCCAAGCGCTTCTCTGTCAGTTCCTCGGAGTGTCTCCAGAAAGTGACCTCCGGGGCATCCAGAGTCTCGTGCTTAGAAGGACAGAATCTACTTGGAAAAAGGAGCTTGTCTACCGTCATATTACCAGTGTGTGCGTGTCCAGCAGACTCCCTTGTCTTATCGTTCTTACCGATGACTTTTCCAGTCGCTGGGAAAGATCCCGTACCTCTGCCATCACCTACTCTCCACTCATCGGTCGGATCGGTGGCATCCGTCTCGTGTCAGAGAGCGGCTTGCTCGTTTCATCCACACAACATGGCATCATATCCCGGTCAAACCCCCTGAGTGGCAAAGTCTTCCGAGGCTTTCTGGACGCCGCCGGCACACTGAACGGGCTGGGAATAGGAAATCTGAACGCAGAGTTTTCCCCCAACGTCTGCCTCTGTCGCATTTTCACCGAGAGGAGTACCGCCAAAATCCTTTGGGGTTTCACTCACGGAGAGGTGGCAGTTACGACTGCGAATAAGGTCACGGATCCTTCTCGAACAAGCGCGGCCAAGTTTTCCAGAAGCCTGATTTCCGAACAACACAACGGTACGGTAGTCGACGCTGTTTGGGGCGAGGGTGGTGATGTTTTCCTTACTGCTGGCATGGACGGGAGGGTGAAATTGTGGGATGCTGCCAAATTGCGATGCCTTTGGACCTCTCCCGTCCGGGAGGACGTTCCGTTTCCTACATCTTACCCTTCGCACCTTGATTTCAACAGTCAAAAAGGGATCGTCGTCGCTGCCTTTTCGGGAGGAGAAATATTTATCTGGTGTGGGCTATCGCCGCCCTACGCTGGTGACAACGTCCCCCAAGTCAACGAGGTCGTCATCGCCCTGGGATCACTCCCTCCTCCTTCCTCCACTGACGTATCACATCTCGTCCTTGACACGACAAACGGCATCTCCCTCCTTGTCCACTACCCCGAAAACGCCAACTTCCAACGCCACAACGTCAACCTCGTTACGGGAGAGGTCGACACGATTATGTTTGGCGAGGAAACTAATGGGTCAATCCGGTCTTTGAAGCTGGTTAGGGCAGCTCAGGTGGGGGCTCGCCCCTTTGTCTTGGTTGGCGATTGGCTGGGTTCATTGAGTGTCTACGATTGGGACGCCTCGCGCGTGCCCAAGAAGGATCTCGTCCCACCCACAAGGCGCATTCAAGTGTTTGGTGACGGAGATGCTGTATCCTCTATTGAATGGAATCCATGGGTGATCGCCACCGGTTCTTCGACGGGTACCGTTAAAATTTGGGACTCGTTGAAGTTCTGCCTACTGCGGACCTTCCAGCCACCAACCCGGGGTCATACCGGAGACCCCTCGATTGCCTTGGAACGGGAGATGATTGTCATCGCCTTTGGCGACAGGATCACCACTTGGAAGGCTGGGCCGGTTAAAAAAGGGAACAGAGTTATTCATGCAAGTAAGAAAGGAAAAAACAGTGCGTTAGGAAAGTGGAGACGTGAGTTATTCAATTCAATTATGTCTTTCAATGATTGCTCATGGATCCATTGCAGAGCAAGTGGATATGTATCGCGACATCTCTGAATCCCAAATAGAAATTGAAGAAGAACAGAGCCGAAAGCGAGCCGCTTACCGTCGCGAAAAAGATCAGCTGGGTTCGTTAGAAGTCTTGGGATTGAATGAACAGGAAGCCTTGGAGTATGTGCTGATGCTGAGTCGAGACGAAGAGGAACGACGATCCGAAAATTCGCCTACCCCTCCATCTTTCACTCAATCCCAACCCCTTCCGTCTTCATCGAACGCCAAAGTCCAGACCTCCAGCCGGGCGAAACTTGAAGCTTGGTCCGCTGGGATTGCCGGGTCATCTGGGTCTCCAGAGGTGGCGCGGTCAATGTCGACCGGTTCGGATCTCTCTGATGAAAGGGAGTTCCCAACTGTGAGCGAAAGCGTCTCGTCTCGCGGAAGCGGTGTCAACGGCATCGCGACCCCTGTTAAATCCCAGCGGTCGAGTGGGAGTCCCCCGAGCGCATGGAGCGCCCCGTTGAAGATGTCTTCCAAACCCAGTACCGCATCTCCAAAGCGAGTCACTGCGACAACCTCAGTGTCCCCTTCTACATCCACCCCGGCCCTCGGAAGAGGAGAGCGGGAGGATTCGCCAAATGCGTACTGTGAGAGCCAAGAGGATAGAGATCTCAAACTTGCTATAGAGTTGAGTTTGGCGGAGGCTGTAAAGAAGTAGGAGGCCCAGAACATGCCTTAGAGCCGCGGTTACCCACTACAATTCGAATTTATCGACTCCTTCGTTTGGTCCGATTTCTATCCATTTTTCATAAAGTGTCATGGGATAAAATACATGAGCATACCCGCACGAAACCCATCTGGTTAGAAGGACAAGAATTGGACTTTGATCCCAGTTTCTTCTGTTGCCTCTAAGTATTATTGTACAGAAGGGAAAAATCAGATATCCCTTGTAGGGGTGCGCCGGCACACACCTCCGTGAGCTTCAATATCGTGCCAAACCCTAGCCTGCAGCTCCATCGCATAACCCGGGTTTTATGTGCTAGTATTGACTGTGTGCGACTTGGTGGGTTCGATGTGAGCACGTGTCGTCGAACCTGCCTTCATTGCGAAACAGTCTTGCCAGGCTACGGTGAACCGAAAACAGCGCACCGTGCCAGTTGAAATAAAACGGAATTCCGAGAACTACCTCGAAATGATGAATGGTCATCTCGGTCTTGTCCTTGGATTGATATATGTCGCCAAAAACAAGATGGGATCCGTAGACCGGAGATTGATCACTGCGTAGGATGCGCATATACAATTACAATCGTGCGAGGTCGATCAACTACAATCTGTCTAGTGTTCCGCTATGTCACCGAGCCGTTCGGAAATCTCCAAAACCTCTTAGCCAGTCACGGACGAAGCGAGTGGGTGTCCATCGTTCGCTGATTATGTGGAGGGGTTTCTATTGAAGAATATAGAAGTTGTATAAACCGAGGATGTTATAATCTAGACTGGCTCGTTGATATGTCCATAAGAAAACCGAGAGAGAGAGAAAAATCGAATAGTAATGCTAGCAGAAAAACTAACCGTACGACAGATGGAGTAAAATAAATATGGTGACCTAGAATTTGTTATAGGCCACAGGGGTATACCCATCGTGGTGGACCAGGCTTCGAGCGATGAGCTCCTTCCCAACCTTTGGCCCCCAAGAATCCTGTGTCCCCTTAGTAGCGGCTATATCAACCCAAAGTTGGGGACTACACCCCTTTAGGTGCTCCCCACAAAGAGGCGACCGGGAAAACAGTCTTCCACACTTGGGACACTTAACCCCCACTCGTCCTCGGAAATGGGACGCTCGATGACGCCCAAGCTTCTTCCCCTTGTCCACCGTCCACCACTGGCAGCCACCCACCTTGCAAAATTGTGGGGCGCCAGCTGGTTGCCGGGAACTCCTTCCGGGCGGAGGACCGTACACGTATTGTGGACGTTGGGTGCTGGGTAAACCACTGTCAGTCAGCCATGGACCTGGAGGGTGGAATTTTGGATGGAACGTACGCAGAAGCGGGTGGCGGGGCCACATGTTGAACCTGAACCCCCAAGTGGGTCGAGGCAACCGGCAGGAGGTTCGCTGGGTACCTCAGCTGTACCGGTTGGGTGAAAATCTGCTGAGACGGCTGGGGCAGAGCTAGTCCGGCCGGCTGAGGTAAAACTTGCTGTGGTATTGGTTGGGGTGCAAGTTGAGGCACTGGTGAGAGAGGCTGGGTTCCGTCGTCTTGGGAGTCGGAGTCCACCGGGCCCAATGCACCAGCAAGTGCGGAGTCTCTGCTGGTAGGGATCTCGTGCTAACGCAAAGGTGTGAGCACAGGAAAACTATACACTTGATGACTTGGTCACTTACATAGTAAGCGTTCGCAAAAAAGTGGGAGTAATGTGTCGGGAGGAGACTCGAGGAATCTGAGTGCGACCACTCGTCCGTGGCATTCGAGCTCGAAGAAGATCCAGGCTATGTGGATACAGGAAGTCAAACACTGGAGGGTGGACGCGAACGGGAACGGAAACGAACCTGTACGCCAAACGTCCAGCCGGCGGAGGTAGAGTAAGTGTAAGATGGGAAGTAAGACATTGTGGGGGCAGGTGTTCCGATGAAGAGTAGAGGGGAAGCTTGCAGAAAATAGCGAAGGCGTTGAGGGAGACCACCAGTGGACGAAAGACCCAGCTTTTATCTCGTGGAGGGTGGCCATCTCACGTTACTTCCAGATTGACCTTCCCCACGTTTCAGGGAGGGATAGAGAAGAAAAATATCACACGGAAGTAATTGCTGAAGGCGAAGGAGATCATATCTCGATCGGATGGACAGTGTGGGAAGGGCATCACGGTGCAGAACCATCGGGGATCAGATCTCAGAGCTTGGCGAGGGCTCACGGTCGCGTTTTGCCGACTGCGGCGCATAGTCGATTACATTCGGGTGTGGAGACGGGGGATATTGGGAATGCAGAGGCGACAATTTCCAAATGCGTCAAAGCTGCAGTGCTCCGAATACGCAATTGTGTGATTCTCACCCTACGCAATCAAACTGCTCTGTGGTATGCTGTCCCTCGACTCGGGTGTTTTTCTCCTAGAACGCGTCCAAAAACCGACGAGAACAGGGAGACCGGTCGTTCAGAAACAGGGATTTAGCTGGTTTAGCCGTTCAACCATTAGAGGTGGTGACATCATGGCGAGGCCATAAGCGAAATTAAACTTGAGCCCTCGCGACTTTCCGCGGCGACATTACAAATTTCGCTTGTTTTTTTTTGGTTCCGTGACCTTCGGGGGTATGAGGCACAAAGGTATCCAGTTAGCCGATAGCGCGCAGACCACGAGGCTGAGGCGAAACAAAGCAGAAGCCCGCGATAATTGTTTGCCACTGCGTGGACTCGGACTCTGGGGGTTTGTTTATTTGGTCAAATTTGTCGGAGCTTCCCGGTCGCCATGGCCCGGAGCACCTTGAACCAATAGGATTACCCGGCGTACCCCAAGTCAACGTAGATGCCTCTTGCGGGAATGGGACCTGTAGCAGCCACTGACGGGACTCTAGAGAGCGCACGGAAAGATGCATACCAGGGGGATCCACGCGAAATGGAATCAAGGAGTACGGGAGAATATCCAGAACAGCGGTTCGATTTGCTCCAGAAAAGGAAACAGGTGGGAGGAAATGCAAATAACTATTGGTATCGGGTTGGCCGGAAATTGAGAGAGGGGGATACAGTATCCGGGCGGGGGGTGTTGCGGTGAGTCCGGTTTCCATCGGCGTCGATAGCGAGCGCGTAATCTTTGATGGGGCTCGCCGTGGCCACGGAAGCGCCGGGCGTTTCTAACCGGGAGGTGCGAAATCAGGTGCCGCGCGATAACGGTCGATTCCGTGGTGGTTCGGAAATCGCGAGTGATAATCTTGGTTGTAATCTGGGTTTGTCGCAGGGGGATAGAGCGCTAAAATTATCTTCTGCACTGATCCGGGGTGGGACCACGAAACCCACGGTTGCCCGCGGTGCGCCGCATTGTTCTGATTTCCCGGAAATAGCTCCCCATTGACCACGAGGGATTGAAACCAGACCGTGAAGGAGATCTAATTAATCTCAAGGTCGAAATGGCCACCGGAGCGGCACTCCTGTCCTGTGATTGGATGGGTTCCATTGACAAATCCCAGAGCGGTGGAGGTTTGGTTATCCACCGAAGAAATCGGTCACGAGATCACCCCGCTCAGTACTTGCTGGCTAAGGAACGGCGGAGGGGGACAGTCACCCTCCCGCAGACGATGCGGATCCACCAGAGCCGGGGTTGTCGGCTTTCAGCTTACCGCACGTAGGGTGAAATGGTCCACCATTCTCTCAATGTTGAACACAGTCAGTGGAATTCACGGTGAACGCGTTAGGTTGTTCGTATATTCAAATTTGGGTGAAAAGATGCGCACTGTCTATGTTCCGACCACCCTGGTAGGGTGGTCGTGCTGACCAAGCCGCGCCCCCACGGCGATAACCTCACTCACACACGACGACGCTCCAGTCACTCTCAACCGCGCCCTTCTGAATGCCCACTAGCCGCTCCCATAACGGCCTCGAGAGGGGTCCCATACCATCCTCACCAACTGGAATCTCAATGTCCTCGCCAAGATATCCGATCTTATCCACCGGGGAGACCACGGCAGCGGTTCCGGCTCCGAAGAGCTCTACAAGCTCTCCCCTCCCAACAGCAGACTTAATCTCGGACATGGTCACCCCTCGTTCTTCAATAACCAAGTTAGATGGGAGGCCGGGTACGAGGCATTTTCCAGAGGCGTGATCCCTCGCAAGGGTTAGGATGGAATCACGAGTCACACCCGGAAGGATCATTCCGTCAAGATGGGGGGTGACCAGGGTGGTAGCTAGTTCTGGAGGTTAGCCAATACAGAATCTTTGGGAGTACGTCCACTCCTTACTTTCTCCTCGCTTAAAGACGACGAACAGGTTCATCGTTCCGACCTCAGTAAGGTAATGTTCTTCACCATGCAGCCAGAGGTTCTGACTATAGCCTTCTCTGGCAGCCTTCTTCTGTGGCATGACGCCCGGGGCGTAGTTTGCACCGAGCTTGTATGCGCCAGTACCTAGAAAGGATCAAACGTATCAATGACCGACCCCAAGTGCATATATCATTGGCCGGGATACCTACCTCCTGGTGCAGCCCGAATGAATTCAGTCGTTCCGTGCAACGAGACAGGCTTGAATCCCTTCGGATAATAGGGACCGACAGGGGCGCAGACGACAAAGAGCAGGGCTTCATTCGGAGGTGTGACTCGGAGAGCCCTCTGAGTCCCAACTGAACGTCACACGATCAGCATACAGGCACCCGCGAAAGACGACCCTCAAACCACGTACTTAAAGTTGGTCGGATGTACAAGCTATGGCCCGGTTCCTTTGGGATCCAACGCTTATCAACTTTCACGAGCTCTTTGATGAGGGTGAGGAGCGCTTCCCCATTGAATGTCTGCCCACAGATGGTTCAGTGGAGGCGGAATTGCGCTCAAGGACATAAGTTACCGGGAGAGCAAGCCGAGAAGCGCTCGTGTTCATACGAGCCATATTCATGTCGGGTCGGAAGAGCGTTACTTTGCCGTTTTCATCCTGGTAAGCTTTCATACCCTCAAAAAGTGTCTGGGCATACTGCAGAACGACTGAGGATGGTTCGATGGCAAGCGGACCATCTGTGAGAGGTTAATTAGACTTTTTATCGTCAAGGGAAGCAATCCCACGCACATGGGACAATCTTCGGGGTTCCCCACCCAGAAGCGGCGCTCCACGGGATGGCCAACATGTGGTCGGTCTGGAAATCGATTGTCAGCACGATCATTGAAAAAACATCCAGAAGCATCAAACTCACGAAATTTTCCCCAAACACAAGTTCCGAAAGCTTCGGAAGAGTCTTCAGCGGTTCCCGTAGGTGAATCTCTAGCTTAGCTGGCTACGGCGGGGTCAGTGTGGATCATTAAGTCGGGGCGAACCGAGCCGAACCTCAATATCAGAAACGGATGCGGGCTTCTGAGTCGTAGGATCTCGGGTGACCTTTAGCGCATCGATGTATGTCGACTTGAACCTTCGTGTGTGACCGCATGTGAGTTGCGTTTGTCCGAGGCGCGACGGGTTCTCCGTCCGGAGTGCGGAACTTAATACACCTCGTCTCGAGGGTTGGAAAGACAGGGACCGTAACGTGCTTTGAGAACGCGAAAAACGGAGCGACATGGAGGAGTGAGCTAAGCTGGGGGTGATTCGGTGTATGCGGGTCTTGTTGAAGCTCCGTTGCTCGGCTTGTCGGTAGTCGGCTGCTGTATATCCCGACAAAAACTGCGTCAAACAGCGTAGACGTGGAAAACAATAGGATTTGATTTTATCCGCTTTCTTGTTGACACTCATGTCAGCCATCTGGTATACACTTACAGGGGCCATTGGGAATATTTGTGTGAATTAAAATCGGATTTCCCGGACACATAGCCCGTCTTCGCGGTTCACCAGACCGATCTCATGACCATCGACCGAACCAGAACATCAGTCTCCCCCTATCCAACACATGCCTCACACTTCTTCTCCACCAGTATTCACCTCATTCGCATCCAGCGCTGAGCTCGTCGAGGCTCTCGCAGAATTCATTCTCAAGGCCCAGAAGGAACCCTTGGAGAAAAGGGGTCGATTCACGGTCGCTTTATCCGGAGGATCGCTCCCGAAGCAGCTTGGAGGGCTAATCGGAAAACCCGGAATCAAATGGGAGAATTGGTATGGATCCGACGCGAACTCGTCGGTCGTAGCTGAATGCTGAAAAAGTTTGCAGGCAAGTCTACTACGCCGATGAACGGGTTGTGCCTCTCGACCACGAAGACTCCAACCACAAACTCTGCACGGATGTCCTCTTCTCCAAAGTCAACATCCCAGCCGAAAACATCCATCACATTGATGCCTCCTTGCTCGACGATCTTGAAGAACTCGCAGACTCGTACGAGAAGCAGTTGATCCTCGGGTTCGCGTCGAAAGACTCCGCACGGTTCCCGGTCTTCGACCTTATCTTACTCGGCCTCGGGCCGGATGGGCACACGGCTTCGTTGTTCCCAGACCACCCATTGTTGGCCGAAGAGGATCGATGGGTTGCCTCTTTGGATGACTCGCCAAAACCTCCGCCCAAGAGGATAACGCTGACATACCCCGTTATCAACCACGCGAGTAAAGTCGCATTTGTGGCCACAGGAGGAGCCAAGCAGGATATTCTTGCAGAGATCATGGATGATCCCGCAAAGCACTCTCTCCCTGCGTCGAGAGTACGACCCGCTGCGCACGGACAGTTGTATTGGTTCGTGGATGACGCTGCCTCAGCCAAAGTCCAGTACGCAAAGACTCCTTTCGAATTGTAGTTTGTGTACGTGCATAGTGTAAGTCAGAGAAGTGGCTTGTTTGTGAAGTTTTTACAGAAATGAATATGTACCATCACCCGTTCCATTAGAGCTGCAGTGTGTGCAACTTCTCCATCGCAACACACCCGAACAAAGATACGTCATCTATTTCATCACCCGTGAGCCAATACGCAGCTTGGGTGGAGTCTGTCAGCAGGATCGCTCCTTGACGGTAACTTGAACTTGAATTCGAAGCGAACAGCCAACGGAGCGTCCGGTACCCTCTGCCGGGCCGCCGGGACGGGCCGGGGATCTAACGCGCAACGGACCGCAGACAGACGACCCGTAGTTAAAAGCATTTCTTCACGCGAGCCGATCGAAGAGGTGCACATTGCGCCCTTTGCACAGACTGCACTAACCAGACGCAGCCTCAGAACTAACACTCTGGTACCCGACTTCTCCGCGTTTCTCACATTCACCACATCCTTCGACCGCGCAGAATCCGCTTCCGACGGAAGAAGGCGTCGGTCTCCAACTGCTCAAACGTGTCGCTTAGCTTCCACCCCGGCTTACCAGTTCACCAGTCAGGTTTCAGTCGCATTCCAATTCTGTGCTTTGCTCGGAGTGGGGTGACTACCCGCGGAAACACTCCCGTCAGTATATCTCTATAGTTGCCGTCGAAACGGCTTGAAGGTGAGCTCACTTGTTGGATCCAGGAAGTGTGATCGACAGGAATGCAATCGCCCCTTCTCTCCGGGTTCTGGAAATCCAGTCTCAATTGCACCGGGCCTCTAGGGTGGTTATCCGGTTCTGCTGCCCTGTGGACGGACGGGGGGAGGAACTAATGAGGCTTGGTGCAACCACTGGATGGTCACCTTGATTTGGGTGAGTCGGCATGCCAATCGGGTTCGTTTCGGGTGAAGATTTGTACACATGTAGGTGGAAATATTACCCTAATACCTGCGTACTAACGCCCTTCCTGTGTGTGCCGTCGGTTTCCCAACCTGGGTTGGTGTTCTTAACGCAGTCAAGAAGACAACCTTTCCTGTACAGGATTACCTCCACGTTTTATGACAAAATCGGCCAGGTCACGACGCTCACACGGTACCCCTTGTCACGGATCTCCTGTGTCTCTAAGGTCGTGTCCACCGGTTGCGCCGTCATGAACA
>Ga0307515_10013244_pt1 | contig 15425 bp, 9 predicted proteins | sample 17_EM_MG_FD_194513 | JGI IMG/M metagenome (GOLD analysis project Ga0307515, IMG submission 194513) | Populus trichocarpa ectomycorrhiza microbial communities from riparian zone in the Pacific Northwest, United States - 17_EM | ecosystem: Host-associated > Plants > Roots > Unclassified | place... | reverse complement strand
AACGTGAAAGGTGTCAATAAGGAATGAATGGGTGGTGTGGGATGGACGATGGACAACATGAGAAGCACACGGTAGGCAGTCCAATGGAGCAAGATGAGGGGGCCGTGATATAGTGTAGTACCAGCAAATCAACAAGAAGACAATTGATCTGTTGGGTGTTTGTAATCAGTGCGGGGCATAATGAGCCAAAAAATGTACTACTTAACAATGAAAAGAACCGCCATCCAAGTAAACCTTGGAAGGATGGTGCTTGCAAGGGGACCACCTGGGGGGATCCTTGCATTGGTTGTTGACATGGCAGTACTGGTCACAAGCTGATTCGAGCAGCAGTGCCCTTGCCTTGCCAATGAGGTGTCGGACGAGGAATTGCATGAGTGTTTGGAGCATGGAGGTGAATATCCTGCTACAGCATTCAGGACTGGGGAGAAATCAGATGCAGTTAGCATATATGACTGGCATCGAAGGATGGGGCATAGCAATATGAAGACCATTATCGATATGGCCAATGTTGCAGTGACGGGGATGGTACTGAAGGACATACCTGAACATCTGCCTACGTTAGACAGCTGCCCATCCTGCATCCTCACGAAAGCAAAATGCCTACCGTTCAAGACAGGTTGCACATGCGCAACAACACCTGGCCATTGCAAGTATGGGTTCGTGCTGATGGACAGTTATTTGCATGCAAGTTGGGTGCTCCCTTTAAGAGCCAAGTCCGATGCACTGGCCAAATTTGAGATATGGGCCACGAAGACGATCAAGGCTGTTATGTTCGACAATGCCAAGGAGCTTGTAGCAGGGAAAATGAAGGAATATTGCAAATGGAAAGGAATTCGGATTAATTCATCAGTCCCATACTCACCTTCATCGAATGGAGTCGCCGAACGACTTGTCGGTGTAGCCACCAACGGCATGCGCGCAATGCTGCGCGACTCGAAGGGACCACTCCCATGCTACCCGACAATGGTTCTGTTGCGGAGGTCCAACGAGATAAGGTCCAAGATCCACTCCCAGCAATGCCAGCCATGCCAGCCGCACCAACAATCAACCCCACACCTACGCAACACACCACAGAGAGCATTAGCAATAGTGACAACAAGGAGCTGAGCGACGCAGATTCAGAGCAGAACAGCGAACAGCGGCAGCAGCAAGCGTCATTGGGGTCAACGTTGGGTGCGATAATATCGCCTTTTTCTCCTCTTCTTCTCTTAATTCCGACGTTCTCCGCTCCCTCCGGTCGCTCCGACAACCGCCCTCCGGCTCCACTCCCATCTCCGCTCCTCTCCCGATCCCCTCGTCCCGATCCCCATTCCCTGTGACTCGTGTCTCGTGCTACGGACTCTTTCTGGTGTTCACTGATTTATTCCCTGTATTCCCCCGCGCTTGTATCATTCTCCGCTCACTGCTAGACTCGCTCTGATAGTGTAGGCCCTCCGCCCCACGCGCTCCACTATTCCCTCTTCGCTTCCACCTCCGTTCCACTGCGTTCACATAGCCTCCACCTCACTGCCCGTGTGTAGTTTCCACCTCCACACCACCCCCGCCTCTGCTTCTTACCACTTTTTTTTTTTTTTTTTTTTGGTGGGTCAGGGAGGCGGCTCTGCCGCCGAAACCATGAAAAGCTGGAGAGGGGAAGTGGTCTCCCGGCCCCTGCTCTCGGCAGTTCTATGGAGTGGCGCCCCTTCACCCGGCACCGCCTGTTCTCTAGAACTCTCCCTACCGTCACCCGCAGGAATCTGGTTTAAGACCCCGTTGCTTGTTGGAAGCGCCAATACAGCCCCGCCCGCAGCCAGAACGCAAAGGTGAAATGGTCTCCCGGCACCCAAGCGTGGTAGCTCGGGACTCCAAGGCTTCAGAGGCCAGGAGTGTGGGGGTCGCCATCAGTCGGAGCGACCGTGGAATACCCACTAAACCTGCGGGGGGCCTCCTGTCCGACATCGGTGATGATGGCCCCTGCCTGCGTCTGACAGGGCGCACCTTACCGGACCGCCCAGAAATGGTTTAACGTCCCTCCCTGTGGCCCCGCCGTCTGCCCTAGGTGAGCTCGGGCAGAGCCCGCTATTCCCCACCTTACGACAGGAGTGGGACCTGCCCCCAGAGGGTGGGGAAAGGGTAATGAGGACGACGTGGAACGTGGCGTAAGGGTTTGGAGCGTATCCATGTGCGCCCACGCTAGGCGTAGGCATCGTCCGTAAGGGCCCGCAGGATCGTCTCTCGTCTACTGAGACGATGGGGGACCCCGTTCATGTCCGGCGCCTGGATGGCGCACGGAATTGCTTTACCTTTAGTTGTAAGCCTCGGCCGGGTACCCGCCTCCAGGAGAAGGGAAATGGGCGGGGGCAGCCTAGCAAGGTCACCTGGTGGGGCTTTTCCCATGGGCACGGGTCTGTCAGCTGGCGAGTCATCACTCTCTTCTCCTGTCTTCTCCTGCACCAGCAGGTATTGCGGGACAGGAGTAGCCAAGATCGTGGTTAGTAAGGACACACAGTTCATGGGCACGAAGGTGAAATCTGGGTCATGAATCTCCTTCATGCGCCACCTCCAGAGAGCCCAGTAATAGTTGCCTATTAACCATTCACGTCTCTGCCTCGTCTTCCTGAGGCCTTTGAGAATCTTCTTCCGCCCCTTCACTATGGGGTACGCGGCCTCCTCTAATTCCTTCAGCGCCAGCAGAGGGTACCAAGGGGATGCACCCCATGAGTCCGGGGACAACGTCTTGAAGCTAGAAGCTGGGTGTAGGCTGTCCATGACTGCCATCAGGGCCGCCATCAGCGGCTGCAATCTATACGCGTTGCATCCCAGGAGTACATGCCCCAGAGACATTTCTTCTCCGCATGGGCAAAATCTGCCCATATCCGACTTAGCATGTCCTCGACCAAAGTACCTGTGGCCTAGGACCTGCGCGCCGTTCATTTCTTTCCAGAGAACCTCCTTCAGCCCTTCCGGGATAGTCAGGCTCCACAGCTTCTTTATGTAATTACCTGGGTCTAGCACAACTCCGAACATAAACCCGAGGGAGACCATCCACTTGTCAGAGAAGGCTTCGAATTTGAGCGTCTTCGCAGGCGCCCCCGTCCGCGCACGTACAACCAGCTTGGTTAAGTAACTCAGGGGCTGGTGGCATAAGACAGGGGCCGTGTCGACCCAGCCGTTTGGCATAGTCAGGGAGCCTATATCTAGTACTCGCCCTGTCAGCCGACCCTCGTTGGCGAGTTTGTCAGCTAAGTTGTTCATGTTGTCATTTCCGTGGGCCTCAGCCTTCTCGAAGCGCAGTCTCCCTGTTCTATCCCTAAGCAGGTAGAGCAGCATTTGCAGGAGAGGCGTAGGGGGGCCTCTGCTCAGATGTCGTGGGGCGTCCCCCCAGCCATCCCTCTCCATGGCCAGTAGGCCTCCCTGTAGTAAGCCCAGGACGAATGTCGAATCTGTATGGATAACTATGTGAGCATCCCTCCACGCAAACAGGCATAGCACCACTGCCGCCACTTCCGCGACATTATTGGAGAGGACAGCCCCTGTAAGCGAGACCTTATCTTCAAATAGCAGGTCCGAAACCCAAGCGGACCCAGCGGTACATACGTCCGTGCCATTGTCTTTCGCCGACCCATCCGTCCAGATATGTATGTCCCTGTCGTAGACTATGGGGTCCGTCCTCCTCGGGGCAGGGGCCGCGGTGGGGGTGTAATCCACCATATGATCTCGCACGCTGGATTGTTTGTACGCGTCCTTGACTACCCGACCCACAATGATCGACTTGGGGGCTGTAAAGATTCTTACACAGCCTAGGGGCCCGTCCATGCCAGGCCATATATTGACACTGGGGTGCACGCCTGCCGCGCCCATATTACGGAGCGGTGACCAACTCGAGGCATGTAGCACCTCCTTCATAGCTTTTACCGTCCTCAGAAGACCCGAGCCCCTGAGTGGGGGAGGAGCATAGAGGTGGATGACCTTAGATACGCCAAGCGCCCGAAGGTCCAGGAGCTTCCGGAAATGCTGGGAGCTAGGCCTGGGCAACGCCGGGTGGTTTAGTATGGGAGCGCCCATCCGTGCTGCGGCGGACGGGGACGCGCAGACCAGGTCCAGTCCGAACTTCCTGGCCGTCATAAACGCCTGGGAGACCCTTCCCTGTAGCAGGGAAGGCATTGTATAGGCCTGTTGTAAAAACGGGTTAAGGCCTCCATGCGAACCAGCCCTGCTGGACGCTGAGGCCATCTTCAGATCCATCCATGTCCACTGTTTCCATGGCACCCTCTGATTCCCTGTAACCAGGTCACTAAGGAACTTCAGGTCAGCGGCCATTTTTCGGGTGGTCAGAGAGGGGGTATTGAGGCCTCCCTCAGCCAGGGGGGCCTCCAGGGTATGGTAGGCCATTGCCGAGAACTTCCCTCTGGTGAAATTCATTATCTTGTTCCCGATCTTGGTTAGCATGTTCGGCGGGATACCGTTACCGTCCATCAGGAAATGACATCTTGAGAGCATCAGAGCTTTAGCCAGGAGCGATCTGTTTCGCGCAGACACTCCGATGGCCCTCCACTGCGATATGATCTTCTTTACGTGTTTATCTATCTGGGTCCACCTATCAGCGGCGAAATCTCTGCTGCCCACCCAGACTCCCAGGATGCGCAAGGGGTCCGCCGGGGGTAGAATGTGAGCACCCGGTATAGAAGCGTCACCCATACTCTGGCTGTTGTAGCATGCAAGCTGGAACTCATGAGGGCCCACTGGCTTAACATCTGTCTTATCCATATTGAATTTAGACCCAATTGCGTATGACACGGAGGTCAGACATTCCGACACGTCTGGGATTGAGTCCTCTGTCCCGAGGAAAAGGTTGACATCGTCTGCGTAGAGCATGACTTTAACCGGAGCGAGGCCTTGCACTGAGAGGCCTTTGATTTTCCGCCGCAGCATGATAGCAAGGGGTTCTATAGAGAAGTTAAACAGTAGGCACGATAGTGGGTCTCCCTGCCGCACGCCTCTTTGCAGCGTGAAGTAGGAACTGTACCTGCCATTGATTCGCACTCTGGACTTACAGCCGTTGGTAAGATCGCTGATTAGCAGGATAAGGTCAGGGGGCAGACCGAACGCGACCAGAATGCGCAAGAGCCAGTACTGGTCCACCCTGTCGTAGGCCTTGGCTTGGTCCAAGCCTACTATGAAGCCTGGCGAACCCGTTGCGTCACAGAGGTGCGCAACCTCTGAGGCCAATCTGGTGTGTTCATTCATCAGCCGCCCCGGCACGAACCCCTTCTGGTCCGGGTGCAGCTTGGAGACCGCCCAGGGAGCCAACCGCGCGTTTATTAAATTGGTGTACATCTTGCAGTCCGTGTTCATGGAGGAGATCGGCCTATAGTTAGAGACCAGGGTCGGGTCGCCTTTCTTATAGAACAGGCTAACGTTGGCGTTCTTGAAGCCCATGCGGGAGGATCCCCTCCCCGAAATATCCGCAGTGAGATCAGCAAACACTGACCAGAATGGCCGGGGGGGCATTTCGCTGCTTTGGAGGCCCTCCAGAATCTTCGCGAGCCGTTTCCAGAATCCGTAGTGGATACCATCTGGACCTGGAGCGGTATTCGGCATCCTCTGGGAGAGAGCCCTTATTTCCTCTTCTGTAAAGGGCCCTTCACTAACGTCATCAGGTTTTGGGCCCGGCCTGTCCTGGCTCTGGAGCCTGACCTCCTCGAGCAGGGCCAGCTGAGCGGCTTCTCTCTCCTCGTCCATATGCTCTGGGGTGTGTAAACCATAGAAGTACTCCCTAGCCACTTCTGTCATGCCCAGGAGGTCAGTTCTAGCCATGGCATCCGTGGGTCGGCGTAAGCCTTCCACCGAGACCGACGCGCGGCTGCCTCTCTCGTCCAGCTCCTTATTGGATGACTGCTTGAACCACTCCGAGGAGTGGGTTCTGGTCATCTTCTCCCACTTGGCTTTCGTGGAGGCCTCTAGTTTACTTGCTCTCTCCTTCAGCATGCCCGCCGTAGTCTTTTCCGCCGCAGGCGCCGCGAACTGCAGGACTCCTTGCCCACCGGCAGATGTGGCCGTCGAGTGCACCCTGACTGGGACCTGCCAGGGCGACACTTCACTTGCAACGAAATGCTTGCTGGTAAGCGGACGGGCCTCGTAGGCCGGCGCGGCACTTGGCCAGTTATATTTTGTGGCGGCGGGAGGGCGACGCGGGGCCCAGAGCTGCCTGTTAGCTTTTGTCACAGCACTCATTATCTGGTCAGGGGCTATCGTCTCCCTTCTAAGGGCAGCTATCCAGTCTTTCTTACCGGAGTCTTTCATGGCCTTCACCTCTGTCAGCCCTGTTTCCAAGACAATACTTTTAAAGCCAGTCCACATCTCCAGGGTGACTGGGCCCAGAGCCGTCATTTTTTCCCAAGCTGCCAGAACAGCCGGCCAGAACTTTTTCGCCTTATCCAGGACGTCAAGGCTTGGCAGCCTAGGTGCTGGCTTAGCCCTCTCTATTTTCGGCTTCCTAGGATATATGGGGACCGTTATTAGCCTATGGTCCGAGTAGTCCGTGTCCATGGGTTGCACGCTGCCAGACAGCCACCCCTGTTTTGGTCGGTACACCCTGTCCAACCTGGAATAGATTTTTCCATGCGTGGTCATCTTGCTATATGACCAGAGGGATGGGGCTGGGTCTGGCCCAGCGGTGTCAATGAGTCCGCACAACGCTTTTATGTTGTTGAACGCGTTCAGCAGCCTGACCGGCGCTCTATCCGGGTGCGCTGTGGGGAACCTATCACCTGCATACTCCACAAAGTTCCAGTCGCCCGCTGCGAAGCAGCCCCCCCAATGAGTTCTTGCCTGCCGTCTGGTGAAGGCCGTCAATCTGTCGCTTAGCCTCTCATAAAACTCCACTAGGGAAGATTGTCCCTTAGAGACGTCCCTGTATACCCCCAAGATCCAGAGCGATTCTCTATTAGTACGGTTGGACACGTTGACCATTACAGCATGCCCCGGCACTATCACTTCTCCACATAGAGTGTCCCAACCAGAATCGGCTCTCGTTACTACTGCCACTCCGGCTCTGCCGGCCAGGCCGGATTGTTCTAAGACTTTTACCCTGCGGGAAGCCGGGAGCGAGACTGTGTGCGTCTCAGTCAGGACTAAAATGTCAATATCCTCCAAAGTCAGTAGATGTTCCACCAGGTGTATTTTTTCTCTGCTTTTAGGTGCGTTTCTGGTCCCTTGACCGCACATGTTCCAAGTGGCAAACTTGATAGGCTTCCTAGTTAGCACTAATGGGGGATCCTCCGGCTCTGCCTCAGCCCCATCCGGGAGCCTCCCTCTGGTCCTTTTAGGGGCCGAGGTCTGGCCTGATCCTGAGCTGGGGGGGGGCGGATCGCGCTTTGAGCCTGCAACCCTCCGCCTCGGAGGTGCAGGGTGGGGGTTTTCGCATATCTGGCTGTTTGAGACACTGGCCGCCACCACACCAACCAGGGAGGTACCCGCTGTCCCTCCGCCGTCACCGTCAGCCCCTCAGCTCTGAGCCGGGTAGCCGACAGCCTGTGCGGGACGTCTTGAACTTGCGAGCTTGATGTCCATGATGCTGTGGAGGGGGATTGCCCCAGAAGTGACCTGATCAGTAGTAGAGGAACGCCGGAGGGCCATGGCTAATTCCTCTCTAAACTTTTTGTGGGACGTGTATCAGCGCAGAAGAATAACATCGGATTCAAGTCATTGTTAGTTACTAAAGGGGGAGAAGAGGTTCAGCAGAATCTACTACCGCACGGCACACATAAGGGAAATGAGTCAAGTCACAGATCGCAGAATACATAACCAGGAGCTATTCAAGTCTAGCCGCAGACCAGATAAGCACGAACACATTCAGGCCAGTTCAGTCTCCCCCAGGGCGCCACTTACCGGGTCCCCCTGTTCCTCTTCCGCCTCAGGGATGGTTCCACTGGGTGAGATTCCTCTGATACGTTTGCTCCTCTTGGAGCCCTTGGATCCCGTGGACGACTTATCCGCTTTCTTCTTCGGCGAAGAGCCGGCAGCTTTTTCTCGCTGTTTCTCCAGAGCGTATTTGATGGTACCTGGGACCGCGCTCATGTAGGTGTCCCTTGCCGCGGCGGTGTCGAGCCTCGACCCGGTTGCGCTGCCCTGTCGGCTGATTGTTTTCACACTGGCGGCCATGTAAATGTTCCTGTCATTCCACAGCTTCCTCCTGATGGCAGGGAAGCCGTAGAAGAGTGGGATGTACTTTTCGTATGAGGTTCGCTCCTTGAATATGCTCATCGCAAGCCACGCGGCTGCCGCCGGGGAGGCCAGGCCATCCCTGACCAGAATATGCAGGATAGCTATGGCTGGGACGTTTGCTTCTTCCCCGTCGAAACACGGCACGGGTTCCCCTAAGAGGGCCACTAGTCCGCTGAACTCGTCCTGCGCCCGTAGGACGCCGACTGCTTTGCTGAATTTCGGCCTGTCTGCATGGTAGTTCCCGAGGTCGTTGATGTACTGGAGGAATCTGTGGGAGATTGGTCGAGGCGCGACTGCGATGGGTGCCAGTTTTGACCAGAGAGCGTCCGTCTCCAGGGAGTGAGATATTCTATGTCGCCGTATTTGAACGCACGTCCTCCACCATTGGTTTTCGAAGGATCTCGCCGCCGCATCATCGTATATGACTTCTGGGGCTTCTTCCCCTATATCCATTACCCCTTTTCTCCTGACGAATGAGAACTCCGTCCAATCGCTTGTGGGTTCATGATCCAACCCCAGACAGTTGAAGGACAGCATAAAGTCCCCCTTGTACAGCTTGACTGCTGACTCCACTTCGTCTATGCTCATGGTAGGATATGCTGACACGAGCGTGTGGCGGATATGCTTCATTTCAGCTATTGTCTGCATCCAGGCCAGCGCAGTTGGGAGGTCGTTGCTATGTTTTTCTAGGGTGAGGGACAGGTGCTCCTCCGTTATGGTAGGGAACGCAGATGCCATCCGCCGCAGGTTCTGTGAGAAAGGAAGGTCCTCGTACGTGTTGGAGGTAGACTTGGTATCGTATTGAGGCTCCTGAGTGTGAGGGGTAATTTGGCCGGAATCCGGCTCTGATGCCTCTTTGATAACCCAAGCGTTTGACTTTCGCTTCCCTGCACGTCTCGACGATATCTTTACGTCATCCATCGTGATTCCCGCAGCCTTGACTAGCGCAGCGCCTTGCAGTGGTCTAATATTTGAAAAGAGCAAGGACTCTTCTTCATTCTCAGGCACCAGAGGTGGCAGGAGGGGGTTCGAGATGATTGGCAAGGGAACACCCATCAAGATGTCCTCTTTATCCTGCTCGACCGTTCGCCCTAGTGCTAGGGAGGTCATAGCCATACGGACTGCCGGGTTGTTGCTCAGGTCCTTGTCGGGTATGAGGGTAGTGTGTTCAGGCTCATTCCCACTTGACAAATCTACGTCCATTAGGCTCTCGGGCCAGGTGTATTCCGTCGTCTGTTTGTCGTCATGCTGTGACGGTGTGTCGACCTTAGTCGCTTTGGTGGGACTAACCGGGATTTCCTGTGACAGGGGTCACGGCGGAGACTGTAGCGCGGCGACGTCCTGTGACAGGGCCGTTTCCGCCTGGGGGGGGGTGTCGCTAACGTGCGATTGGCTTTCAGCTACCGAGCTGGGCCCCTGTGGGAGGGGAGCTGGGGCTGCTTGAACGGCCTGTAGTATGGCGGGGGTTCAATCTGGGATGTACATCAGAGACCAGTGTAAGGCAACTGTGGCAAGCAATTTTCATACATGCAGTGGCGATCTCGCCCGTGGGGTTCACTTGGTGCACAGCACCTTGTGTGGTTATAGGCTTGGAGCCTGGCAGTAATGTGTCATAGACGTATTTTTTATCAGTACAGAGCGATCGCCAGCAGCGGTAGGGGAGAGTACCAACCGCTGGGCTGTGGAGGGGGGGTCCCCAATAAGAATTGGTCGTATTCAAACGACATGACCTGGTTAGACACTGACGCTGGCAACCAGCCGTCTCTTCTCAGTGAATCCAAGACTGCCGGCAGGGAGCCTTTATGGGATTTGCAGAGGAACTGCACCTTCGCCTCCGTCAAGCCAGTACCATCCGACAAGTTTCCGGCCAGTTGCAGCAGGAGAAACTTGACCAAGCTATCTATGACATGGTAAGGTGGGTCGTCTCGTGGGGGGGGGGCAGCGATCGACATCCTCGCGTCCGACGCCACGGAGGAGGCGTCTTCTGCGGCTCCGCTGATGCTTCCTTCCTCTATGACCGACATAGGGGCCACTCGCAGGGGCTGGCGTAATTTAGGCAGGGGCTGTGACGGGGATGCGGGAATGCGAGGTGTACCCGGGACTTGAGGGATCGGTAACTCCCATGTTGATTTTTCCAGGGATATGATCCTCTCGGCAGCTTTCTTCTTGATGACGAGCGTTCTGGCTGGCTGGCTGACTAGGCTGTTGCCGCCAACTTTCATAAAAGGGAGGGGGCATTCATCTGTAAAGTGGTCCGAGGAGTAACAGCACTGACACGCATACGGGCGCCTAGCGCTCCAAGTCGGTTCAAAGTTGAGGAGGGGTGAAGACTCCGGGACCGATCCATGTTTGTGCCCCCATGTCATAGACCAGGGCCAGTATGTCGAGGTCGAGTCCAGTATGAATGTTCCTCTGAACTTAGAGGTCGCTCCAGCTTTCCGAACACCTAAGACGCGCCATCCTAGTCTCGTGTCTCCCATCTCGAAGTCCAGGAGCCGCTTGCGCATCTGAGTGTAGATGGTGTTGTCATCGGCGAGGGAGCCCTTCACGACCCATTCCAGGTCCCTGGCCCTGCCAGCTGTAGCGAATCTCCTGATGACATACACTGCGTTACCTTCCGACAGTCTGATGAGGTCGTATTTCAGGGCGTCCTTTTCCCCTTCCGAGCCCGAAGGGACTGTGCATAGCATCCAGTCCTGTCTGGGATCCATCTTCTGCAAGGTTACTGTGCATCGCCAGCGGGCAGCGAGCTTTGAACGGAGCGTGCCAAGCTTAGGATCTTTATGCTGGGGGCCCACCTGCGCCACTCTGGCCATCATGAAGTGGAAGCCCGGCTTATTGTAGATCTCCGAGAATTCCTCCCAGGTCCAGCTCTTCGCGGGCTCCATGGGGTCCTCGTACCTGTTATTCCAACGAGGCAAGCCCTTTGGCACCACTTTCTCCAGCTCCTCCGCGGTGTACATTTCTAAGGGCCGTGGGAGGTAGAGCTTCGAGTCCACAGGCTCCTCCATCTTGATGAGGAGGTCGTCTAGAGGCACTTTTCCCGTCGGTGCTGGGAAAAGAGGGGTTACTCTTGCCGCGTAGTCCTGGTAGTTAGTCTCAGGCCATAGCTCTTTGGCCGAGGGGCGAGGGGTTTTCTCGGGACGAGCGTCGTCCGGCACTTCCACGAAGGACGCGCCGTCGGCAATGGGATCGTCCCCCATATCTGTGTCCTCCGGGTTCGCACCGCCATCCAACATGTCGACTACTTTTTCTTGTTCCTGGATCAACCTGGACAGTTCGTAGGAACTGGCTCGTGCTCGATCGACGTCAAAGCCAGGCGCTGGGGACTCCAGGGCTGCTTCCACCTGCTTATACTGCTCCAGTAATGCCACCAGCTTTTCCAACTCCGCTGTCAGGGTCTCGTCCCGAAGCCTTTCGTCCTCCTGAATGGCCGCGTACTCCGATTTTACTCTCACCAGTACCGTCGAGAAGAATTCGGTGAGCGCTGGTATGCACCCCTTACGGTCGAAGTCTTTATCCTTTTTCATGTCCTTCAACCAGGCCAGTGTGTCCTTCCAGGCCGGAACGGCCAGGGTAGACGGGAAGATATCCAGCTCGGCCTTAAGGGAGTCCATAGCCTCCTCAAGGGGGTCAGTAAGGGCTCTCTTCCATTGAGCAGCCGGGGAGCTGGGACGTCTATTTCCTGGGGGGGGTGCGTAAGGGTGGAACGGGGCTTTCACTCGCTTATGTTTCCCTTTACCCTTCTGCTTGGGTGCCGGGACACCTAGCGGGACGGCCGGCGCCACCATGGACTGGGGCGGCAGCGGTGGGTGGGGGCCAGGCGGGGGCCGGGGGTAGCTCAGTGGGAGGTGTCGCTGAGGGTACCCTGCGTTGTGACCGGGGTGAGGGCGGCTAGGCAAGTGCGCTCCGACTCTCCAGGAGGAGACAGCGCGAAAGAGTGGTATAGCTCCTCGGACGAAATTCCCCATCATGTGGTAGAGACCCGGGGCCTGTTCGACCAGGAGTGTGTTGAACTTTTCAACCACGGGGCTGCACAGGAGATCAGTAACTGTAGGGTAGTAACCCAAGTCCACAGTAGCCGACGGCCAGTCATGTTCCTGGACCGCCAGCAGGTAGCAGAGCCCTCCGGGGAATGAGAGGCCTTGCCGCGGCTGCCAGAGGGGCTTCGCATCGACTAGGCGTGTGGGGGTGACCTGTTTGAGAGGTGCCTGTGGGGCGTCGCGCTTCCGGAGCACAACGTCGTCCAAAGGGCACTTCACCGGCTGAGAGGGGGCTCGGGGCACTGTAACTTTCTTGGTGCGCTTCGGTTTCTTTGGGCGGGCTACGGGCAGAGGCTTGCGGGGCTGGTCCCCGAAAAGGCAGTAGTTGATTATGGCCACCGCTTTGGCCTCATCTACCAGGATCGCTCCCAGCAATGATGTCGTCTTCATGGTGTAGCTCGTGTGAATCTGTTATCTGGGAAAGATAGTGTGGGTAAGTTATTGCCCGTAGAAAAAATTAGTTAAGCGCGGATGGTATCCGAGGTCCAAGCGCGCCGCCTCCGCGAAGACCTGGCTAGGGTCCGTAACGTTAGTACCAGGCGTTACTCCGGGCACACCCGTCGTGGTTCTCGCCTGTCAATGTGGTGGCTGTTGTTTCAAGTGGGGAAGCGTCCACCAGCGTTTAAAGTGTATGCCGTCACTCGGATGTAATCCGGGGCGGAGGGCCCGAGGGTCCCTCAGCTCATGTCGGAACTACAATGCGCTCCCTCGGGTCTGCCAGCCACGGGTCAACAGCGTGGTGAGGCTCGCCGAGGTGTTGGATATGTGAACCGGGGCGTCCGAGGACCAACCGGTGCAGGCCCAACCTAGTCCGGGCGGGAGACGAAGGCTTAGTGGGTAGGACTTCTACACGCAAGGCGTAGTGGGCATGAGCGTGCGGACCTGGAGGGTGCATGTGTTGAGACACGCACGGCTGCCAGATTCCCTTGCCGGTTTTTCAAGTGGGACAAGCCACCAGCGTTTATATATTTATACTGTCGTGTGTGCCTGCATGCAGTTAAGGAGAGGCTCCTTAATATGAGGACCCCAGCCCACCGGGCATAGGGTGTTAACCTGCGCTCATAACATGTAGCAGGAGGGAAAGACTCCCAAGCGTAATGAATCCCCAATAGGCGACCACATGGGGCACTGCGTTCTTATTACGGCGCCGATGCACCGATTTTGATTTACCTGGGTTAAGGTACAGCGGCCATCATGTTAGGGTATCGGCCCCAACGGATACAGCACACACTGCCCCCCAGGACGTGCAGAGGTAGGACCTTTCATTATCTCGACCCAGACGGCGCCGAGGAGTGTTATTTCAAGTGGCACAACCCACTGACCAGTTAAGGGGAGGTGTCTACCCCAGATTGCGACGGGCAGATCTGACGGGCCACCGTGGTGGAGCGTCCGAATAGCCATTCATGTCCGTCAGACATGGGGGTCAGCATCCAGGAACGTCGTCCGTGGGCATGGTACAGGTGTCCTGACGGATGTCTTACGCTGTTGTCGCCCCTACTCCAGGCCAGGTGGGTGTGGGCGCGCACTTGTGGTGACGCCCAAGACCTGCCTATGCCCGGGCTGCCTTATGTCTGACCGAAAGTCCGTCCTAACCAGCAGGGCTGGTGCGCGTGACTAACGGGGACTAGGCCGAGGCCCGGGTGTTTGGGGGCGGCTGGCTACAGCTGCGGTGCTACCGAATCCATAGCGGTCGGGGGGTGGGGCACAGAGCCCCCACACTCTAAGCGGGAGGGCTTCTCCAGCCAGCTGTATGCCCATGCCCGACATATGGGGAATACCCGAAAGGGTGTCAGCTCTCTGGCACACAGTGCGCAACCCCGAGGGGCAGATCGCCTCGTGCATGTGCCAGGCAAGCAGGGGGGGACGTACCAGAGTGCAGCACCCCGGGGGGTATTACCAGAGTGTGACGTGGGGAAGGGATGTGAAGCGTGAAGGGGTAGTACAAAGGGCGCGGCCAGGGTGCGGCCCTAAGGCGACAATGGAGCGGCCATGAGGAGGGGGTGCTGCATGTGCATGGGAGATGTTTCTGGAGAACGTGAGCTCACAAAATTCGTAGGAAATACGTACTATGTGCGTGATCCAAGCTGTGTTGTCCAGAGGGGGTTAGCAGTGCGTGTCATCCCGTCCCACGGCCGAGAAGGTGGGGAATGAGGGGCGCGAGCCCGAGAAAAGAAACAAGCCCCCGCTGGGAGCGGCGGCAGCGAGCGCGGTGGCCCAGGAGCAGAGCCTGTGGTCATCTGCACTCCCGGGCCTCGTATCCGTGACCACCATCAGTGTACTCGAGAGTACTTACCGCTCGGAACCAACTTGGAGGTTGTGGTCGGGTCCAAGCTCTGCTTCTTACCACCTATACTATGCGATGCCACCCACCTCACCGCCTTCCACTCCACCGCCTCCTGCAGTCTCGCAGCCGCATGTATGTAGTTTAGACTTTGTATTTAAGCTCGGACTCAATGAGGCATGTACCTCACTCGACGTCTCGATTATAGACGTACGTTATTGCGCCCCGCCTCGCTCGATAAGAATCCCGACACCCCGCCCTCACTCGCTCACTCGCCTCGACTCGTCGGACCTCGGACCTCAAGACCGTGTGGACCATTCCCCCGCCCTCACGTGCTAACTCCCACCCGTAGCACCGCCGGGCTAGCCAGCCAGACCGAAACCCCGCTTCAGTCAGCCCCTTCGGTGTCGTACCTAGTCGGAGCGCATAGCCGCCGAGACAGATTGGGCGCCCGTTGTGCTTTTGGGCAGTTGCTTGGGAATTAGGTCCGACAAGCCCCTAAGTCGTCGTCCCCATCTTCCCCCTTCCCCCTTGGAGAGTATATTCCCGCCGGTGCGTGTGGACGAGCGGAGAACCTAATTCCGTTGGCGAACGGACTAGCCTCAAGCTCTTGTTTTATTCCTCTTTCGGCTTCCGCTCGCGTGTCTCTGTCGGAGACTGTCGGAATTACCGATTCCATCGCATTGGGTTCAAGACTTGGGATGGAAACCAATAGCAGAGACGAGAGCAAGTGACTTGAGTGAGCAGAACTCACCATGTGTCACATGCTATTTGTTGTTTGGGGGTTTTTTTTTAGCGTGAGTGGTGCATTAGGGGACGCGTCTGTACTCACCAGCATCAAGATTATTGAACATAATTGACTTACTAGTGTGTTTTTGAGGAATTGGTGGTGAGGT
>Ga0307515_10013243_pt1 | contig 15426 bp, 14 predicted proteins | sample 17_EM_MG_FD_194513 | JGI IMG/M metagenome (GOLD analysis project Ga0307515, IMG submission 194513) | Populus trichocarpa ectomycorrhiza microbial communities from riparian zone in the Pacific Northwest, United States - 17_EM | ecosystem: Host-associated > Plants > Roots > Unclassified | place... | reverse complement strand
CGGTTCCGGCCGACGCCACCCACGCGATCCGGACGCCGCCGCCGGTCTCCGCCGAGGCCTCGACCGCGTTGTTCACGAGGTTGATCAGCAGCTGGTCGAGCTGATCGGGATCGCCGGGGATGACCAGGGCCGGCCCGCCGGTGATCTCGACCGGGGCGCGGGTCTCGAGATCGACGGTGCGCCGGACCCAGGCCGCGACGTCGACCCGGCCGGTGCGCGGCGGCGGCAGCCGGACCAGCCGCGCGTACGACTGCATGAACCGCGCGAGCGCGGCGGCGCGGCGGCCGATGACCTCGAGGCCGCGGACCAGGTCGTCCTCGAGGTCGGGCCGGCGCTCGGGCTGGACCAGGCCGCTGCGCAGGGTCTCGGCGATCGACGAGATCGGGCCGAGCGAGTTGTTGATCTCGTGGCCGAGCACGCGGACCAGGCGCTGCCAGGCCTGGCGCTCCTCGGCGCGCAGCGCGTGCAGCACGTCGGTCATCACGATCAGCCGGTGCGGCATCCCGGACAGCCGGACCTCGCTCGGGCGGACCTCCCAGGTCCCGCGGCCGCCGGGCAGCGCGAGCTCGATCGTGCGCGGCGCGTCGATCGCGGCCAGCTCGGCGAGCCCGAGCGCGGCGATCGCCTGGCCCTCGAGCGCGCGGCCGACCAGGCGCTCGGCGGTGCGGTTGGCGAGCCGGACCACGCCGGCGGCGTCGACCGCGATCACCGCGGCGTCGAGGCCCTCGACCACGCGGGCCAGGCCGGCCGAGGCCTCCTCGTCGCGCCAGCGCTCGGCGCGGAGCTGCTCGGCGAGCTGGCCGAGCTCGGCCATGGCGAGGCCGAGCACGTCGTCGCGCCGGCTGTGGCGGCCGCGCACCGCGTAGTCCCGCTCGCGCAGCGAGGCGGTCAGGTTCGCCAGGGTCTGGAGCGGGCGCATGACCCGGGCGCGCGCGGCGAGCCCCAGGCCGCCGCTGCCGGCGGCGATCGCGAGCGTCAGCGTGACCTGCGACTTCAGATCGAAGTCACCCAGCCACACCAGCGGCAGCGCGATCGCAGCCGGGATCGCGACCGCGAGCAGCAGCAGCGCGAGGATGCCATCCTCGTGACGCAGGGCGCGGCGCCAGCTCATCCTCCGACTGTGCCGCGAACCGGCGGACGTGTCATGGCCTCGCAGCCCACCCGGCGCTGTTCGTTGGCCGGGAGAGCTGCGCCCCACGATCAGCTTCGCCAACCTGCGAGGCGCTGTGATCGCACTCGCGCGCACCAAGCTGGGCAAGCTATCTGACGACGACGTCGCGGCGATCGAGGCCGTGTCCGACCTGCACGTCTTGACCGAGCTCGTCACATCGCTTGGTCAGACGAGCAGCTCCCGCAAGGCCCGCGCCGTGCTGGCTCGCGTACTCGCCTCCTGAGCGCTGAGCCTCGGAGCAGTGCATGGCCTCGCCGAGGCGCGCTGCTGGCCGGTAGACGAGCTCGTCGGGCGAGCGGCCGCGGGTGGCCGTCAGCGGACCGTGATGCTCGGCTTCTCGATCGCCGCGTACCCCAGCCCATGGAACACCAAGCCGGCGAAGCCCTCCGCGGTGTCGCCCACCGGCTTCCACGGCAGCGACACGCGCTTGCCGTCCACGGTGACGCCAACGCTGCCCGGGTCCACCGTCACCTCCATCGGCCACTTGCCGGACCGGCCCGCCGGCACCGCCGCGTCGGCGAGTTGCCGCCACTCGATCTTGTACTCGCCGTCGCGCAGCACCTGGATGAGCCGCGCGCGGCCCTTGGACACCGTCACCGCGTAGCCGATCGTGATCGCCGGCACGCCCTCCTTGATGCCGCCGGCGGGGACCAGCCGGTTGAGCCCGAACAGCACGCCGACCTCGCCGCCGCCGACCTGCTGCGCCCCGGTCAGGTTCGGCCAGTCGGCCGGGGGCGGCGACTGATCGATCGTCATGCGGAACGTGAGCCGCTTGCCGCGCATCGCCGACGCCAGGATCATCGGCTCGCTGGGCGGTGTCGCGTCGCGCCCGTGCCCGTTGATCCAGCCCTCGTAGCGGATGTCGTCGGCGCGCAGCGCGGTGGTCCGCGGCCCGGTGCGCACGACCGCGCCCCAGATCTGGCGGGTCATGCGCCACAGCGGCAGGCCGTTGACGAGGACCATGCTCTGCCCGCGCATCCCTTCGCTGAGCTCGCGGCCGTGCCACAGCCGCTCGGTGACGCGCTTCTGGGTCTTGGAGTCGCCGGGCGACTTGAACAGGTAGTCGTCGATGTCCCGGTCCAGCAGGTAGAGCTCGTGGTACGCGGGCGGCGCGCTCTCGATCTTGATCTTGAGCTGCTTGTTCTTGTCGATCTCCCCGGCGAACTTCTTGAGGCGATAGCTGTCCTTGGTGTGGTGCGACGCGGCCGCGAACATCTGCGTCGAGCCGTCGAAGTCGCCGGCGGTCCGGCGCAGCTCGGCGATGTGCTCCTCGTAGTGCGCGCGGTCCTCGTCGCGGATGCCAGGAAACGTCTTGCCCAGCTCGTACAGCTTCTCCCACAGCTTGACCTGCCCGGGCGGATCGAGGCGCAGCCACTCGTGGGCCTTGTCGACCGTGGCGTTGTTGGCCATGTACGAGAACAGGACGTCCGCCGATTCGGTCAGCTTCTGGGCGTCGGCGATGTGGTAGCCGAGCAGCTCGTCGATCGGCCGCGGGTTGTCTGCCGACACCATGTTCATGCCGATGCACAGAGGCGGTAGCTTGGGGAACACGTCCGGCGCCTCCGCCCAGGCGCGCGCGAACAGCGCGTCGGCGGTGCGCTGGAGCATGAAGTCATCGAACCCGGCGGCGACGAGGTCCTCGCCGGTCACCGGGCCGCGGCTCCGGTAGCCCAGCTCGCTGCGGTACGCGTCGCTGAGCGCGCACGCCGCCGCGACGCGCCGGAGCTTGACGTCGGGCGAGTTGCCCTTGCGGTCGAGGATCGGCCACAGCTTCTTGAGCACCGCCACGCCCGACGCGATCGCCTTGTTCTTCTCGAGCCGCTCGACCTCGTCCTCGACCTTGCCCGCCGCCTCGGCCTTGGCGCGGACCTGCGACGCGAGCCGCTCGTACTCCGAGAGCGTGAGCGACGCGAGCTTGAAGTCCTTGTCGATCGCGGTCGCCGCGTTGAGCAGCTGGACCGCGGCCTCGAGCCGGCCATCGTCGAACGCCTTGATCCCCTCGGAGAACTTCTGGAACGCCTGGAAGTCCGCGGTGTGCGCCTTCTGCAGCGCCGCCTTCTCCTTGGGCTGGACCTTGACCCCCAGCAGCGAGATGACCTTGGCGACCAGCTGCTGCTCGAGCTCGAAGAACAGCGCCTTCTCGCCGGAGATCTGCTCGGCGAGCACGACGGCGCCGGACGCCACCGTGATCATCCGGCCGTCGAGCCGCATCTGGTCGCCGACCACGGTGAAGCTGCCGACGAACAGGTGGGTCGCGCCGGCCAGCTTGCCGATCTTGGACGCGGTCGCCTTGTCGAAGCCCTGGCCGTGCGACAGCTTGAGCTCGCCCTGGACATCCTTGAGCCGCTCGCGCTCGACCACCTTGAGCGCCCCGACGTTGGCGAAGTCGGTGGTGACCATCGACTGCAGCCCCTTGCCGAGCGCCTCGAGCTCGGCGTCCTTGCTGGCGTTGGTGAACTCCATGACCGCCAGGCGGATCTCGGTGGCGGCGTGTGCGGCGGACGAGACCAGGAGCACGACCAGGAAGGCGACGTGGCGCATGTCGCCCTACTGTAGAGCCAGTCAGGACAGCGTGCGGCAAAATTGCCGGCGGTCAGGGTGAGGCAAGGCCAGGGATGGGCTTGCCACGCCAGCACCACGCGGCCGCTCGCCGACTGCGACTCGATCCGAACGAGCCATTCGCCGCTGGCGTACAATCAGCCATCCGCCGATGTCGAGCCCCGATCCGACCATGCCAGGCGAGATCCTGGAGTTCTACGGCGACGGCAAGGAAGCCGAACGCCTGGCCCGCGGGATCGGGCCGCTCGAGCTCGCACGCACGCAGGAGCTGCTGCAGCGCTTCCTGCCGCCGGCGCCCGCGGTGATCTACGACGTGGGCGGCGGTCCCGGTGTCCATGCATTCTGGCTGGCGAGGCTGGGCTACACGACTCACCTGGTAGACATCACGCCGCTGCACATCGAGCAGGCCCGCCAGCGGGCAACCCACGCTGGATCGCCGCAGCTTGCGAGCATCGAACACGGCGACGCGCGCCGGCTTCACTTCATCGAGGACACGGCCGACGCCGTCATCCTCCATGGTCCGCTGTATCACCTCACCGAGCCAGCCGATCGGCGAGCTGCCCTCGCCGAAGCTCGGCGGGTGCTGCGGCCGGGTGGCATCCTGCTCGCGTTCGCCATTGGCCACCTCGCTTCCACGATCGTGGGGCTGTTGCGTGGCGCCGTCTTCGATGACGAGTACCTGAGGATGGCGTCACAGGAGATCGAGACCGGACAGCACCGCAGGCCGCCGGGCTGGCCCCAGCTCCTGACCACCGCCTATTTCCATCGGCCGGAACAGCTACGCGCCGAGATCGAGGACGCGGGGCTTGCGTGCCACGACGTCCTCGCCGTGCAGGGACCGGCGTGGATGGCGCTGGACTTCGAAGCGAGCTGGCAAGACGCGACCAGGCGCGCGGCGCTCCTGCAGATCGCCCGCCTGACCGAACATGAACCGGCGCTGAGCCCGCACATGGTCGCGGTGGCCAGCAAGCCGCGGTGACTGGCGGCGCGGCGAGCGGCTCGTCAGCGTCCGGAACGGTAGCAGAGGCCGTGCGCACCGCGGCTGGTCGCGAGCGGGTGCCAATCTGGTTTCAATGGCTAGAATTGGGACCATTGAGCACGACCGCACGGTTGGACGGTACGCTGTTCGTTTCGGCGACGCAGGCGCTCTACCTCTACGTGGGCCCACTCATCGCCACGGCGCGGCACGCGCACCACGCGGCCCAGATCGTCGTGGCGCCGCACGGCCTGGACGTCGAGGACGGTGCCAGCGGACGCATACGTGCTTGCACGGCCGTCATTCCCCCACGCCTGCCTCATCGCCACGGCGCGTGCGAACATGCGGCTCTCCTGTTCGTCGACGGAGACGACCTGGCCAGCCGAGAGCTGTCTCGCAGCGCCGAGCCTCGGTGCGAGACCTGGAGCCGCGACACGGTCGACGTGAGCGTCCCTCGCGATCCTGCACCGGACAAGGCGCGCGCTCTCATCGCCTCGATCCTCTCCGCCGTCGAGCTGCGCCAGCCGCCGGAGCCGCGACACCCGGCAGCTCGTCGGATGTGCGCGTACCTCGATGGCTCCGGCCACGCCGACCTCGCGAGGCTTTCGTACGAGGCCGGGCTCTCGCCGCGGCAGATGCGTCACACCTTCGCGCGCGACATCGGGCTGCCGATGCGCGCGTATCTGCGGTGGAAGCGCTTGCATCGCGCCATCGCCGCGGTGGAGCAGGGCGCGAGCCTGAGCGCCGCCGCGGTCTCCGCCGGGTTTGCGGACAGCGCCCACCTGAGCCGCGTCTTCCGGGAGCAGTTCGGCATGACGCCAACGCAGGGGCTGAGCTCGATCAGGTGGCGGACGCTCGACTGACGAGGAACTCCGGGATTCCGTCCCTGCGGCGCGGCATCCCGCACTGGTACATGATGGCATCCACGTTTCCGCGGTGATGGATCGTGTGGGTGACCACGTGGAGAATCATCGTGGCGGCGGTCATCGTCATGATCTTGCCGTCGGTGAAGCGCACGTCGCGAGGTCGTGCGAGCTCCTCGGGTCGGAGCGACGCCGCGGTATCCACATACCAGCGGTCGATGGCCTCGGATTCGCGGTCGAGCTCCTCCAGGGAGGGAAACACCGCCCGCTGGGTAGACGCGTGACCGTGCGAGACCCCCTGGAGGTGGGCCTGAAAGATGCGTCGGACGACGTGGACGTGGTCGAGGACCCGCACGATCAAGTCTGCGCCCTTGTGCGACTCGAAGGAATCGACCTCGCGAAGCGCGGCGAACAGCTGTCGGTTGGCCCACGCGAGGTGAGTGACGAGCGTCTGGAGGGGCGTCGGCGCGAGGGTCTCGTCATCCGACGCCATGAGGAGATGACTGGTCATATGTCCGAGCGTGGGCAGCGATCGGACCGTGCGCTTGAACGCAGCGGCGGACCCGACACCAGGCGCGGACGGCCTGGCTGACGTCACCGCCCTGGGCTGGCCGGCGGGGTCGCGCGCGTGACGAACGGTGGCAGGGGCGACCTCGCCGACGATCGCACCATCGCTCACGCCGAGGTTTGCTACGCTGGCGATCATGGTACCGCCTGCCCCGGTGACTCCGCCGTCGCGGCTGTTCTGGCTGCTACACGGCGCCGGCTGGTCGGGCGTCTTCCTGGTCAGCTACCTGTCGGCGCTGATCCACGGCGAGCCGGCCGGCTACTGGCGGATCTCGCTGCTGCTCGCCGCGGTCGGATTCGTCGTCACGCTCGGCCTGCGCCGGTTGCTGCGCCGTCGCGCCGACCTCCCGCTGTCGCGCCTGATCGCCGTGATGATCGTGCCGGTGCTGCTCGGCTGCGGCGCGATGGCGCTCGCGTACACCTGCGCGCTGATCGCCTGGTGCGACGAGAACCGGCCGACCGCGACGCTGGGCTACATCGCGTACATGGCCAGCACGGTGTACATGGTCATGAGCTGGGTGGGGCTCTATGTAGGCATCAAGTATCAGCAGAGGCTGCGCACGCAGACCGAGGCGGCCCTCGCCGCCAGCGTGGCCGCACACCAGGCCCACCTGCGCATGCTGCGCTATCAGCTCGATCCGCACTTCCTGTTCAATACCCTCAATGCGATCTCGACCTTGATCCTCGACCGCGACAACGCGAATGCCAATCGCATGGTGGAGCGGCTGTCGGCGTTCTTGCGCCATTCGCTCGATGGCGACCCGGTGCAGCGGATCACCCTCGACGACGAGCTCGCGGCGCTCGACCTGTACCTCGGCATCGAGGCGGTGCGGTTCGCCGAGCGGCTGCGGGTGGAGAAGCACATCGCACCCGACTGCAGGCAGGCGCTGGTGCCGGGCCTGCTGCTCCAGCCGCTGGTGGAGAATGCGATCAAGCACGCAGTCGCAAGGAGCGTGGCGGGCGGCACCTTGCGGCTGTCGGCGCACCGCGAGGACGGCCAGCTGTGCCTCGGTGTGGCCGACGACGGCCCCGGCGTCGCGCAGCTTGCGCCGGCGGCCCGGGCGGCCCCGCTCGGCAGCGGTATCGGCCTGCGCAACACCCGCGATCGGCTGCGCGCGGTCTACGGCGCGCGGCACGCCGTCGAGATCGGCGACCGGCCCGAGGGCGGCTGCGAGGTCCGGCTGCGGCTGCCGTTCGAGCTCGCGGCGGATGCGGCAGACCGCGAGGCCGGGCCAGGCGCGGCGCCCGGTGCCGTCGCTGCGAGTCGCGGCTCCGAGTCCAGCCGCGACGCGAGGTCGCTGCGTACCCGGGTGGCGCCGCGGTGACGTCGCGCTCGAGCCCGGCCGTGTCGCGCCCGGCGCGCCGGATCCGTACGCTGATCGTCGATGACGAGCCGCTGGCCCGCCGCGGCCTGGAGCTGCGGCTCGCCGCGCACGCCGACATCGAGATCGTGGCACAGGTCGGCGACGGCGCGGCGGCAGCGCGAGCCGTGGCGCAGCACGCCCCCGATCTGATGCTGCTCGACGTGCAGATGCCTGGACTCGACGGCTTCGCCGCGCTCCGCGCGATCCCGGCCGCGCAGGTGCCGCTGGTCGTGTTCGTCACCGCGCACGATCACTATGCCGTTCGCGCGTTCCACGCTTGCGCGATGGACTATCTGCTCAAGCCCGTCGAGCAAGATCGCCTGGACCACGCGCTGTCCCGGGTGCGCGAAGCGCTCGCCGGTCGCGACGCCATGGTTCATCGCGCGCGTCTGCTCGCCCTGCTCGGCGAGGTCAGCGGCCAGCCGGCGCTCCGGCTCGAAGATGCGCTCGATGCCCCCAGCGCCGATCAGCTCCGCGGCGACGCCCCGCTCGCGATCCGCGACGGCCAGCGCGTCGTGCGGCTGCCACCGGCCGAGATCTGCTGGATCGACGCCGCCGGCGACTACCTGTGCATCCACACCGAGCGCGACACGCACATCCTGCGCGCCACCATGCGCGAGCTCGAGCAGCGCCTCGATCCGCGGCGGTTCCCGCGCATCCATCGCTCGATCATCGTCAATGCGGCGCGCGTCACCTCGCTCCGGCCGCACCTCAACGGCGAGTACTTCCTGACCCTCGATACCGGCCAGGAGCTCAAGCTGTCGCGCAGCTATCGCGATCGCCTCCCGCTGTTTCGATAGCCCGCCGTGCGCCAGGCCGTGCGAAACCCGCGGTGAGCCGAAGCGCGCGCCGGGCGAGCGTCGCGAATGCTTGCGCCATGCACCAGCTCACCGTCAACGGCCGCACCACCGCGGTCGATGCCCCCGACGACATGCCCGTCCTGTGGGTGCTGCGCGACCTGCTCGGCCTGACCGGCACCAAGTACGGCTGCGGCGTCGCCCAGTGCGGCGCGTGCACCATCCACGTCGACGGCGAGCCCCGGCGCTCGTGCATCCTGCCTGTGCGCATGGCGCTCGGCACGCAGATCACGACGATCGAGGGCCTCGCCGCCAACGGCGTCGACCACCCGGTGCAGGTCGCCTGGACCCGCCTCAACGTGCCGCAATGCGGCTACTGCCAGGCCGGCCAGCTCATGACCGCGGCTGCGCTGCTCGCCGAGCGGCCGCATCCCACCGACGCCGAGATCGACGGTGCGATGGCCGGCAACCTGTGCCGTTGCGGCACCTATGTCCGGATCCGCGCCGCGATCCACGAGGCCGCTCGCGCCGCGAGCGGAGGCCGCACGCGATGAGCGACGATCGCGGCCAGCACGCAGCGTCGCCGCCGCGCGGCGATGGCGAACGCAGCGCACCGACGGTCGAGCTCGATCGCCGCGGCTTCCTCCGGATCGTGGCGAGCGCCACCGGTGGGTTCGCCCTCGCCACCCAGCTGCCGCGTGTCGCCCGCGCCGAAGACGCACCGGCGCCGCCCGCGCCCTCGCTCTACGTGCGCATCGATCCCGACAACCGCATCACGCTCGCGATCCCCAAGTCGGAGATGGGGCAGGGCGTGCGCACGTCGCTCGCGATGCTGATCGCCGAGGAGCTCGAGGCCGACTGGTCGCAGATCAGCGTCGAGACCCCGACGTTCGACCCGCGCTACCTCGACCAGGGCACCGGCGGCTCGAGCAGCATCTGGCTCGCCTTCGAGCCGCTGCGCCAAGTCGGCGCCGCGATGCGCGAGATGCTGATCGCCGCGGCGGCCGCGCGCTGGAAGCTGCCGGCCTCGCGTCTCCACGCCGCCGGCGGCTACATCGTCGATGTCGATCGAGCCGGCGCGCGCCGGGCAAGCTTCGGCGAGCTGGTCGCCGACGCCGTTCGCCAGCCCATCCCGGTGCGCCCGGCGCTCAAGCCGCGCGAGCGCTGGAAGCTCCTCGGCAAGGACCACGTCGGCAAGGATGTCACCGACATCGTGCACGGGCGCGCCCGCTACGGCCTCGACCAGCGGCTGCCCGGCATGCTCTACGCCACCATCGAGCGGCCCCGCGAGCTCGGCGCGACCATCGAAGCCTTCGATGCCACCGCGGCGCTCGCCGTCCCCGGCGTCGAGCGCGTCGTCCCGCTGGCGCCGACCACGCCCGGGCTCACGCTGCTCGATGCCCGCGTCGCCGGTGGCATCGCCGTCGTGGCCCGCCACACCTGGGCCGCCCTCGAGGGCCGCCGCCGGCTCCGGATCCGCTGGCGCTCCGGCCCGCACGTCCACGAATCCACCGCGGGCCACCGCCGCGACATGGCCGCCGCTCTCGACCGCACCGGCGGCGAGACCATCCATCGTGCGGGCGACCCCGATGCCCAGCTCACCGCTGCGGCCACCGTGCTGCGCGCCGATTACGAGGTTCCGTTCCTCGCGCACGCCACGCTCGAACCGATGAACTGCACCGCTCACTGGGACGGCGCGCGCATGACCCTGTGGTCGCCGACCCAGGACCCCGAGCTGGCGCGCAGCGCCGTCGCGACTCGCCTGGGCCTGCCGCTCGCCCAGGTTACTGTCCACATCCCGCTCCTCGGCGGTGGCTTCGGCCGGCGGATCAACGCCGACTTCAGCGTCGAGGCCGCGCTGGTCGCGCACCAGCTCGCCGCGCCGGTCCAGGTCATGTGGACCCGCGAGGACGACATCACCCACGACTTCTACCGGCCGTGCGCGCGCCACCGGCTCGAGGCGTGCCTCGACGGCCGCGGCGATCCGCTCGCCCTGCGCCACCGCCTCTGCGACCCGGCGATCGGCATCACCACCGAGGGCGACGGCGCCGGGAACATCGGCGCCTTTGAATCCAACGGCATCGCCAACGCGTTCTATCGTGTCCCGCATCGCGCCAGCGAGTACACCCTGTTGCGCTCCGGTGTCCCGCGCGGCTACTGGCGCGCGGTCAACACGACGCACACCACGTTCGCCATCGAGAGCTTCGTCGACGAGCTCGCCGTCGCCGCCCGGCGCGATCCACTCGCTTACCGCCTCGCGCTGCTCGATCGGCCGCCCCAGCTCCGGCCGCCGGGCACCCCCGCGGCGATCTTCGCGCCCGCGCGCATGAAGCGCTGTCTCGAGCTGGTGGCCAGCAAGGCCGGCTGGGGCCAACCGCTCGCCGCCGGCCGCGCCCTCGGCCTCGCGTGCAGCGGCTTCGATCACATGAGCTACGTCGCCATGATCATCGAAGCGTCCGTCGAGCGCAGCGCCGACGCCCACCGCATCGCCGTTCACCGCGTGGTCTGCGCCGTCGACTGCGGCACCGTCGTCCACCCCGACGGCGCGCGCGCCCAGATCGAAGGCGCGGTGATCCAGGGTCTGTCCGCCGCGCTCCACGAGCGCATCACCATCGCCGCCGGCCGCGTCGTCGAGTCCAACTTTCACGACTACCCGGTGCTGCGCATGCATCACGCGCCCGCCGTCATCGAAGCGCACTTCATCGAGCGCCCGGAGGTCCCGGTCACCGGCCTCGGCGAGCCCGCGCTACCGCCCATCGCTCCGGCCCTGGCCAACGCCGTCCATCGCATCACCGGCCACCGCCTGCGCGAGCTCCCCCTCCGGCTCCCCGCGTGACGCTGTCAACCGCGATCGGCGTCGACATGACGCGGTTCGCATCCGCGGGCCACCTCGTCTCGTGGGCGACGCTGTGTCCGCGGAACGATGAGAGCGCAGGCAAGCGACGCTCGACCCGCGTACGTCCTGGCGCCCCTTGGTTCAAGCCCCTGCTCATCCAGTGCGCGTGGTCGGCGACCCGCGCGAAGGGGACGTACTTGCAATCGCAGTACCTCCGGCTCCGGGCCCGCCGTGATCCCAAGAAGGCGATCGTCGCGGTCGCAGCATCGATGCTCACGGCCATCTACCACATGCTCAAGAACGGGACGAAGTACCTCGACCTCGGCGCTAACCACTTCGTCCGGGACCGCGTTCGCGCCGCGAATCAGCTACTTCGTAAGCTCAGCCACCTCGGCTACGAGGTCTCCCAGATCCGCGACCGGGAGACCGCGTGACGTTTGTTTCTCCCTAGGTGGTCTGGCGTGGATACTCATCAGTCATCGTCACGCCGGGCAAGCCCAGGATGGGTCAGCGGATACCACGATGGGTAGAGGTAGCGGACCCAGATCACACCGCCGCGCAGCGTGTAGGTGATGCGGTAGGCCCATCGGCGCGCGCGCACGACCACGGTCTTGTGGTGGTCCCCGCGGAACGGCGAGTCGTCCGGGTACGGCTGTCCGCTGCGTGGCGCGAGCTGGAGCAGCCGCAGCGCCTCAACGACTCTTCGGGCGGCGGGGGCGGGCAGTGCGGCGAGTTGCTCTTCGGCCACCGGTGTGAGGACGACCTTCAAGTCCAAGCTCCTTGGCGACCACGTCCAGGTCGCGGCCGCGCCCCGCGGTGATGTCTCGCGTCGTCCGATCGTGGACCTCGCGCCAGTCGGGCCGGCGCATCTCATCGAGCGCCGCCATCCAGCCGTTGAAGTAGTCCTCGTCGACGAGCACCATGCTGCCACGGCCGCCGCGCGTGATCCGGTAGACCGTCCCCTCGGACTCGACCTCCCGGGCGATGCTCGCCGCGTTGCGCACGAGGTCGGTCACGGAGATGATTTTTTCCATGGCGATGAGCATATTCTAAGATGATTGCAGGCCGCGGGCAATGCGGTCGGGCCGGCGCCTCGGCTCACGAGCGGATGCCGAGGCTGGCGAGGCGGCGGTAGAGCGCGCTGCGTGACAGGCCGAGGGCGCGGGCGGCCTCGCTGACGTTGCCGCTCTGGGCGGCGAGGGTGCGCTCGATCAGGTAGCGCTCGACCTCGTCGAGCGTCATGTCCTCGAGCCGGGGCACGGCGTCGCCGCGCGGCCGCAGCATGAGATCGGAGGGGGTGATCTCGTCGCCGGTGGCGAGCAGGCCAGCGCGCTCGATCACGTGCTCGAGCTCGCGCACGTTGCCGGGCCAGGCGTGGCCGAGCAGCGCCTCCATCGCCGCGGGAGACAGCCGGCGCGCCGGGCCGCGGGCGCAGGCCAGGAACGTGCTGGCGAGCTCGGCGATGTCGTCGCGGCGCTCGCGCAGCGGGGGGAGGCGGATCTCGACGGTGTTGAGCCGGTAGAGCAGATCCTCGCGCAGCCGGCCCTCGGCGGTCTCGCGGGTCACGTCGGCGTTGGTCGCGGCCAGGACGCGGACGTCGACCATGCGGGCGCGCGAGCTGCCGACCGGGTGGAGCTCGCCGGTCTGCAGCACGCGGAGCAGCCGGGCCTGCTGGCCGTGCGGCATGTTGGCGATCTCGTCGAGGAACAGCGTGCCGCCGTCGGCGAGCTCGAAGCAGCCGGTGCGGTCGGCGCGCGCGTCGGTGAACGCGCCCTTGACGTGGCCGAACAGCTCGCTCTCGAGCACGCCGTCGGACAGCCCGCCGGCGTTGACCGCGACGAACGCCTGGCCCGAGCGCGCAGACGCGGCGTGCAGCGCGCGTGCGATGACCTCCTTGCCGGTGCCGTGCTCGCCGGTGATCAGCACGCTCGCGCTCGACGGCGCGACCCGCTCGACCAGGGCCATGACCTGCTGCATGGCGCGCGACCGGGCGACGATCGCGGGGAGCTCGGCCCGGCGGGTCCGGGCGGCCTCGGCGTCGAGCCGGTTGGCGGTGCGCAGCGCGCGGCGAAGCTCGAGCTGGGCCTTGAGCGTGGCGACCAGCCGCGCGTTGTCCCACGGCTTCTGCAGGTAATCGCGCGCGCCGCGGCGCAGCGCCTCGACCGCGCCCTCGATGCTGCCCCAGGCGGTCATCACCACGACGGGCAGCGCCGGATCGAGCTCGCGCAGCCGCTCGAGCAGGTCCATGCCCTCGGTGCCCGAGGTGGTGTCGCGCGCGTAGTTGAGATCGAGCAGGCAGACGTCGAAGTCCTCGGCCTCGCACATCGCCAGCACGGCGGCGGGCGAGCTCGCCGAGCGCACGTCGAAGCCGCTGGTCCGCGCCAGCATGCGGACGGCTTCGAGCACGTCGGGCTGGTCATCGGCGACCAGGAGGCGCGGGGCGGGGGCCACGTCCTTGAGCCTACCGGCCCCGGCGATCTTCGACCACCCGGCCGTCGAACAGGTGGACGACGCGGGTCGCCTTGCGCGCGTAGTCGTCGTTGTGGGTGACCATGCAGATCGTCGCGCCCCGGCCGTGGAGCTGCTCGAGCAGCTCCATCACCGCGTCGCCGTTCTTCGAGTCGAGGTTGCCGGTCGGCTCGTCGGCGAGCAGGATCAGCGGATCGCCGGCGATCGCCCGGGCGACCGCGACGCGCTGCTGCTGGCCGCCCGACAGCTGGCCCGGCATGTGGCGGGCGCGGTGCGCCATGCGGACGCCGTCGAGCGCGGCGGCGACCCGCTGCTTGCGGTCGGCCGCGGGCAGCCCGCGGTAGGTCAGCGGCAGCTCGACGTTCTCCTCGACCGACAGGTCGCCGATCAGGTTGAACGCCTGGAAGATGAAGCCGATGCTCTTGTTGCGCAGCGCGGCGCGCCGCACCGAGTCGAGCTTCGCGGTGTCCTGGCCGTCGATCCGGTACTCGCCCTTGCTCGGCACGTCGAGCAGGCCGAGGATCGCGAGCAGGGTCGACTTGCCCGAGCCCGACGGGCCGCTGATCGACACGAACTCGCCGCGGGCGATGGCGAGCTCGACGTTGGACAGCGCGTGGGTCTCGACGTCGTCGGTGTGAAACGTCTTGGCGATCTTCGTCAGCTCGAGCAGCGGGCGCTGCGCGACGACCGCGGGGACGAGGTCGCTGAGGTCGGGCTTGGCTTGCGTGACTTCCATGGTTACTCGATCTCCAGACGGTCTTCGCCGTCCCACTTGGACATGTCCGACAGCACTACTTGATCGCCGGCGGCGAGCCCGCTGGCGATCTCGATCTCCTTGAGCGCGGCGCGCCCGAACCGCACGGTGATGCGGTGGGCACCGCCGTGGCCGTCGAGCCGCCACAGCGGCGCGGTCTGGTGGGCCTCGCCGATCGCGGGCCGCGCGACGTGCAGGACGTCGCCGGTGCGCGCGAGCTCGATCACGCCCTCGACGTTCTGATCGACGCGCGCCGAGCGGGGCAGCGCCGCGGTCAGCTTGACGTCCACCGTGACGCTGCCGTTCTGCGCCGCCGGGTCGATCCGCACGACCTCGCCGCCGACCACGCCGTTGCGGGTGTCGATCGTCGCGCGCAGGCCGATGCCGAGGTCCTCGGTCGACGACTCGGGGATCTTGAGCCGCGCCTGCAGGTGATCGGGCACCACGATCTTGGCCAGCGGCGCGCCGACCGCGACGGTCTGGCCGACCTCGACCGCGATCTGCTGGACCACGCCGGGCTGACCGGCGCAGACGTGGAGCGCGTCGAGCTGGCGGCGGCGGAACTGGGCCAGCGCGCGCAGCCGCTCGACCTGGGCGCGCTGGGCCTCGAGCTGGGCCGCGTTGCCCCGGCGCAGCGCGCCGAGCCGCTTGCGCTCGAACTCGGCGCGGCCGACCAGCTGGCCGGCGCGATCGGTCGACTCCATGCTCTCGAGGTCGGCGATCACACCCTTCTGGGCCATCGCGCTGTCGATCGTCGAGCGCCGCTTGGCCATCGCGACGTCGGTGTCGAGGCTCGCCACGGCGGACTCCTGGGCGAGCCGGGTGCCGTCGAGCTGGGCGGTCAGCCGGGCGAGCTCGGCCTCGGCGGCGGAGACCTCGCGATCGGCCTCGAGCGCCGCGAGCTCGGCGTCGGGGTTGACCAGCTCGACGAGCACGGTCGACGGCTCGACCTGGGCGCCGGCCTGGACCAGGACCTTGTCGACCCGGGCGGGCACCGGCGCCGAGGCCCACCGGAAATCGGTCGGGATCAGCGTGCCCTGGCCGCGGACCTCGAGCGTGAGCGGCCAGCG
>Ga0307515_10013242_pt1 | contig 15426 bp, 10 predicted proteins | sample 17_EM_MG_FD_194513 | JGI IMG/M metagenome (GOLD analysis project Ga0307515, IMG submission 194513) | Populus trichocarpa ectomycorrhiza microbial communities from riparian zone in the Pacific Northwest, United States - 17_EM | ecosystem: Host-associated > Plants > Roots > Unclassified | place... | reverse complement strand
GCTTCCGATGTGGGATCTTACAATCCCCCCACCTTAAGACGAGCCGTCCTCGGCTCTGATATCAAATGTAACACCCCACCCCACTAGCAAGATATTATCCGCTTTGGGTCTCCCAGTCCACCCAAATCCAGGGCTTCCACCCAGGTCCCCCTCACGGGTTTGTTCTTGACAGCCACACATGACCCCAAAACGCGTCTTACTAGTCAAGGTGAGCATGCACTTATAAGGCCCTGGCTCTGGACGCTCGCTTCCGATGTGGGATCTTACAATCCCCCCACCTTAAGACGAGCCGTCCTCGGCTCTGATACCAAATGTAACACCCCACCCCACTAGCAAGATATTGTCCGCTTTGGGCCTCCCAGTCCACCCAAATCCAGGGCTTCCACCCAGGTCCCCCTCACGGGTTTGTTCTTGACAGCCACGCATGACCCCAAAACGCGTCTTACTAGTCAAGGTGAGCATGTACTTATAAGGCCCTGGCTCTGGACGCTCGCTTCCGATGTGGGATCTTACAATCCCCCCACCTTAAGACGAGTCGTCCTCGGCTCTGATACCAAATATAACACCCCACCCCACTAGCAAGATATTGTCCGCTTTGGGCCTCCCAGTCCACCCATATCCAGGGCTTCCACCCAGGTCCCCCTCACATGTTTGTTCTTGGCAGCCACGCATGACCCCAAAACGCGTCTTACTAGTCAAGGTGAGCATGCACTTATAAGACCCTGGCTTTGGACGCTCGCTTCCGATGTGAGATCTTACACAAATCCTTTTTCTTTTTCATTTTTATCCTTAGGTCTTATGTCATATATAATGTTTTTCAATTTGGTCATTCTTCTTTTTATTTCTAATTTTTTTTCCTTTCTTTTCTTTGACCTTTTTGTCAAAGTTTGGATTGTTTTCAATTATATCATTCAATCCAGTTTTATGGTTTTTATTTTTACTAATTTGATCCTTATTCTCTTGATTTTTTTTGTTCTTTTGTTGAATTTCCTTTTCTTTTCAATTTAATCCTCCAACCAAGAATTTATTATTTCCCTCTAATTTATTTTTTTATTTTCATTTTTATCCTTATTATTTTAATTGCTATTTTTTTTTTATTTTGGATCATTTTGTGTAATTGATGTTTTTATCTATTTCATCATTTGGATTTTTTTTAATTTTCCGATTTCATCATTTGAATTTAAATTTTTTTTACAAAAATTAACTTTGTGATTTTCTTAAATTTATTTTCTATTGGATTATCCTAATCTCATAACATGAACCACGAGTTTTGCAGGTTGGCTCGCTCCTTATTACCTAGGTTACATATCTATCAAGTTATTCTAGGTTGACTCGAGCAGGGTTGTTTTGTCTATTTTTTTATCCAATTACATACTTTCAATTATTGTTTTCCAGGTTATCATGGTCTCTTTTTTTAATTTTATATATTTACTATCTTTGTCAATTTTTTAGTCTGTTCTATAAAAATAAAACAAACTTAATAAAGTCGATAGCTATTATAACTCATCTTGTTTATTTTTTTATTTATTTAAAATACACTTATGGTATCTAATTTTTTTTTTTTAAGCAAATGCGGACCATAGGGTAGCAAGGGTCCATATCTAGTGTTTTCTATTATTCATGGTGATTTCAACCAGAGCACTCGATGCAAAAAGTTCATACAAGAACAATATAAGTTTGAGAGTTACAAAGAGTTTAGTTTATCATTCAAAGTGAAAAATTTATAAATTTATTTAAAAATTATTTTAATTTAAAATTTTAAACTATCAATAAAGCTACAATAATAATTTTATATTAATTCTTCAACACAGTTTTTATTTTGAAAAATATTTTCCACAATTATTACAATTAAGACCTTTCTATAGTCAATAATAGGTCACATTACTGCTTTCAAGTTGATGTGTGCTGAAAAATCATCTATAATAATTGTCTTTACCAAGCAGAGGCTGTGAACTTGACACAAATTACCTACGTAAATAACAGAGCAGTTCTTATCATTATTATATCAAAATTTACCAACGGAACAAGAAGTTTGACATTAATTGTGGACCGTCAAAACTCGAACTTAGAGCGGTGATGGGCATAGTCAATAGAACAAGAACTCCATTGGTATTATGGAGCAAGCTTTCTTCCTTTTCCTTTCAAAAAGATGTTCTTTTCATGACTCCAAGTTACTGCATTTCGAATATTTCATTATGGGCTGTAAATAAATTACAAAAATAAAATTAGAAATTACAAAATTAAAAGTTGGTCCACGGATTTTAAAACTATGCTTTTCACTGTAAAAAAAAGTCACCGTGTTTTGGTAACTTCAATCACATTCACGAGGTTATACACACGACATTATTTGCAATTAATTGGTGGCAGATGATCAAAGTTCGGTATGAAATTGACAGCCCTAAATTTCTTTCTAGCCTTTCTACTTTATAGGTTGTTCAGGGATTTGGTGGTGATTTTGTTTGGAAGTATTTTTTTATTTATAAATATATTAAAATAATTTTTTATTTTTAAAAATTATTTTAATATCAATATATCAAAATAATCTTAAAATATAAAAAAAATTATTTTAACAAAAATATATGATATTTTCTAATTTTGAAAATATATGATATTTTTAGAAAAATGGAGACATGATAAAAAAAAATGTTAAAAATACAGATTAGCAAAATAAATAAAAAGAAGTAACATGGTTATTGAAATTTAATTTGAACTATAACATCCTTTAATTTATATATATTAAAAAAATCATACATTGATAAAAAAAAAGTGTTGCCAAATATTATAGATTTAAAATTCGTACAAATTTTAAAAATTATTGGTGATGAAATATATTTATTTTTTAAATTTCATTTGAAAAATAGTTAATAAAAAAGATTATATAACTGTTAATGCCCATAGCTCACATTTCTTAATTATCTTTTTGTTTTTATCCCATTGAAGCATGTATAAAAAGTGAATTTTTATCCCCTTCCACTGTCTCATTTTTTTAATGATTTACCTGATATATTATATCATGTGTCAAAATCTCCAAGTTTTTTATCTCTTCTCTCGTAGCTTTCTTTACATGTAAAAAGCTCTCTAAACTAAACAACTTTCAATATAGAAACAATACTTCTTTGTAATAAAAGGGCACATCCTCCTAATAATGTTGGTTTAGCGGTTAAGATAATGTTATATGCCTACAAGAATGAGAATACAAGTTTAATCATCAGAAAATATATTTATTGGGAGGGACAGCCACATACCGCGAACGAGACTAATCTCTCTTTAAAAGATGTGAGGATATCCGGGTAAAAACAAGAAAAACAGATGGCACACCCAGCATTCATGATTTCCCTTTGAGCAGAAAAAAATAAATAAAAATAAATAATAGCCTAGCGATATAGCTGTTGAGATAATTTCTGCAGCATCATACATGAAGAACCAAACGTCCAAAACTCATAGAAGTGCCACCCTTCCCAGTCGTTGAATAAATTTGCATGCGCGTACCATAATATTTCCGACCTAGATTACTTTAGCCAAAGTGAACAAGATACGGCTGTCGTTTTTAAGAGCAATAGAGGCGACCAAATCCTTGATTTGGAGGAGACCGATTGGTGGACTCTATATGTAGGCTGTAAAGACAACCAACTCTTTTGACTATGTAGTGCTCTTGCTGGTTAATAATCAGCAATGGAATAAGGGGTCCAAAGTGTACCAAGCAGCCAAGCTCGTTCACTATGTTACTATTCCAGTTTTATTGCTATGTTGTAGCCATTTCCCAGCATAATTTTATAGGATCACTATAGCTTCTAATACAATACATGCCATGACAGAGAGTGATGATCTCAACTATTGATTCTAAATCTAGATTCATGTAATTGTGACAGTAAAGTGTGGCAGTTGTTTACTGTATGAAGGTCAACCATCATAAATTCTTAACTTTGTCTAATTAAATTATACCATTTCGGTCCGAGAAATTGTTCCAATTTCATTTTAGTACAAATATTTATTTTTGTTATTTTTTCCCTAATTGAGAGAGAAGAGAAAGAGATAGAGAAAGAAGTCGCTGAATTCTGGTGGTAGAGAGAGAAATTTGTCGTTAGCACCAATTTAAGCCACCAAAATGAGAGATTTTTATGTAAAATTATTCCAAATGATGATGAGAGTTCATATTAGAGGTTTTTGTACCTTGAAAGTTCATGAAAAAACATATCTGAGCTCATGTTGATTTTTTATTTTTGGTGGTTGAGCTCGGTTTGAGGTAGTTTTTTGGGTTTTTTAAGCCCATGGATAGGTTTATCATGATTTTATAGGTATTTTGGGTAAAAAACAGGTTGAAAAATAGGTTTTCGAGTCAAAAAAATATAGACCCCGATTTTTTTAAAAAATAAACAGGCGACAAGTCGTTTGTTTTTTGTTTTTTTGTTTTTAAAAGGCAGACAACATGTCATCCTCCCCATGCACTGATTAAAAAAAAAGGCCCGGTCGCGCGGGCCTTAGTTAAATGGGTCAGGCAGGCTGGCCTGGCTTCCCAGACCCAGCAACAACTAGCCCTTTTTCCCCTAATTTTTATTTTTATTTTTTTAAAAAAAAATTAATTATATTTACATTACTACCCCTTCTCTATTTTATTTTGTTTAGAGGACATCTTTTAAATAATATTTATTTTTTGGTTATACATTTAATTTTCAGAGATATTTTTCTGATTCAGATTCATCTATGGTTTTGTTTTTATCTTTTGTATAGATAAACTATATTTTTGAAAATAACAAATATTTATTTTCAGATGATATATTTAATATGTATAGCCTTACATGTTTTTTCTTTTTTCTTTTTATTTTATTCAATCAATTTAATGTCCTATTTTTCGAGATTAAATATTTTGATCTATATTTATCTTTTGGTTTTTCAAGTTTTTTTTTTGGATGTCATTAATGATTTTTTATTTATTTATCAACACACATAATTATTAGTTTATTTGATTACATGTGTACATAAACTTTTTGATTTGTTATATTTTTTTAACTATAAAAATTCATTGAAAAAACCTGCATATACAATTTTTTATGAAAAAAAAATTATTTGACTCGTGTCGAAGCGCGAGTCACGTAGCTAGTTATAATCTAAAAGGAGAGGTGAAATCATTATTCACCATGTCATTGTTCACATAATCAAATCATTGTGGAATGCTTTAGTGATGTTTATTTCATTCTTATACTTTTTTTTTCAATTACACTCTTATACACCCAAATTGAATGCCAGTTAAACCAAATTTATTGAGAAATAGCAAGATTCAAAGACAGAGGACCAGAGTAAAAAGGCGGCGAAAAGGGATAGATGTTTCAAACTTGGAGCAAAAAGTTCACTTTCTTAAATCTTTTTAAATTATAAACTTGGGGTCCCTTCCAATTTTAAAAAATTAATTTTGATCCCAAACTTCATTCTCTTAATTTTTTTTATCCTTAGTTTTAGAAAGAAAAGAAAAAGTGGTGAGATTCTGGTGATAGAAAGAGTCTCGGTTAACATCGATTCTAATGAAAATAGGATATTTTTGTGTCGATGGGTTCCATTCGATAAGGGGAGTTTAACCTTAGTGTTTTTTCCCCTTAAACTTACCTAAAATATTAGATCTAAGCTCAGAAAGAATTTTGATCTCGAGTTCATATTTGGTTTTTAAGCTGATTTTTTAGTTGTTTGAGGCTTTGTATAGGTTTTTCAAGGTATTTTGGGTGGTTTTTAGGTGTTTTAGGTTAAAAATAGTTCAAATGAGTTTTTTTGGATGTAAAACACCTTTGCCTTAATCTTGGTTAGGGAGAATGGATTAGATTGCTAGAACCAATAGATTAACCAATTATCCAACACATAAGTCTTATTCCAAAGCTACTTGAATATTTTAGGACTTCATCAATAAGAAAAGTAGAAAAAGTGAACTCAATATCAGTAAAGCTTACTATTAGAGATGTGAGGCATTCATTAGACTTATAATATCTTTCTAGTTTGTTTTTCAACTTCATTTCTTAATCTTAACTTATAATATCAGCATTCACATAAGCGCGTGGGAGCTGGCGTCAATTTGTTGAAATATTTAGCTAAAGTATTCACAACTTCCATCCAATCAAAGTATTTTGATATCTTTCTAGTTTGTTTTTTAACTTCATTTCCGAATTCTTTGAACCTTTCAAATGACTTAAACTTGTTTTTTTTTTTATTAAATACAGATAACCATATCTAGAATAGTCAACAATAATTATAATGATATAAATATATCCATTTATGAAACAAATCATCATTGGTCTATATACATTTGTATGTATTAGACCTTTAATTTTTTTTCTAGTAAAGGGTGTTGAAACCGGTGCGTATTATGTTTCTTTCTTTATGAAAGGAAATAGTTGATCTCATAAACTAAGATATAAGAGATACCTGAAACTAATATGTAGGTGCTTGTTAGATAACATGTGCACTGAACTAACCCGCAAGAGAATTTTATATGGATACATCACCTATATCTATGGAAAGGCTCTCGTGAAAGTTGTGTAAGTGATCCTTAAACTTAAGATCACTACGTTATCTTATACAGGGGGTGTTATTCTTTGATCATGACCACATGTTTTTCTAATCAAAGGTAAAAAAATTTAATTTATTTTTTCTCATCTCTTTTCTTTTGGGGTTGTAAAAAAACTTTCTCATCTAATTCCTCTTGAATCTAATTCGAGGTTTCTTAATTAATCATATAAATGTTATGTAATTTAGAAATGTAGGAATTTAGATAGAAAAATCAATTTGTAATCCAAGACGAAGAAAAAATGATGGGTGCAAGATACAACCATGATGCTCACAAAGGACTTGTGGAGATTTGTAAAAGCTACCTAGGTTTTGACCACCTAATTCCCTTTGATGGCTTGAGGGAATTAGTTTAGATATATAAATATCCATCCAATTAGAATGGCATGCTAGGGGTGTATATTAATATATAATTTTTATGTATGATATATCAATTATACCATGAAATTAGATCTAATTAAAAGTGATAATAAACCCCTCATTAATATATTAAGAACATGTTGAAAACATGATTTGTTGCCTTCCAATATTATATGTATAAAACCAAAGTTCTATTCATGGATAACTTGTTGAGCTACTCAATGTTACCGTTAATCGAATAAGTTTAATGCTATAAAATTAGGTACTACTTGACTAAATTATATGATTTGGATGAGTTATTTATGATCATATAAGATTAGAGACAATATTTAGGTGAAACATATATGATATGTTTAGATAAAAAGTTGTCATCTAACTGATCTACGAGTCACATAAAGATATAACTGATAAGCTATGTTATCTATCTAACTTAATTTAATTTATTTTGATTTGTTGAGTTACTTAAGGCCATATAAATTAAATAGGATCCTAGCCCACCTTGAGATCTAAACAAGTTTCATAAATTAATAGTGAAGGCTATTAATTTGAAAGAAAATAATATGAGATCAATTTAAGATTAAAGACCTTATTTAAATTTGATTTTAAATATATATGCATTAAGCCAATACTCGCTATCTTTACATAAATAGGTTGATAGATTAAAATGAATAGTAATATATCCTTGCGCAATATACTTGATGCTAACAAATTGATTAGACCAAACTTCTTAGAATGGTACTGTAATGTGAGAATCATTCTCAAGTAAGAAAGAAGGTTATATATTCTTGAAAATCCAATTCCTATTGCCCTTGATGAGGATGCTGATAGAGAAGTTAGGAATACATATCAACATATTGATGATGATGAGCAGACTTTATATGTGATGTTAGTCAACATGACACCTAGACTTCAAAGGCATGATGAAAATATAGATGCTCATACTATGATTATGCATCTCAAAGAGTTGTTTAATACAACCAATACTACCGAGAGGTATGAGAACTCTAAATAATTTTCCCATTGAAGATGATAGGTTCCTCATTGAACACTTATGTTTTGAAAATAATTGGTTATATTAATAAATTAGGCCAATTGGGTTTTATCATGGACCACGAGTTAAGTGTTGACTTAGTTTTGCAATCATTACCCTAAGCTTTTCACAATTCATTATGAACCATCATATAAATAAATTGGATAGTACATTGCCTGAATTGTTTAATATACTTAAAACTGTTGAAACGACCTTTAAGAAGGAAAAAGGTCATGTTCTCCTTGTTTAATTTTCTAGTATGTCTAAAAAGAAAAACAAGAAGAATAAATGTTCTATCTCTAAGGCAAAGAAGGTTGCTAGAGGCATCAAGAGATATAAATGTATTTGTCATCATTGTAGCAAGGATGACCATTAGAGGAGGAATTACAAGGAATATCTTGCAAGTGTGAAGGGAAAGAAACTTATTAAGGTTTATATTGTAAGTATGTTTATGATTAAAAACTATCTTTCTACTTTAAATAGTAGTTCTTGGGTATTGAATACCAAATATGGTTTCAATTGCAATAACATGCATGAACTAAAGAAAAGTAGAAGATTAAATATAGGCAAAGTGGACTTATGAGTTGGAAATGGAGCAAGGGTTGTTGCATTAATTGTAAGAACTTATTATTTTACTTTTCCAAATGGGTTGATACTATAACTTAATAATTATTATTTTGTTCCAGTACTTTCTAGAAACATTATATCCATTTCTTACTTAGCTTTGAATGGATTTAAATTTATTATTGAAGGCAAAAGTTTTTATTTTTATAATAATAGTGTTTTTATTTTAGATCTGGTGATTATACAAATAGTTTGTATATACTTGATTTTAAAATTTCCATGTTACATATAAACTATAAGAAGAATAGATTAGATAATTAATAACCTTCATATTTATGGCATTGTAGACTATGTCATATTAATGAAACAAGAATCATTAAGATACATAAAGAAAGATATTTTGATGCTTTTAATTATGAATCATATGAAACTTGTGAAGCTTGTGAAGCTTGCTTATTAGGTAAGATGATTAGAACACCCTTTATTGAAAATACAGAAAGGTCTAAAGAATTGTTAGGTCTGATATATATAGATGTATGTGGACCAATGATGATTCGTTTCATAGGTGGATATACTTATTTCATTATATTTACTGATGACCATTATAGATATGGTTAAGTATATTTAATAAAACACAAGTTTGAATAATTTAAAAGGTTCAGAGAACTTAGAAATAAAATTGAGAAACAAATTGGAAAGAGTATCAAAATATTTCAATCACATCAAAGTGAAGAATACTTGAGCCATATATTTCAAGATTATAAAAAATAATAGGATTTTCTTATAATGGAAACCTCCTAGAACAATACAACTTAATGGAGTTTCTGAAAGGAGAAATAATACCCTATTGGATATGGTACAATAAATGATGAGCTATACAAACCTTCCATGTTCTTTCTAGAGATATGTTTTGCAAACTGTTGCTTACCTTTTAAATAAAGTTCCATCAATATTTGTTGATAAGACTCTATATGAGATATGAAATGATAAGAGACCAAACCTATCGTACTTAAAGATTTGGGGATGTAACGTTTATGTGAAGCTTATAATATTTGAAAAGTTAGGAGCTAAGTCAGATAATTGTATGTTTATAGGATATCCAAAAAAATCTATTGGATATTATTTCTACCATCCTGTTGAGTTAAAGGTGTTTTATCTCAAAATATGCTAACTTTCTAGAGAAAAAATATGTTCTTGAAAGGAGTAGTGAGAGAAAAATAAAACTTAATAAAGTTTAAAAACCGCAAACTGACATCTAAATGGATATAACATTTGATATTTAGTCTGAAACTCAAGAAACATAAGAACTCTATAGATCTAGTAGGACACGTCATGCACCATTAAGATATCAACTTTTCATGGAAGCTGATGATGATGAGTTACTCATACTTGATAAGCTTATCAACTATATGGAAGTAATATCTAATATTGATTATGAGAAATTGCTTGAAGTCATGAAATCTGAAATGGATTCCATATACACCAACTAGGTATGGACTTTGGTTAATCCACCTAAAGCGATAAAACCCATTGGATGCAAAATGATCTTTAAGAGAAAGACTAACATAGATGGAATGTATAAACATTCAAAGCTAGACTATTTGCCAAAGGTTATAGACAAAGACAAGGGTTTGACTTTGATGAAACCTTCTCGCCGGTAGCCATGTTAAAATCCATAAAAAATTTGTTTGCTATAGTTGCACACCATGATTATGAGGTTTAGCAAATGGATGTCAAAATTGCATTTCTAAATGGAAATCTTCATAAAGATATGTATATGACACAACTTGAAGGTTTTTAATCTAAGAAATTTACTAATAAAATATGTAAGACATAAAAATCTATATACGGATGAACAAGCTTTAAGGAGTTAAACATTCATTTTTATGAGATAATCAAATAATTTGGTTTCATAAAAAATATAGATGAGCTTTATGTTTATAAAAATATTAGTGGGAGTAGAGTCATTTTCTTAATATTATATATAGATGTAATTTTTCTATTATGTATTTTTCATGTTCTAGTTTGAAATATACTTTTTTTATTCTTTTTTTTTTATTATTTCTATTAGGGTACACACACACACACACACACACACACACACACACACACACACACACACATATATATATATATAAACACTTTAGAAAAGATAAAGCATGCATTCTAGTAGAAGCTAACATAAAAAAGATCCCATCCCATATCCCACTAAACTTTGCAGCACAACCAGAATATGGGTCTGGTTGGGTTATTAATGAATTTACCTTGGACCCTTTTAGAACTTGCAAGTCCTCAATGCTTGTAAACCTGGGCTTGATCCCTTTTTAAATTACAACCCAATTTACACTATTGTTAAAAAAAAGAAAAAGAAAAAAAAGAGAGACTCTGTGAATGCATATTCACAGAAACCCTATCACAAGGCTATGCAGTTTGGAGGGTTTGACCACAAGGGGCTAATAGTATGCTTTTGAACCAATGAAAAAGAAGGGTTACTTCTCCATCATTGATTCTTGTAGGGCTGTAAGCCTATGTTTGGACAGCAGTGGGTCCCATCCATGTGTGCTCCATGTGTATGTTGCCTCGTGTGCTTGCGTGCACGATTACCGCCACTTTAAATGCTTTGCTTCTCATATCAGACGCCCTCATTCCCACAATTTCCACAAGCTGCCACCGAGCGTGGATTTTTATTTTTATTATTATTTTTCTTCTCCCGTGTTCTTTTTTTTTTCTTCCTACCGTGAGAAAAGAATGTAATCGAAGCAATTAATATAAAGATCAATACACAGCTAAAAATCTCCCAATTTTAAATCATGAATCAATAAACTTTAATTAGCCCACCTAGCTCGTTTAATTTCATGCACCTCTACTACGGTGTTAATTAGTATCCTCTTCCTTCCAGAAATCTCTCATTAATCTGTAATAAAAATAAATAAACCTTGAAATCTTGAAACAAATACGAGCACAGTGGGAGCTTAGGAGCTGAGGGGGGTCAGTTATCTATCCTTAAAAAGAACAAAGAAAGAAGAGAGATTGCTCACCATCACCCTGATGTTGGTCAATTTCCTTGAACAAGCTAGCTTCGTAGGAAGTGCAAGGTACAAGGAAAAGTGGACCCACCTTATCAGATCGAAATTCATGTTTACTGTTACAAAAGAGAAAAAGGTATATATATATATATGAAAAACAAAAAAAAAACATTTTCTTTCGGATAGGGAGAGAAAATGCTGATTACTGGGTGAAGTGGCACTCACAGGAGGTCAATTGAAAGGATAGCCGTGACTCACGGGGGCTGATCCCTCCTCCGCTCATCTGCCTGGACCACTTCCCTTTATCATTATCAAACATTTTCTATTAAATCTTGACATAATTTGCATGGTCCCTCTTTGCCCATGCATGCAAACTACTTTTATTGCATACATATATAGATATGGGAAGCATGATTTAGATTTATTTTTTATTTCATCTTTGATAATTCCTCTCCAAAAAACAGTAACACGTTTAATTATACATAGGAGTTTTTGGCGTTGGTGTTCTATAAATTAATTAGTCAAATTTGGATTAGTCGGCTCTGAACTCATGCTTGGATTAATTAATTGCTATTATTAGCAATCATTAAGATTCATAACAGAACAATCAAATACAACATTTTCGTGCAGTTGGAAACAAAAAAAACCACGTAGAAATCATTTTGAAGTTATTGTTCATCAATAAGTGAGTGTATTGTTCATCAAAATCATACACAAGCTGTACGTATGAATGCATTGTTCATCAATAGGATCTAAAAGTAGGAACGGTAGTGGTTTTTGTTTCTTGACAATGAGGCCCACTGGCATAGAAATCCCACAACTTAAGCTAAGCTACACATTCACTTCTAACAACTGTGAGTGTTTGTCTTAAAGAGAAAGAGAAGGAAAGATAAAGAGCTGTTTGATTGAAAGACACAGTGATGGACTTCAGGGGAACAAAGGCAAAGGCTAAACGCATGCGCCTCTTGAGTCTCCTGATTTTCTTCTCTAATCCAATGATAAGGCAACCATTTTTCCATTTCAGGTCCCACCCAATATTAATTTATATGCTTTATTTATCTTCCATGGGAGCACGAATATATCACCCACATTTTATGTCTATTTTAGGAGGTGGCGGTGAGATGATGGCAGTGATGCTAGTAAAGTTGAGTAAAGTTGTTGAGGTAATGGTGATTGTTGTAAGATGAATATGCATAGTGATTAAAATTAATGTTTGAATGATATTTTAAGTGAATTACTATTAATAAAGTATTTTACAAAATTTCATGAATTGAAATATTTTCTAGTAAATAAATATTTATTATATTTGAAGGTTAATGAAATAATGAAAAGAATCTATACGATCTACGTCTATTAATGATTCGATAGGTATATAGTTATTTGCCAATAGCGGCATTATATATATATATATAAAAGCAGAAGATATGTATATGTGTATATTTAATAATTGAAATATGTATATATTTAATAATTGAAGAAGATCTTTGAGAGAGCCTACACAAGGCCATCCTTTTAAAAACCCCATGTGGAGACCATGTGAGAGATTTCTTTTCTCTGCCCAAAGCCCAACTTCATGCCCTAAAATTTCTCTTATGTGGGTCCCTGTCCCCCTCTCAGCATTACCATGTTTTCCGGATCCTGCCAATTCTCTCTCTCTCCAAATCAACATCCTCCGAATGTGGGTGCGTGGCGAAGGCATGGAACTCGAAAACCAAATATATTGGATTTGAAACAATAATATTAATGATAATAATTGATTTTATCTTACTCAAAAATATATTGTTATCATATGATTGAAATTCCATGATTTATTTTATATTGCATAGCATTAAAATGGACCTTACCCATTATGCTGTCGTGGAAATACTAGCTAGAATAGACCTAGAAAGAGTTTGAAATCATTAAGTTGAAAACTCAAACTTAAAATTACTTCTACTTCTACTTAATGTTCATTGGGAAATTGTTTTTTTTTATGAATAATTAGGAATGTTTTAAACAGCGAATGACAATAGGAAAATGTTTTTTTTTTTTTTTTTTTGTAATTCAAAATAAAGTATCTGCATGTTGTAAGTAAAGAAAATAAATTAAAAATCCCCAAAATACAAGTGTATAACTACCATATATGAGAATACAATTTTAACTTGAGGAGACACTATTTCTTAATTAGTCCATAACATAAATTAAAAAGAAACAAAAATATATGTATATATAAATATCAATAAATTAAAAACACACTAATATGCAATACCAGAAAATTGCAAATCATTGATGAAAAATTTTGTTGGTATTTAAACATTGGATCCATCGGAAATAAAATTACCGATGAAATAACGGATGAAAACATGTCGTCAGAAAACATGTCGGTGATTTCTATCCTATTAATCATTCCATCGGTAATATAATCACCAATGGATTCGCTAATGGAATTAACATGCCAAAAAAAAATTACCTGCATTAATTCTCTCGGTAAATTCATTAGTAATTATGATATATTACTAATAGAATAAACTGTTGGTAAACCTATATGTTATTATATGCATATTACTGACAGAATTAATCCATCAGAGAATCACTTCTAATAGTGGCAGATTCTATAATTTTTTTCCAACTCTATAGAATTCTTTGAAGGACTTAGTCTGTTGGTAATTATGATGATTTTTCAAATTTCATTAGTAATTTTATCGGTATTATATGTAATTATTTTTTTAAAAAAATAAAAAGAACAATTCAATTAAAAAATATTATGAAATACAATCTATCTATTTAGTGGACAAAAGCTAGAGGAGAAGATGAAGGTGGATCTTTGCTGGAACTAAGAGTCCGATGAGGGGGAGCACATGTACCAGTGAGAGTTGCCAACAACTGCTCGATGACATTCAATTTATCCCTCAGTTGGGTCATCTCAGCCCCAAGCTGGGTCATCTCAGCACTAAGTTGGGTCGTCTCATCTTGAACCTGCTATCGTAGAATCGCCTGGATGATCGGTGATTGTTGGCTCAATCTCAATTACAAGGTCTCAATGGTCGAGACACTAGAGCCTATCCGTATATTATCGGTCGTAGTGTTGAAGATAATGTAAACCCGATTTCTATTGGGTTCACCAATAAATCTAGCCTCGAACCAGAAATTCAGATGGAGTTTTGAATGGGTCAAAGGATCGTTCTTGTATCTCTCATGCAATCGGGTGTTATATGTTTCCTGAAAAAAATAAGTCAGCAAATATATAAAAAAAAATAACTTAAAAAATGTTGAAATCTAACTTACTATGAACTTCTAGGCTCGACTATTTACAAGTTGTTGCACCCCTTTCTATTTGTCCTCCTTCCTTATGTGGATTTCAACAAAACGCTTTCTTGGTCTTGGATCATGCCCAAGCACCGTAACCTGTAAAATAAAAGTATTGTTAGTTAAATATTTTCATACAATACAACAATTAAAAAAAAGATTATTATATAAAACAAAATCTTACCATTTGCTTTGCTTGTAAAATGATTAAAATGGATTTGTTGGTATGTGTGGTCATGGAACCATGAATCTTTTTGGTCTGGCTCTTTGAACTGAATTACAACCGCCTCAAGAAACGCTCAGATATCATGTGCTAGATATAAACGTCCTAGATACCTTTCAAGCATGTGAAGGTCTGAAATCCCTTCACGCAGCCACGCCTTCCTAGCTTGTAAGAACTTTATCTCTTGCATATTTCTTTATTTGTTTTTAAATAGCATATAATTATGTGCATATCAGAATTCGATTTCTGTCAAGTATCTTTTCCTCACTGTTTTGTTTATAAAGGTCTTTCAGGATGGAAAAATATTGAAAAATTCTCATTGCATCCACAACCATACTCCTATAACGATTACTATTATCATTTACAACTCCTTGAACGTTACTAGAACTACA
>Ga0307515_10013241_pt1 | contig 15426 bp, 6 predicted proteins | sample 17_EM_MG_FD_194513 | JGI IMG/M metagenome (GOLD analysis project Ga0307515, IMG submission 194513) | Populus trichocarpa ectomycorrhiza microbial communities from riparian zone in the Pacific Northwest, United States - 17_EM | ecosystem: Host-associated > Plants > Roots > Unclassified | place... | reverse complement strand
TGGGACAGGGCGCATGACAAAGTTGTGAGGAGGGTGTGGGAAAATCACGCGGCAATTAGGTAACATCGAAAACAATACAAGATTTTTTTAGAAAAAAAAATTATGTTTCAACTTCTAATTTCTCGCTATGGAAGTAGGTTGCATGATTTTTGGTATGAATCATAAAAGAAGACAAAAAAAACCGCGAGAGATAGGGGTCTCCAAGGCTGAAACGACATGGCGGTTTGGAGGGGTTTTAAACCGATATACATCCCGGAAGATATATGGCCGCACTATCTTGAGCACGTGACGTCTGAGCAGTTCACACGATGCTCACAGTCCGGTGCTGGCAACCGGAATCAGCCAATTCATGGCTCAGTGACAACACACACCGGCGGCTCCATTTCGTTTGCTACACATGCGAAACGGATGGTAAGATTAATTTAAAAGAAATATATCGTTAGATTAATTTTTTGTTAATTAATCTTTTTTCATTATAGGCTACGTCTCTTAGACGTGAGCCGAGCTCGATGGAGCTGTTTGTGGAGACGCACGTGCGGAGTCAAGACCGCCAAAAGGGGGCGCAATAGTTCGTTGACAACCGTGCTCAACACTTCGTGGTATGTTTGTTCAACCATTTTATTTTGTAAGTTATTATTTTTATTGAATTGAATATGATGATTACTTTTTTTATTTTCAGGAGACCTATAATAGCCGGTTGAGGGAGAGATATGGGGACGATCCTTTGACCCTTCCGAAATTCGATCCGGATTTGTGGATGGAGGTTGGATCGTCTGGTGGACCTGATAAAAATCGGGTTTACGGGCTCTCCAACACTACAGCCGAGAACTTGCGGACGGCCCGTAGTGTTTCAACCGTTGGGAGCTCCCAATCAGTATCGAGCACCCAATCTAAGGAGTTCGTGGCCTTGCAGCAACACACGACTCAGCTCACCAAAAAATACGACCACCTCAAGGCGGAGCATGCACAACAAAAAGTGGAGGATGCACAACGGTATGCACAACTCAAAGCGGAGCATGCACATCAAAAAGCGGAGCATGACCAGCTTCGCGAATTTGTCATGAACATAGCATCACAGAGTGGTGATACATATGCGCCTACTCCTTTTTAGTCGTATAACAATCAGCCTCCTCCTCCTCCTCTAGCTCCACCATTATGTTAATTTGTAATGAATATTATTTAACTTTAATAGTTAATTTAACATTTTTTTAAAAACACATTCAGTTTGTAATGAATATTATTTAATATTATTTCTTTTGTTTTTGATGTTTAATAAAAATTTTATTTGCATAATTGGTTTTTTATTACCATTAATTTATATAATTTTATATTATATATTCTAAATAATTTTTTAAAAACATATTAAAAATAATCACAGAGGGTTTTACCGACGGAATATATCCGTTGGCATTTGACAGTAGTTGCCACAGTCACCGATGAATTTACAGACGGATATATTCGGTCGGCATTAGAGACTCACCGACAACTTTACCGATGGACTTAATCCATCGGTATTTTACAGTGCATGCCACAACGACCGACGAATTTACCGACGGAGATCTTCGGTCGATATTCCAAACATTCACCGATAATTTTACCGACGGTTGTAAACCATCGGTATGTCACACTATCACCGACGGGCTAAAATCCATCGGTATATTTCAAGCGGGAAATTTTTTTTTAATTTTTCCGACCGATATAGCGACGGAATATGGTTTTACCGACGAAAGGAAAACTAACGGTCGTATTCCGTTGGTGATGACGTCGGTAAATTAATTACCGATGAAATCTTAATCATATACCGACGAAATATTTCTGTCGGTAAAACTGTTAAATCTTGTAGTGAATTAACTTTGGCTTATGATATCCATGTTAGATAGTCGGGGACAAATAATATTAGCTTTGACTAATGACATCCATGTCGGATAGTCAGGAATACATGTTAAAGAATAGCTTTGGCTAATGACATCCATGTCGGATGGTCTGGAAAAATGTTCAAGATTAGTCTCGATTAATGGTATCCGTGTTGGATAACAGATAATAAATGACAATATTAACTGCTTAATGATGTTCATGTTGGATAGCCGGGAATAAAGGATGTGATTAACTCTGGCTAATAGGATCCATACTTGGACAGCCGAAAATGAGTGTTGCGAATAGCCTCGGTTGAAAGCATTTATCGATATGATGACGGAAAGATTATAATGTGTTATTTTCGATCAAAAATTATGTTTAAGGAACTATATAAATTGGTAATAGTTAGGGATGAATCATTTATGCACTGAAGAACTCTATATGTATAAGAATTTTTAGACTATAATATATGTCATCAGTTGTTTATTGAATATAGCTTAAATACAATAATGTGAAATATTGTTGTATAAAGATGTGAAATAACATATTAAAGAGAGACTCAATAGAAAGTTATAAGAATAGACCTTGTGAAATCGTATGATTTTATAATAATTTATGTAATAATACGAATAGAACTATTTTGTAAAACTGTATAATGTCAATATTCAAATTTAAGATATGTAAATTATGGTGTCTCGGTGAACTTTATATTTTGCACATGGTGTTTAAGTACTTTTCTTTGCTATACTATTATTGCATCTTATGTGAATATAGTCTACATGAATATATATATCAACATGATAAATGGTATCATGAAATATACAGTTCAAGAAGAACAAAAATTAAAAATTATTGCATTAGATATTGTACTGATGGATTGTGATAAAAACAAATACTGTTATTTTCTACTTATTACGAATAAATATTATATCGAAATCAATTGAATTTTGTGGCTGTTACATAATGTAGTTTGAAGAATTGAAGATGGAATTGTTAAACTCAGCTTTGCTTTACGAGCTGACATGAGAAAGGCTAGCTAGATTCAGAAGTAAAGTTATAACTAATATTTATGTAATTCTCATAAACTTATTTATGCAATTATAAAAAAAAATTATTTTGTAGTTGATATTTTTTATTGCATGATTTATATGATGATATCTTTTGAATTATTAAAATTAAGAATTGTTTTATTTTTATGAATTATTAACATTGTTAAAATTATATTAGTCATTGACTTGTCTATTTGATAATGTTATTTGCGTTGGTTTGATATTTATTTTAGTTAAGTTTGATTTGAGTAAAATGTTAGAATTTTTATTGGAGTGTTTCTAGAATTTGTTTCTCTCAACATTCTAATGAAAATATTAAATTTTATCGATTTCTTTTATCAAATATATATTTTTTAAATTTCTTTCGATAAATATTTAATAAAAACTTAATAAGAGATAAATCTACTTATATCTTCTTTATGATGTCTATGTTTTATGTCATTTCAAATAAATATAAGCAATATTGTAACAAAAAAAATGATTTTTGAATTAAAAATAAAATAATTAAAATTATCAGTTGAATTAATTTCCATGAGCATTCTAAACAATATAATTGAATTAAATTATGTGGTTTAATATTTTATTTTAAATATAAAAATTGTATAGATTATCAATTAAATTCAAATTTAGTTATGAATTGAATTGAATTTTACATGTGTTTTAGTTCCAGGCATGTTGTAAAGAAATAAATTATGACCAATATAAAATGTGTGACTTTAAAATGAGGTAAATTTATTTTATTTTGAGGCACAAACTTACTAACTTTAGATATCTTTTGATTTCAAACCAAAAATTAAAAAAAAAAACAAAATTATAACTATTTTCATTTGTTTTTAAAATGTAAAATACACTAAAAATTTACTAATTTCAGGAAAATTTTATAGTACTAAAAATAAAACTAGTTGTTTTCTATTAGTTGTACATCTTTAAGAAAAGAGACCACCACAAAAACAATAAAGAAAATAAAATTCATAATCTATTAAAAATAATAAAAATATCTACATTTATATATTTTTTTTCTTTTATTTATATTTATCTTTTTTTAAAAGCAACCTAGTGAATAACTAATAATTATAGAATGCTTCAAATTACTTTTATAACAATATTTTCAGGTGCCAAAGAAAAATTGTTTAAAAGTATCTTTTTCTATTTAGTGTTTGTTTGAGGTTCCCATTGTATTGATTTTTTATGAAATTTTGATTTTTTTATTATAAATTAATTTTTTATATTTTTAAATTGTTATAATATATTAATATTAAAAATAAATTTTAAAAAATAAAAAATATTATTTTAATATATTTTTAAATTAAAAACACATTAAAATCACATTCCACAACATTACGACACCTGATTCCCGGACAGTTACTAAAAGCCTGTTTTGGAGTGTGGTTGCGGTTGTTTTTAAAATGTTTTTCATTTAAAATTTTATTTTATTTATATTTTTTTATTTTTAAAAAATTATTTTTGACATTAGCGTTTTAAAATGATTTAAAAACATAAAAAAATATTAATTTAAAATAAATAAATAAAATTAAATTTTTTTAAAATTATTTTTAAAACACAAAATCAAATAGGGGCTCGACAGCACAAAACAAAACAATGCAGTAGAAAAAGCGGGAAATTAGAAGAGCAAGAGCCTGAGCCCCCAACCGAAACGCAATGGACGATTCAGGAGCGATTCTATGTCAAATCTCTTCTCTAAAAGACATGCTCGATCAAGTATTTGTCTTCTCTTCTCTTTGACGCAATTGTTTTATTACCCTAGCTAGGCCGACTGGTTCTTAATTCTTATGACTACAACAAGAATTTGGTGTTTTTTCTTAATAAAAAATTCAATGCTTAGGTAAATGAGGAAATCGAAGCTAACATTCAGATAACTCGAGAGATCGAATCAGAGATCGTCAAATGCACTGAGTTCGAGGCCGATTTGGCTGCCAGAGAATCGGACTTCACCAAGACGCTTTATTTCTCGCAATTTGAAATCAATGGATTGCTTTCTGTTGCCTGTAATTCATTTTATTATTATTTTTCATTTGTTTTGCTTCAATTTTATTTTATCTTTTTTTATGATTTTCAAAAACTGCGCAGATGAGTCGAAGAAGTCTGTTAAATTCTTAGAGGAGGAGATTTGTGGTCTAAGAAAAAAGAAGATGGAGATGCTTGAAAGCATGGACGACAAGCGGTATTCACTCAAATCTTTATTTATTTATTTATTATATTTGGATTCAATCTAATTTTTTTTTGGTAGACCATCAGGTCTTCAATGTACACATCAATTAATTATGCCTTATTGTTGTTGTTTTATTTGAGAATTTATGAAATGGTAATTTGTTTTATCTTCTTCATGAACTTGGAGTTACGTATTTTCGGATGTAGTTCCACTAAGGTTTTTCTTTTAATGAGAATTGAGAAAAGTGTTTATTGTTAACCAGTGGCTAAGCGGAAACAACATCAAGGGGATGGTCTTAACCAAATCGAACCGAATGAGTGATAAAAATGTAGCAGTAAATATAAAAAATAACAAGGCATGGACAACAGAACCTGATAGATTAAACTTTCTTGCAAATGAATCACAACCAAGTGCTCAGTGTAATCAAGCCAAAAACATCATCCCAATCTAGAACCGAGTTATTGAAGATAGATTGTTTTCTGCTGACCAGATGGACTGAAGTATCCGAAAACATCACAGAAAACAAAACCTTTCGCTGTATTTATCCTTTAAAGGCCAATGTTCATATAGAGTAAATATTGAGCTAGGGGCTCCAAATTTCCCAAACTTTGCTGCCGTGTAAAAGAAGATGTACTGTTGTTTCTTCAAAGCTGTTGCAAAGAGGGGAAAGCAGTTCCTTATGATGCTCCTGCGAAACAGCTGCTCTATGGTGCTTAGCTTTTTTATAGATGCCAGCCATTTAGGTGGGGCAATAGACATCCGAACACTAGTGAATGATGGAGCATTTTTAGAAAATAGAACATCATTTGTTATTCTGCAGCATGAGTTCACCTTGCATCCTCCATGTATCGTGTATCTTTATATTATTCTGTCAGGTTCATGAGGACATAAAGAAATATTAGAGAGTGAGGACAGTAGCTGATTTCTAAGATCTACATCCCTTGCACAAACTGTCCCCATCTTATATTCCAGAGCCAAGTTGTTCCGTAACAATATCTCATGTTTGAAACAGTTTCATTTCTATCCTCATATTTGTTAAAAAATTATGTGAATGAGTAACACAAAGGTTTATCATCTAACTAGCTATCTAGCTAGAATTTCATTGAAGACCCATCACCATCTGATACCACCCAAAACACCTGAGAAAACTCTTGATTGCAGGATTGGATCAGAATAGGATGGAATGATTACTCTGGAAAGATTGAATTTCTCTAGGCCATAACAATTCACTTGCAGTAGTTCAGCATTTATTTTATCCTATATTTTTAAGTCATGGAGTTTATATCTTGTTTGAAGTGCTTTCACTTTCTCCAAAAAGAATTTACCATATTAGTATGAAAAAATTCATGTTTTGGTTATTTGGATACATTGCCACTTTTTGTTTTTCAAATTTGTAGAATCATAACTTGGAATAAAGTTTCTCATGACTTTTGCCTACTTTTGCCTACTTTTGCAAGATATGATTGCTCCTCTTTTGGTAGTTATTATTTATCCTCATTTAATATTTAACATTACTAAATGTTAATTGATTCTGCACAGAGAACAGTTTGTCATGCAATGCCTAGAATTTCAAAGGGGCATCGACAAAGGTGAAAATGAAGTGGTGAATTTGTTGTCAGAAAAGGAGTTTCTTGAAAATGAAATCCATCTCTTGGATGAGAAAAATAATGCTTTAAAGAATTTGATGTTGGCTTTCATGGATGAAATTGTTCAAGATCTTCTTGATTGCAACTCCGGTACATTTTCAACTTGCCTGTTGTGCCTTTTGCTTCTTCTAGTTGAAATCATTGTTTCATTAAAATCTTGTTTTTGTTGTGCTTAAGCTGCTTATCTTCTTTCCTTGCATCAATGGTTACTCAACATCCGTTTCGATTTATAGTTTACGCTACTTTATCAATAGATTACTTATTTGATATGGCATGCCAACATATACACTTGCATAATTTGCAGTTGCACGTTTTTAAGCTGATCTGTTAGACCATTTTTTGTTTTGTTATTTAATGAGTTCTTTATTAAGAGATTTATTGCATAGATGATTTACGCTAAGATCATTCTTGGAGTACATGTATGGGTAGTTTTTAGATAAATAGTTAAATAATATAAATAAAGCAAACTTAAATTCTAGTATCAAGCTCCAGTGTGAGAATATCTTTTAGATGAATACAGGAGTTGATCTAATAGTTCTTCAACTTACATTACTGCACTTGGACCAAAACCTGTGATGAGAAACTCATTGGTTATTTTCTTCCCTTATTTATTGAAGGCTGTAACATGATGAGAACTCAACTTTGGATATTTTGACTTTAGTTTTAATTTTTTTTTCATCATTGTTGTAATATCTGTAACGTCCTCTCTTGAGTTTTATTGTTGATGTTCTATTTATTTGTCGACTAAACATACGTTTTCCATTCGCACAAGTGTCTAGTAATCTTTGGTTGGATTAGATAGGGACCTATAAATTGATCTTTGCGTGTGAGCAGCTTGCTCTCCATTTTGACAGGCCTTTAATGTGAACCTTTTGACCAAGTTACTTGGCTCTTTCTGAAAATATACCCCATGCCCTATGCCAACTACCAACAAAATGATGCCTTTCTGGTACTGCTATGAAACTCATTAGAAAGGCCCATACAATGTTGTCACAAGGCGCCCAGGTGCTCACTTAAGCGCTGGAGGCGAGATGCCTTTCTTAGCCTAAGGCGATGGAGTTTGAAGAGGCATTGCCTAGGCAAGCGCCCGTGCATGGGAGGCAGGTGATAAAGGCGTCGCTTGATGAAAATTATCTGACACTGACACTGACACTGAAGATTAGTTTGAAGAGGCGTCTCTTCGATTTCTGTTTTTTTATATAAAAAAAAACTTATGTTTTGTCTTGTTTATCTCTTTATCTAGTCTTATACAAGAAAGAAATTAAGGGTAGTTTTGTTAAAAACATAAGAGTCAAGAGTGAAGACTAAGAACAACAAAGGTATTTCTTCAACTTTTTTTCTTCTGTCATCTCATCTTTTTGTTTCTTAATTTCTCATATAAAAACTCTACTAAGTTATATCATATAAAAATTCTTTAAATTCTTTTATGTTGTTTTAAAGGTTAAAAATGTAACTTTATATGATTATATTATGGTATTTTATATTTTCTTTTGATTTTCTAATGATCTAATCATAATTGGTATATATTTTAGATTTATGTATCATAATATAATATTATACATGTAATTTTTTATATCATATAGGTTGAGCGCCTTAGTTCATTTAGACGAAGCGTCTAGGGCATTTTCCAGGCTTGGTGCTTTTTAGCGCCTTTCATCTTTGACAACACTGGGCCCATATCATTGCAATCTTCTTATAACAGGTTGAAGAACAAGGAGTTTCACAACTCTTGTTTGGGTTGATTATCTTGTAGTTTGATGGTAGAAACTCATAAATCATAAAGCCTCTCTGAGAAACTTCTTGCAGTTCTAAAGTTGCCTTACAATGCCAAAATCTACATATGACTCAAAATTTAGAAAAAAAAAATGCCAAATCTGAATTTCAAAAATGAGTTTACCCCAACCTAAGGATTGAAGCCCTGAAACAATATAAGTCTTGCCTTCATTGAACATATCATTTGAGATCCACTAAAAAAAATCCCTAAGTTGCCAAGATAAAACCAAATGGTGAATTACAACTAGATTCCCTTTTTTCTCTCAAGTTTTATGAGACTACGATTCCTTTTCCCATGTATTTGATATCTCTTTCAGGGGTAGACTGTGGACCTTGTTTCTTCATATTGGGACCTTTTAGGGAAGTGCCTGTATTTGTGGCTGCTTTTGTGCTTATTGCATATTTAATCATATAAATGGAAAAAGACTCGGCCAGTATTTAGCTCACCATAATGATGGCTAAATATATTTAGCTTCTGTCATTGACAGTTGTGGAAGAGTTTGGATTAGATCCGTCTTGCTGCCACCATGATGGGGAGAGGAAGTGGAACATAAGAGTGCTAGTATTGACCATTCTTTCTTTCTTTCTTTCTTTTTTGGAGTTTGTGCTTCTCGCACAGGCTTTCCTTCCTAGTGTTTTTGAATTTCGATCAAATATCTCCCAATGGTTTTAGAAAAAGGAGATCATATGCTTAGGATATTTTGGGAGCTCCATTAGTCTTATATTTGAATTAAGTTTGTATGGACTTGGAATTACCTTTTAACATTTTCTCAGTGAAAATTGACAAGTGTTATTCAACATCTGTCCAAAAATGGTTCTTGAATAGTGAGAGAGAAGATATCACAATGTTGTACAGCATCATCATTTAATGAGGCTTAGCTTCATAACATATGCATGCGTAATGGTGCACTTATCATGTCCTTGTAACATGCCAACCTCCAGCTCTGCATTTAAAAATATGCAGAATACAAACAATGTTGCTGCTTGTGAACGTCATGTCTCCCTTTGGATGCGCTGTGAGATTGTCTTTAGATTAATCTTTTTGTCATTTTCTTAATCATTCAGTAAAATTTTAAGCAGTTCCTCGTTTTTTAGTTTTGGTTTTGCTGCTTGATGTGTGTTCTTGAAGTTGTGATGGTGGACTTCTTTTTCCTTCTTTTTTTTTGTCTTCTTATATTTCTTAAGCCATTTATTGAGGGGTAGTTATAGGAATTGAAAATAATTAGCTTAACTTCAAATCCAGTGGATCATTCTTGAGTTATTTTAGTGATTTGCTGCGAGTTGTTATTGCAGCTTTAGATGTTGAGACACAGAGTAGGAATCATGAGAATGAGAAACTGCTCAAGGATATTGATGTTATGAAGAGCATGTTGCATTCAAGTATCAATCATTATAATTGTTAGTCATCGACAGTAAGTTTACTCTGAATTTTAACTACTTTATAGTTTTTGTCTTTTCTATTATATGGCTGTGTTTGATCTTAGGGAAAATATAATCTGAAAATTTTAGTAATTTTTATTTGCCTTTCTGCTAATGATGGAGAAGTAAATTTAAAAGTTAAGAGAAATGCAACATGGTATGTCAAGGTAAAACTGCAATGATATTTTTTGATGAACTGAAATCATATTTGCATATCCATATGATTTTGGGCATTTGCAAGAAGACATCTTTTACTTGTATTGTGTAATAATTTTTTTCATAAATTCTCTGAATTGATCATCTAGCTTTTGTACTTTACAGTCAAACCTTGTATTGCTATTCATTTCAGGCAATTTTCTCCGACAAAGTATTCAAATTCATTTTAGCCATATTAATAACATGAAGACATGATTATAGCAATTTAATCTACACTGCTTTGCAATCTAGGGTAAGATAACAATTGAAAATGAAAAAAAATAAGAGAATGTTCAAGATCAACCTCTTTTGGTTTCAATCAATTTTCTGTCAACGTGTATTTTATCACACAAACCATATGAAAGCTTATAACATCCTTACTGCTTTTACAAAATTAAAAAGATTTTCGCAATGTTCTTGTGTCTAGTTGTCCCAATAAACTACAGTTAGAAAGATCATGGTGTGATGCTGTTATTCTACCATTTTTCTCCAAAAACAATATCAAGTAATTTTCTTTAGATCTTAGCAGCGTACTACCAGAAAGCAAAGTCCATAATATATATCTAAGCAAAAAAGAAAAGAAAAGAAAAGTGAATATATAAAGTAGTATTAGGAAGAACTCTGGTAGCAAAAGGCATGTTGACCTAATTTATGAGATTAGTTCCAACTTCATAGCTTTTAAAAAAGTTCAGAGGCCTGAGAGCTAGTATCAGGTGAGTTATTGTACGTATGCTGTTCTGTGTATTTAATAAATCATGGCGGGTGCATCCTACAAAGATTGATAGTTGTTATCTTTCAATCCCTTAATAACATCCATTTTTGTGAATTATGTTGAGATTTTGAAATAATGCACCATGATCCTCACCTTGAATGCTGATTTTCAGAACTTTTGTGAGCACAAAAATGGTTGTCTGATAACCAGAGGCATGGTTATCATCCAGTGTGTTTTTTACTCAGAATGGACTGTCTTGCAATATGTACCTGGGCTGCCCCGTGATACATCAGGTAATGCTACACACACATTTTCTGAGCTAATTCATAAAAGTAGCCTTATAAACTGTGACCAAAGGCTTGATAATGCTGTACTGTGCTTCATTAAAGTTGGACTGTTTCTGCTCAAACTTTGTTTGCTGGTTAGAACCTCCGGGGAGAGGAGCTATTTGCAGTGATACAGAATTTGTAGACAGTTGGCATTTTGTCACATGTGAAGAGAAGCCTAGTCAAATTTTTTATTTACAAGGGTTGTTGCAGATATAGTTTTTATACTATGAATTTTCTTTTTTAATTGTCAGTTCTGGATAGGGGTCCGTTTCGGTCCTCACTGGAAGTTTTCGTACATTCTCACCAACAGCATCTTTGTCTGGTCACTTTCAGGTGGGGGGTCCGACTTGGTTAAAGTTTGGATGCTTACTTTACCGATAGAGAACAAATTCAGGTACACACAGAAGTTGATTTGCGCAGTTCTGGATTTGTAATATAAAGTTGATATTCAAGAAAAGGACTTAGCCTAGGCCTCTTGTGCTGTAACTGGCATCATTACTTGAGCCAACTAGAAGATATAGACAAGTATGCGGAACCTGCTGATCGTTATAATATAAAAAGGCTGGAAACAATTAGACTTGTTTTCCCTTAGATGCTGATCTCTCGGGAACAAATATGAAGCTTATTTGGTAGCAAGACTTCTCAAACTCTTCTATGCAAACTACCAATTAATTAAGAAGAATTATTTGGAACAGTGGACGTTTAGTGCAATAGATTGGTAATTTGATCATTTTAGCCTCAATTGAACTGTTAGATTCTGTAGCGTATAGACCAATATCTTTCTTTACTCCTAGCAACACAGTTCGATCAGATAGAGTGTAAAAAGCTGAAGAGGTCTGTTCTAACATAAAAGGGAAAGCGACCGGAAGGTCCAGTGATTGTAAAGAAACCCAGACAAAAGCAGAGGTTACGGTATAAGAAATAAAAGAACGTGGTTCCAAAAGATATCATAAACTAGGTTGTCCATGTCACGGACAGAGACCATGTCTGTCTCGTGAACATCACGTGCACCCGTGATCTTGTCGGTACCATGCAGCTAGCTCTTTTCTATCACGCGTGAAGTGTAGACTCTTTGCTCAACTTCGGGACGCCAAATGAAAACCACTCACTTTGGACACCCATGCTTTCTGATGTTCTCTCATGTAAAACCCTACAATTGACTCAGAGTTGGTAATGAACAATGAGAAAATTTACTAAAAATAAGAGGAAAAAGCTGAAAGTGCCTATTTGGCCCTGGTTTGTGATCAACACGTAACTTCTGAGTGGATGCATAGTATACGGATAGATTGGCACTTCTACTTTACGTCCTTTGGGACCTGTGAACATTTACAAGTCCTGCTTAAATAATTTTAAGGGAGGTTAATTATTTATTAGCTTTACCACTAGTTAGGCAGTCTAATTTTTTGTTTTCGACCTCAATCGTGAACGCTTGAAGTCTAATAAGCCTCCATATATATAATTGAGAAGAATTATTATTAAGAGGTGAATTCACTATTCATCTATTCACAATTTGTTTTCTTTTAATTTAGTTTTCTTTTTAATTTTATTTTTCAATATTAGATTTACTTAAAATTAAACTTTATAATTTATTTTAATTTATTTTTATATTAAAAAAATTGATCCGACTCGTAGTAATGTAACGAGAATAAATACTTTTATTAACAAAAAAAAATTGAATTTCTTAAGGAAATTATTGTGGACCTACCTCCATAACACTATTCATTGTAATAGTGAAATGAAGAATTTGTTCTTTAATCATAAAATCTTTGAACTAATGACAATATAGTATTTTCACCATGATTCAATTGTTATTTTCAAATTGTACGGGGATAGATTAGTCTTTTAGCTTCTTTTTTTTTTGCAAAATAAATTTACTTAGCCACCCTTAAAATAAAAAAATAAAATTGTCATCCAAGAACTTTTTAGTCTTTTAAGTTTTTTAGCACAATATAATTAATTAATTACCTTTAAAGATAGGCTTCTTTTATTTATCATGGTTTTTTTTTTTGTTATTATCAAGTTGACCCATGTGTATTTTTTGAAAATATTAAATATTAATAAAAAACTTGTTGACGAGTGTAGCACACACGTCAACAAATGAGTGGTGTGCGGGGCTGTTTGGTGACCAAACTTTCCTTTTCACGACGATGTTTGTCCTCCATGATGAGGCGATGTGTGTGGCCAATGTCTCTCCAGTTTGGCATTGGTGACCTTTCTTCTTCTTTTTCTCTCTTCTTGATTTCCATACTTGGCTCTTCAAAACTTCAAAGCAACCTTTTAATTTCTTATTCCTTCATATTTGATCCCTATTTTTTTTATTAATATTTATTTATTTAGAATAATTTATAAAATAGGTTCTTTTCAATTTCATCCCCCTTCATGTTTTTTTTTTTTAAATTTGATCCCTATTCTTTTGATTGCTATTTGTTTTATTTGAGATAGTTTTTAAAATTGATTTCTTTTACAATTTCATCCTCCTTAAGTTTTTTCTTTCCTATCAAATTTAATCTTCATTTTTCTTATTGCTATTTATTTTTACTTTGACAATTTTTTAAATTAATTTTTTTATTTCATCCTTTAATATTGAATTAGTTGAGAATTGATCTTCTTTATTGAGTTTGGGTATAAGATTTCACATGTTGCGAGTTTTAGAAAGTAACCCAAGTTTAAGAGCTTTGTTCATGTTTGCTTGCTTGTTTTTTTTTTTTTTTAAGAAAAATCATATTTTCTTAGTTTCATTATTCAACATTTATTCAATTGAAGATTGGGCTATGTTATTTTTATTTATTTGCTTTGTATAGATTTTTTGCACAAAATTTGAAAATGACTCGGATTATCTCGGTTTTTTTGTTGTTGTTCTTTGTTGAATTTATTTTGGTAATTTTTTTATTTATTTCATCCTATAACATTAGATTGGTTAGAAATTAATTTTTTTTTCAGTTTCATCTTTCAAAGTTAGAGTTTTTTTGGTATTGAGTTTCGTGATTTTCTTCTATTTCCCTCCTTTCGATTTGTTTATTTCGCTTCCAACAAATCGAGTTTGACGAGTAAGCCTTGGTTAATTCATGTTTTTTTATTGTTTTTTTGTTAATTTTATATTTCTTACGTTATGTCCTTCAACATTGGGTTGTTCTGAAATTGAGCTTTATAATCTTTTCCGGTTTTACTAGTTGTATTTTTTTTTTCTAATTTCATCAATCTTAGTTTGATTTGTTTGGAATTAGAGTTTGATTTTTTTTATTTGCTTTTTGTTTGACATATTCACTTAGGTTGGTTCAAGTTTTTTTTTTTTCATTTAATTGACAAAAATCTTAGCTTCATCATTTTTTTTTTGTTGTGATATTTTTTTTCAGGTTTTGATGATATTCTTTTGTTTATAATGGGATCATTATGCACATCCACCGTGTCACTGCCAAAGATTAGCTGGTGACTTGGTGCGGTCATGAGTGGCACCCAATTGGTCATTTCATATATGCATGTATCGTTAGATATTTGTCCGGTTACAGGCAAATGTGCCTTTTTGTACTTTGCTTTTACTCTCAAATGCTAAACTTGCTCAAATATTGCATGCACATTTTTTGTTGGGAGCGGAATAACAACTGATCAATGTGGAGATTCTGATCTTCTGGCATCAACTGTGGGACCAAAACTAGGGTTCTTTTGTTTGCATTTATTTGTTTCTCGTTTTAAATTATATATAATTTTTGTATATAAAATAACGTGCAAATCTACAAATATGTGATCAATGTGGAGACCTTGAATTGTTTTAGATGTTGTGAATACGACACATTAAATGCTTCCCGGATAAGGATTTCATAAATCTTGTTCAGAGATATAAAAATTTAATTTGATACATGCAAGCTGACCTAAAATATTTTTTATAACAAAACACAAATTATGGAATAAGATTCCTATTTTTGATTAAAACACTCCAATTTCATCATTGTTCCCTGTGCTTGAGTTATATATATATATATCTTTTTTATTTTACTTTTTTATTTCAGTATTTGTAGTATCTTTTAACATTCATCACTATAACATTTAATAGTTTTACCGACAGACATTATCTGTCGGTATAAGCTTGCCATTCCATCCATAAAAATTTTACCAATTAAATCATTGAAGGAATAAGTCCGTCGAAATATCATTTATCGGTGATTCCATGTTTTGTCGCTAACTCTGTTGGTAACAAAAAAAAAAAAACGATAGTTTTATAAACGAAAAATGCGCGCAAAAAAAAACATTCTCGCTGGAAATATACCGATGAATTTATTCCGTC
>Ga0307515_10013240_pt1 | contig 15430 bp, 12 predicted proteins | sample 17_EM_MG_FD_194513 | JGI IMG/M metagenome (GOLD analysis project Ga0307515, IMG submission 194513) | Populus trichocarpa ectomycorrhiza microbial communities from riparian zone in the Pacific Northwest, United States - 17_EM | ecosystem: Host-associated > Plants > Roots > Unclassified | place... | reverse complement strand
TGTTGGTCGTCGGGTTGGCGAACGCGCAGATCGCGCCGGCGTGCTTGAGCAGGCCGCCGATGTAGAACAGCGCCATGTCGCTCATGCCGGCGTAGCTGTCGCCGGCGAACAGCGGCTTGCCGCCCTTCCACAGCGACTGGTGGGTGTGCATGCCGCTGCCGTTGTCACCGAACAGCGGCTTGGGCATGAACGTCGCCGTCTTGCCGTGCGCGCGCGCGACGTTCTTGACGATGTGCTTGTACCAGAGGACCTGGTCGGCCATCTTGACCAGCGTGTCGTACTTCATGTCGATCTCGCACTGACCCGCCGACGCGACCTCGTGGTGGTGGGTCTCGATCGTGATGCCGACCGACTGCATGGTCATCACCATCTGGGTGCGCAGATCCGAGATCTGATCGTTCGGGCCGGTGACGCAGTAGCCGCCCTTGGTCGGCGGCTTGAAGCCCTTGTTGCCGCCGGCCTCGTCGCGCTTGTTGTTCCAGCCGGCCTCGTCGGAGTCGACCCGGAAGAACGAGTGCTGGGGATCCTCGGAGTACTGGATCGAGTCGAACACGAAGAACTCGGCCTCGGGGCCGAAGTACGCGGTGTCGGCGGTCCCGGTCGACTTGAGGTACGCGACCGCGCGCTTGGCGAGGCTGCGCGGATCGCGCGAGTACGACTCGTGGGTGATCGGATCGATCACGTCGCACAGGATCGACAGGGTCGGCGTCTTGAGGAACGGATCGATCACCGCGGTGGCCGGATCCGGCTTCATCAGCATGTCGGACGAGTTGATCGCGCGCCAGCCGGCGACCGACGAGCCATCGAAGCCGAAGCCCTCCTCGAGGCCTTCCTGGAGGCGCTCGATCGGGTAGGTCAGGTGCTTCCACTGGCCGAGGAAGTCGACGAACTTCGCGTCGATCATCTTCGCGCCATGCTTCTTGACGTAGTCGTTGAGCTCGTTCGGCGTCACGGTTGTCTCCTGTTGTCGGCCTGAAAACCTGGTGGCCTGAAAGTGAGGGTAGTGGTGCGGCTAGATCGCATCCTCGCCGGTCTCCCCGGTGCGGATGCGGATGACTTCGTCGATCGATGTGATGAAGATCTTGCCGTCGCCGATCTTGCCGGTGCGCGCGGCCTCGGTGATCACCGTGACCACCTGCTGCACGCTGTCGTTGGGCACGATGATCTCGACCTTGACCTTGGGGACAAAATCGACGACGTACGCCGAGCCGCGGTAGACCTCTTTCTTCCCGCCCGTGCGGCCGAAGCCCTTGACCTCGGTGACCGTCATGCCGTGCACGCCGATCTCGGCGAGGCGTTCCTTGACCTCGTCGAGCTTGAACGGCTTGATGATGGCCTCGACCTTCTTCATCTCCGGATGGTTAGCGCACACCATGTTTCGCGGAGGTTTCGTCGCACGAAAATCGCGGGACGCGCGGATCGGCGCGAGCTTACTCCCGCATGCGGGTGCGGAACTCGTCGAGCCGGCGCGCGGCCTCCCTGCGCCCTCCGTCGTCCTCGCTCGCCGGCATGTACGTGATGAACGTGGCGAGCTCGCCCCATTCCCGCTCGAGCCGTGAGCCGAACTTCGACTTGTAGCCGTCGTACTCGCGGCTGACCTGTTGGAACTTCTGGCCGAGTTGCTCGCGGGTGAACGGCGGCGGCGCGGCGGCGACCGGCGGCTTGACGTCCTTGCGGGGCGCGCGATGCGCCGCGTCGCGAGGCGTGCGGTGATTGGCCTGCGCGGCCTCGGTGGCCCTGGCCGGCTCGTCGGGGGTCATCTCGATCTCGCCCTCGTCGCTCGCCACGCCGGCCGCGCTCCCCGCCGCCGGAGCCGGGATCGGCTCCACCGTCATCCCGGGCGACCGAACGGTCGGTGTGGTGCCCGGCGTGATCTCGGGCGGCTGCATGGCGGGTGTCGCGGCCGGCGACCCGCCGCTGGTCACCAGGATCCACAGCGCGACCACCGCGATCACGCCGAGCGCGGCGAACCCGGCGCGGGCGCCGTAGTTCCGCAGCCGGCGGCGCCGCGCGATCGTCCGCGCGAACGACATGCCGCCGACCAGGGTCGCGGTCTCGTCGACCACGACCGGCTCCATCGCGCCGGTCGGCGGTGCCATCGTGTCGTCGGCCGGCGACGACGGGAGGCCGCCCGGATCGAGCCCGGGGTGCGGGCCGGAGGCCGACGCGCGGGGGCCGGTGTGGCGGCTCGCGGCCACCGGACCCGATCCCGGGTTGCGCGCCACCGGGTTGGGCCCGGTGTGGCGGTTGCGGACCACCGGGTTCGCGCCGCTGACCGGACGGCGCACCGGCCCGCTGGCGTCCGGCGGCGGCTGCAGCGGCAGCTGGGCGAGCGCGAACGACACCGTGGCGATGTTCTGGGTGTGGAACTGGTCCTGGAAGTCGGCGAGGTGGGTGCTGGCGACGCGCTCGTGGAGCTCGCGCTGCGCGGTCATCTCGTCGCTGAACAGCCCGCGCATGTAGGCGCCGAGCTGATCGGTCGAGATCGTCGGGTTGACCGCGACCAGGCACTGCTGGATCGCGTCGCGCAGCTCGGCCGCCGACTGGTAGCGGTCCTCGGGCCGGGGCCGGAGCGCGGTGGCGACCAGCGCGTCGTAGGGCGCGAGCTGCGGATCGACGTGCGACGGCAGCGCATGCTCGCCGCGCGCGACCTTGCGGGCCAGCGCGCGGTAGTCGGGCTGCGGCCCGGACTCGTAGAGCCGCGTGCCGGTGATCAGCTCGAACAGCACGACCCCGGCGGCGTAGAGGTCGGTGCGGTGGTCGACCACGCCGCCGCGGATCAGCTGCTCGGGGGCCATGTAGCCGAACTTGCCGAACCCGAGCTTGGGATCGGTGGTGGTCGCGCGCATCACGCTCTTGGCGATGCCGAAGTCGATGACCTTGGTCTCGCCCTCGAACGACACCAGCACGTTGGGCGGCGAGATATCACAGTGCACGAGGTTGAGCGACGCGCCGTCGGAGGTGGTCCGGCGGTGCGCGTAGGCCAGGCCGTTGGCGAGCTCGCGCGCGATGAACAGCGCGAGGTCGACCGGCATGCGCTGGCGGCGGTGGCCGAGCAACGCCAGCGTGCGGCGGAGATCGCGGCCCTCGATGAACTCGAGCGCGAGGAAGTACTCGTTGCCGACCCGGCCGACCTCGAACACCTGGGCGACGTTGACGTGCTGCAGCTTGATCGCGACCTGGGCCTCGTCGACGAACCGCGAGATGAACTGTTCATCGGCCGCGAGGTGCGGCAGGACCTTCTTGATCACGGCGAGCTTCTCGAACCCGGCCAGGCCGTGCTTGGCCAGGAAGATCTCGCCCATCCCACCGCGCGACAGCCGCTGGACGAGCAGGTAGCGCCCGAACACCTGCGGCAGGCTCGGATCGTGGCGGCCAAACGGTCCGCTCAGCGGCCCTGTATCTGTGCTCGGCTGCAACGGTTCCCTGATCCTAGCCTGATCCCAGTGGTACAACGATCCATCGCTGTTCCCAAAGTGATCTGTTTCGCGCCCAACATCTGCTTGTGAATCGCCGGGTTGTGGGGCGAGTTGCGATTCTGATAGCGTCGAGCACCAGCGATGCGGTGGCTCTGCGTCCTCGCACTGATCGGCGCCTGCGGCGGCAAGCATCCGCCGCCCGTGGCAGGCCCGGTGTCGATCACGCTCGAGACCGAGCAGGGCCAGCCGTTCGCGCCGAGCGGCGGCACGACCGTCGAGCTCGTGTTCCACGAGCGCGACGCCGAGGACCGGCCGCGCGACGTGACGCGCACGGCGAACGTCAAGCCGGACGGGACCTTCGACCTCGGCGATCTCGAGCCGAGCGATCGGGTGTCGATCGAGGCGACCTTGCGCAACGACAGCGGCGCCGCGGTCGGCTACGGCCGGACCATGGCCGACCTCGCGGGCGACGCCGCGATCACGGTGCAGGTCCGCCGGCCGATCGCCTACTTCGCCGGCACGGTCAGCCGCGACGCCGACGGCAACCCCAACACCACCCCGCTGCGCTGGACCGAGGCGCCGGCGACGTTCTCGGATCTATCGGCCGGCACGGGGCTCGACGGCAAGGCCCAGGTCGGCGGCAACGCGGTGCTGGTGATCGCCGCGGGATCGAGCCTGTACATGATCGCGCAGGCGGTCGACGCCTCGAGCGGCGCGCTGACCGGCGCCGCCCAGGTCATGCCGATCGGGACCGGCGATCACAAGGTCGGCACCGCGCTCCCCGGCACGATGACCGGCGGCGTGCTCGACGGCGCCGGCGCCGACGACGGCAGCAAGCTGGTGATCGGCACCACGACGCAGCTGTTCGCGATCGACGCCAGCGCGCAGCCGCAGACCGTGGCGTCGATCGCCGACGGCAGCTTCAGCCGGGTCGCGATCCTGGCCACCGACACCGGCGAGCTCGACGCGATCGCGATCCGGAACCGGGGCGCGACGACCGGCCCGTGCGCGGCCACCGCGGAGCTGTGGTGGGCGACGCTCTCCGGCGCGGCCGGCGGCAAGGCGCACCTGGTCGCGACCGGAGGGTTCTCCGACATCGCGACCGACCGCGGCCGCGCGTTCTACGTCGACGCCTGCAAGGGCGAGCTCGGCGAGGTCACCACCGCGGCGACGAGGATGCTGCGCACGCTGCCCGGGGCCGCCGCCGGCGGCGGCAAGCCGACCGCGCTCGCGGTGTCGAACGGCCAGGCGTACATCGGCCTCGAGACCGTGCCGACCAGCGCGTCGGTGCCGGCGACGGCGTCGCTGATCGTGACCTCGACCGACGTCGCCAGCGACACGGTCCGCACGCTGTGGACCGAGGGCGCGCAGCAGGTGCTCGACGTGATGAGCTTCCCCGACGTCCGCCGGCAGATGAACGCCGGCTCGGTGGCGATCGGTCACCTCGAGATCGGCGCCGGCGGTGACTACGTCGCGCTGACCACCAGCGCGCACTTCGACGGCGCGCCGATCCCGTCGCTCGGCATCCCCGAGATGCTGATCGACACCGAGGAGCTGCGCGTGTTCGACGCGGCGACCGGTGGCACCGTCCAGCGCTACCGCAGCTGGTGCGACGGCATCGTGCTGCGGATCTCCACCGATATCAGCGGCTGGGAGTGCGCCGCGGCGGCCGGCCAGAGCGCGCCCGCGGCGGACATGTACGAGCACCACATCGGCTCGATGACCTTCCAGTTCGGAAAGAAGTGATGCGCACAGCCCTGATCTGCCTCGCCGTCCTCGCCGTGGTCGCCGGCCGGGCGCCGCGCGCGCACGGCGATCCCGATCCGCGGCGCAAGCTGATCGTGCTCGAGTACCGCGCCGGCTCGTCGGCGCTGCCCGGGATCGCCGGCCGGGTCGTCGCCACGCTGGCGCGCCAGACCTCGCTGGGCGTGCTCGGTCCCGACCAGGCGCGTGCGATCTACGGCGATCACCTCGACCAGGTGCTGGTCAAGTGCGCCGGCGAGGCGGTGTGCGTCGCGCGGATCGGCCAGAAGGTCGGCGCCGCCGAGGTCATCCTCGTCGGGATCAGCGAGCTCGGCGACGTGATCCTGACGATGCAGCGGATCGACGTGGCCGGCCGCGATGTCACCGGCCGGATCGCCGACTCGCTAGCCACCGGCGCCGCACCGTCGGACGGACAGATCGCCGGGTACGTCAACCGGCTGTTGCCGCCGGGCGACTTCCTGCGGTTCGGCGTGATCGACATCGTCGCCAACCTGGCGGGGGCGGCGGTGACCGTCGGTGGCCAGCCGCGCGGCACGACGCCGATCGAGGCGCTCAAGCTGCCCGCGCCGGCGAGCTACGACATCCGGATCGACAAGGCCGGCTACGTGCCGTTCACCACCCGGGTGGCGCTGCCGCCCGACGGCGAGGTCAAGGTCGAGGCCGAGCTGTCGCGCCGCGGCGGCGCCGCCTGGTACCAGCACTGGTACGTGCTCGCCGCGGCCGGCGTGATCGTCGCGGGCGCCGGCGGGACCGCGATCTACTTCGGCACGCGCGACACCGGCTCACCGTCGGCCGGCAACGGCGAGCTCCACGTCACGGGCTCCATTCACTGACCATCACCAGCGCGTCCTCGCCGTTGTCCTGGTAGTAGCGCGCGCGGACGTGGACGGTGCGAAACCCGGCGCGCTCGTACAGCGCGATCGCCGGCGCGTTGCCGCGGCGGACCTCGAGCGTGGCGAGGCTTGCGCGCGCCGCGCGGCCCTGGGCGAGCGCGTGGTCGAGCAGCGCGGCGCCGATCCCGGCGCGCCGGCGATCCGGGTGCGTGGCGATCGCCAGGATGTGGATCTCGCCGCCGCCATGCGGGTCGGGCACGACCCAGTAGTTGCAGAACCCGATCACGCCCGGGGCGCGCGCGACGTCGAGCCGCGCCAGGTTGCGGGTCAGCTCGGCCTCGAACGTCGCGCGCGGCCACGGCTGGGTGAACGAGTGGCGCTCGATCTCGTCGATCGCGTCGAGGTCCGCGGCGGTCGCCGGCGCGATGACCACGCGTGCTCCTAGCTCCGCGGCTTGCTCGCCATCTGGGTCACCGCGCGCCACAGCTCGCTGATGCCGTCGCTCGACAGCACCGACACCGCGAGCGGATCGCGGCGCAGGCCGAGCGTCTGCCGGACCCGCGTGACCTCGAGCGTGCGCTTGTTCTTGGCCAGCTTGTCGGACTTGGTCAGCGCGACGACGATCGGGGTCTCGCGCGCCTCGAGCCACGGGACGAAGTCGAGCTCTTCGTCCTGGACGCCGCGGCGGATATCGATCAGCAGCATCACGCCGGCCAGGGTCTTGCGCTCCGACAGGTAGCCCTCGATCAGCGGCCGCCAGCTCTCGCGCGTCGCCCGGCTGACCGCGGCGTAGCCGTAGCCCGGCAGGTCGACCAGGTGGAACCGCTCGTCGATCTCGAACCAGTTGACCAGCCGCGTCCGCCCCGGCGTGCGCGACGTGCGCGCGAGCCCGGACTCGCCGACCAGCGCGTTGATCAGGCTCGACTTGCCAACGTTGGAGCGGCCGACCACGGCGATCTCGGGCAGCGACGGCGGCGGGAAGTCCGACGGCTGCGCCGCCGAGATCACGAACCGTGCGCGGACCTTGGTCATCGCGGACCGCCGGGCGCTGCGCCGGTGGGAGCGATCGCGTGCACCGGCGCCATCGGGTCGAACCCGGCGCCCCGCGTCGCCGCGCGGTGGCACGGCGCGCACACCGCGGCCCGGGTCTTCGGGGTGGCCACGTCGGCGAGCCCGAGCGCGGCGGCGACCGGGCGATCGCGCATGATGTCGTCCTCGGCGTACGCCGCGCCGGCGCCGTGGCACGCCTCGCAGCCGACCTCGACGGCGATCGCCGGCCCGGCCGGGGCCTCGCCGGTCGCGTGGCAGCCCAGGCAGCGCGCCTCCGGCCTCGAGCCGAACCGCTCGCGTGTCCGGGCGTGTGGCGTGGTCTGCCAGGCCGCGAGCTCGGCCGGATGACACGCGCCGCACGCCGCGCTGCCGGTCCAGTCGGCGCGCGACGCGCGCGCCACGCCGGCGGCAGCGATCGCGAGGACCAGAGCGAGCACGAGGCGGGCGAGCATCGCGGCAAACCTACCCCGGCTTCGCGTGGCTGTGGTAGGGAAGCCTCGTGACGGTTCACGTGATCGGGCTGACCGGCGGGATCGCCTCGGGCAAGTCCACCGTGGCCGCGCTGCTGACCGGCCGCGGCGCGGCGGTGGTCGACGCCGACCAGCTCGCGCGCCAGGTGGTCGAGCCCGGTCAGCCGGCGCTCGCCGAGCTCGTCGCGCGGTTCGGGGCGGCGATCCTGACGCCCGACGGCCGGCTCGATCGCAAGCGGCTGGCGGCGATCGCGTTCGCCGATCCGGCGGCGCGCGCCGACCTCGGGCGGATCACGCATCCCCGGATCGCCGCGGCCAGCGCGGCGGCGATCGCGACCTGGGCCGACGCCGGCGCCAACATCGTGTTCTACGAGGCGGCGCTCCTGGTCGAGAACCGCGTCCACACCACGATGGCCGGCCTGATCGTGGTCGCGTCCCCGCCCGAGACCCAGTACGCGCGGCTGGTCGAGCGCGACCGGCTCGGCGCCGACGACGCCAGCGCCCGGATCGCGGCGCAGGCACCGCTCGCCGACAAGCTCGCCGCCGCGACCTGGGTGATCGAGAACACCGGCGACCTCGCGGCGCTCGAGCGCGAGACGCTGCGAGTCATCGCCGAGATCGAGGCCCGGTTCGGGCCGATCCGGGTGCCGCGGGTCGCCCGGCTGCCGCGCGCCGACACGTCGACCGGCCGCAGCGCGCCGCTCGAGCCCGCCACGGTGGTGACCGGGTTCCCCGCGTTCACCGCGAGGCGGATGATCCAGAAGATCCTCGCCGCGGAGCCCGAGACCCGGCTCTACGTGCTCGCGCGCGACGCGGTCGCGGCCGACGCCGATCGCTTCCTCGCCGCCCTGCCCGACCGCGCCAAGGCCGAGATCCTGGTTGGCGATGTCTGCGACATGGACCTCGGGCTGTCGAGCGCGGAGTACCGGGCGCTGTCGCGCGAGCTGACCTGGATCCATCACCTCGCCGGCGTCTACTTCATGGGCGTCGAAGACGACACCGCGCGGCGGATCAACGTGGTCGGCACCCGCAGCGTGATCGACCTCGCGCGCGACGCCAGCCGGCTCGAGCGCCTGGTGCACTGGTCGACCGCGATGGTCTCGGGCGATCGCCGGGGCACGTTCTACGAGGACGACCTCGAGGCCGGCCAGAAGTTCCACAACGCCTACGAGCGGACCAAGTACGAGGCCGAGCGGATGGTGCGCGCGGCGATGCGGCAGCTGCCGATCACCGTGGTGCGGCCCGGCATCATCGTCGGCGACAGCCGCACCGGCGAGATCGACACGCTCGATGGCCCGTACTACCTGATGGTGGTGATCGCGAACAACGAGTCGCGCGTGCGGCTGCCGCTGCTCGGCCGCGGCGAGCCCCCGCTCCACCTGGTGCCGATCGACTACGTGATCGAGGCGGCGTGGCACGTCGCGCACGGCGAGACCGCCGCCGGCCGGACGTTCCACCTGGTCGATCCGGCCCCGCTGTCGGCGCGCGCCGTGTTCGAGGGCGTGGCCGAGCACGCCCGGACCCAGAAGCCGCGCGGCCACATCCCGGGGCCGCTGGCGCGCGCGGTGCTGCGGACGCCGGGCCTGTCCCGGCTCGGCCGCGGGCCGCTGGCGTTCGTCGACGTGCTCGATCACGCCGTCCGCTACGATTGCGCCAACACGACGCAGGCGCTCGCCGGCAGCGGCGTGCGCTGCCCGCCGCTGGCCGAGTACCTGCCGGTCCTGGTGCGCTACGTCCTCGACGTGACCCGCGAGATCGAGCCCGCGTCCGCCGACGACGTCAGCGACCCGCTCGACTAGGCAAGCGCGGCCGCTACCTCGTCAGCTGGGCGCGGAACAGGTGGAGCTTGCCGGCCCGGCGATTCGACGCGAAGTACAGCTCGCAGCCATCGCCGCCGAGCACCGGATCGAGCTCGATCCCGGCGGTGTTGACGCCGGGGATCGGGATCGGCGCGCCGAACGCGCCCGTGGCGCTCGACCGCGTCGCGTACCACAGGTCGGCGTTGCCCGAGCCCGGGGGAAACGCGCTGAACACCAGGACGCGCTCGTCCTGGTAGAGCGTCGGGTCCGCCATGTTGCCGCCGTTGTCCTGGATGCCAGGAGCCAGGTCCGGCCGTCCGAAGTCGGCGGTGGTGCTGGATCGCGTCGCGAGCAGCAGTTGCAGGCGCCCCGCCGGGCCCGAGTTCGACGACAGGTAGAGCCGCAGCCCGTCGGCGCTGAGGAACGGATCGTTGCGCGTGGTACCGACCGAGTTGACCATCGTCAGGTGGGTGCGATCCGGCGAACCGAACGAGTCGCCCGCGTTGCGCTGGATCATCTGGATGTCGATCTGCGGGGCGTTGCGCTCGCTCGAGATCGTGAGCGTCAGCTCGTCCGGGGTCAGCCACACCCGGCCCTCGTGGCCGCTGCCGTTGAGGTTCGCGACCGGCCCCGGCGGACCGAACGGCTCGATTGCCGACGCGCGGCTGGCGAAGAAGATGTCGCTCGAGGTGGTGGTTCCCTGATCGCGCGAGAAGTACATCCGCAGGCCGTCGCTCGAGACCCACGGGTTGCGGTCGTTGCCGATTCCGGTGGTCGACAGCTCGGTGACCTCGGCAACGGTCGTGGCGCTGATCGCGACCGAGCCGCCGAGCCACTGCCCCAGGCAGTCGGCGCCGCTCGACCCGTCCACCGGGCCACCATCGCTGCCGTCGCCGCTGCCGCCGCTATCGCGGCCCGGCCCACCGTCCAAGGTTCCCCCCGGGGTGGCGGTGGACTGGAACCCACAACCGCCGAGAACGGCGTACAGAACGAGCCGGTTCCACACGCGCGCATCGTACCTGGTTTCACGCCCCAGGCTGCGCGCTTTGTCACAACCCAGACGCGCGCGGTTTTGCCAGATTTTCCGACCGCCGGGCTCCGCGCTATCTCGTCACGTCGGCGCGAAACAGGTGGAACTTTGCATCCCGGCGCGTCGACGCGAAGTACAGCTCGCAGCCGTCGGCGCTGAGCACCGGATCGAACTCGTTGGCGTCGGTGTTGACGCCCGGAATCTCGAGCGGCGAGCCGAAGCTGCCGGTGGCGGTCGATCGCGTCGCGTACCGAAGATCGCCGGTCTCCGAGTTCGGGTACGCGCTGTACACGAGGACGCGCTCGTCGCGCGACAGCGCCGGATCGGTCTCGTTGAGCGAGTTGTCGTTGATGCCGGGGACCAGCGCGGGCGCGACGAAGTCATCACCGGTGCTGGTCCGCGTCGCAGTCCACAGCTGCAGCTTGCCCACCGGCCCGGTGTTGGACGCCAGGTACAGCCGCAGGCCATCGCCGGACAGGAACGGATCGATGCGCTGGGTCCCGATTCCGTTGACCAGCGCCAGGTGAGGCGCCTCCGGAACTCCCAGCCCGCTGGTCAGCCGCGTCGTCATGTGGATGTCGAGCTGACCGTCGCGATCGGTCGACACCGCGAAGATCGTCTCGTCGGAGGACAGCGATGGCCGGCCCTCGCGGCTGTCGCTGTTCAGGTTGGGGATCACGACGCCCGGCGAGGTGAACCGCAGCGACCGCGAGGCCCGGCTGGTGAAGTAGATATCGCTGCGGCTGACCAGCGCCACATCGCGCGAGAAGTACATCCGGAGACCGTCGTCGGAGATCCACGGGTTGCGATCCTCGCCGGAGCTCGACAGCTCGGTGATCTCGTGCACCGACGAGCTGCTGATCCGGACCGTGTGATCCCGCCACTGCGGGAGGCAGTCGCTCGCCGCGATCGATCCATCGCCGGCGTCGTCGCCGCGGTTCGCGGCATCGCCGGGGTCGGCATCGGTCGGCGCGCCGGGGTGCGACTGAAATCCGCAACCACCGAGGACCGCGCACACGACCAGCCGGCGCCACGCGCGATCGCTGCCACGGGCGGCGCGCATCACTTCGTCACCTGGGCATGGAACACGTGGTACTTGCCGCCGTTGCGGGTCGACGCGAAGTACAGCTCGCAGCCGTCGCTGCTGAGCATCGGATCGCCGTCCTCGGCGCCGCCGTTCACCGCCGGGATCAGCCGGGGTGCGGTGAAGCTCGCCGTGGCGTTGGGCCGGGTCGCGTACCACAAGTTGGTCGCGTCGATCCCACCGACGCCGCTGGCGCGGTGCGAGCTGAACACGATGATGCGCTCGTCGGCCGACAGCGCCGGATCGGCGTCGCCGTCCGGGCTGGCGATCAGCGGCACCGGGATCGATGGTCCGAAGTCCTGGTCGGCGGCCAGGCGCTCCGCCACCGTGATCTGCTGCACCGCGGGGGGATCCCCGGCCGGAGCCAGGTAGAGCCGCATCCCACCGGTCGTGAGGAACGGATCGAGGTCGTTGACGTTGCTGGTGTTGACCGCGGCGACGACGTGCTGCTCGTTGGCGGACGGCGACGGGAACGACTGCTGCATCGCGCCGCGCGAGGTCACGAACACGTGGCGCCGTCCGTCGGACGTGCCGTGATCCCCCGAGAGCACCAGCAGCTTCTCGTCGCCGGACAGCGACGCGCGGGTCTCCTCGTCGCCGGTGTTCAGGTTGTCCAGCCGATCCAGGTTGCCGAAGTTCAGCGCAGTGGTGGTGCTCCGGCTCGCGAGGTAGATGTCGTTGCGGCCGTGCGATCCGGGGTTGCGGGCGAAGTACAGCCGGAGACCATCGGTCGAGATCCAAGGATCGCGGTCGTCGGTCGTACCCGACAGCGCGGTGATCTCCTGCGGCCCCGACAGCGCGAGGCTCGGCGCGCCGTCGAACCAGCGCTGGAAGCAGTCGGTGCCCGCCGGAGGCCCATCCCCGGCGTCCTTGCCGCCCGCGTCGATCGACGCATCGCTGCCCGGCGCATCGCCGCCCGGCGCATCGTCGCCCGGCGCGTTACCGGGGCGGGATTGGAACCCACAACCGCAGAACACCACACAAAGGGCGACCCAGAACCACATGCGAGAATATACTAACGGAACCCCTCCAGGGTTCCCTCCGCTCCCGAACCACTGAGCAATCCGTCACAGCGCGGGGCGAGCCGACCCGGGATCAACCTGCCGAGCCGCCCGCGGCGCACCCGCAGCCCGGGAGCGCTATCTGAGAATGCCGCGCAGAAACAGCTGACACAGGTAGCGATAGGCCTCGAGCCGCGGCATGCCGGAGACGTCGAGGATCTCGTCGAGCGACAGCGTGCCGTCGACCCGGGACAGCAGGAACGCGGCGCGCGGGCTGATCGGCGCGCTGCCGAGCTCGTGCAGCGGGCGGGCCAGGCTCGGCGTCCGCTGCAGGTCGCCGAGGAACGCCTGGAACGCGTTCATGATGGTCTCGCGGTTGCGATGGATCAGCTTCTGGGCCAGCGCGCTGTTGGGGTCCTCGGACAGCGCGAGGTCGACGGCGGTGACCGCGCGCTCGAAGTCGGAGTCGCGGCTCCACCCCGCGGCGCGCTCGAGCAGCGCGGTGATCCGGCGCCGGGTGCGCTCCTCGCGGGTCTCGATCGCGGGCGCGCCGCCATCGATCTGCTCGAGGATCTCGGCGCTGCGCGCGTCGATCGGGTCCATGCCCGGGAGCTGCGCCTTGCCGTTGCCGCGCCCGGCGCGGACCTTGTGGACGTCGACCTGCGTGGTGGTCTCGTCCTCGGTCACGGCGCGGCGGTCCGAGCGGTCGGGGCGCAGCGCGAGCTCGCGCAGCCCGAGCTCGCGGGTCGGCGCGGCGATCAGCGAGTCGTCGGGCTTCGCCGGCGGCCGGACCGGGAGCTGGTTGGTTGGCCGGTCAGCGAAGTCACTGGCCGCGCCGCCGGCCTGCTGCGGATCGGGGTGCACCGCGAGCCGCGGATCGAGCTTCATGACGTACGGCAGCTCCTGGGTCGGAGCCGTCGCCGCGGCCTTGAGCGTCGGCTCGGTCGGCTCGAGCGTCAGGTCGCGCGTCGAACGATTGTCCTCGGTGGTGGCCGGGGCGGCCGCGGCGGGGTCGAACGGCGGACGGGTCTTCGACGGCAGCGGCCGGGTCGACGCGGTGGGCGGCCGCGGCATCGGCAGCGACGCGATCAGCTCCGAGGTCGCGGCCCCGAGCGCCCCGGGCACGGCCGGGCGGGTGTCGGCCCGCGCGGACAGATCCTCGGTGCCCCGGACATCGGGTACCGGCGGCAGGTCGAGATCGAGCGAGGCATACGCCGACCCCAGATCGATCCCCGGCGAAGGCGGCGGCGGTAGCGGCAGATCGAGCTCGAGGCGCTCGCTCCCCGCCGCCGCGTCATCATCGCCGTCGGCGGTCTGCGCGCGGTGCAGATCACCGTCGGCCGCCGCCGTGGCGACCAGCGCCGTGGCGGCCGGCGCCGCGGAGGCCGGGGGCGGTGCGGTCACCGAGCTCGGCGTGCGCACGGAGATCTTGAGCTCGGGAGGCCCGGGCACGGTCGGCTGGACGAAGCCGAGGTCGCGGCGGCGGATGTCGGTGGTCTGCGCGCCGAAGCCCTGCGGGGTCTGGTTGTCCTCGACGCTGCCGAACCCCGGCGTGATCTCCGCGGCGAACTCCGGGTCGATGCTGCCCTGCTCGCGGCCGAGCAGGGTATGGGCTGGCCGGCCCGCGCCACCCGGGTACTCGCGGGTCGCGGCCTCGAAGCTGACCTCCTCGCCGGTCTTGGTCTCGAACGACGGCGGCTCGCCGCTCGGCGGGGGCTCGTCGGCCTCGAGCTCGAGCGTCAGCGCTCCGGGCAGCGCCGACGGCCGGCCGCGGTCCTCGCCGATCCCCCAGCCGTTCTCGTGCTCGTCCATGTACAGCGGCGCGGGCGCCGGCGCGGCCGGCGGCGCCGGCGTGGTCGACGCGGCGGCGTCGCCGGGCAGGATCTCGATCTGGTACTCGGGCTCGTCGCTGGAGATCCCGAACGGACCGGCGTCGCCCGGGTTCTGGTCGCTGGTCAGGAGCTCGTAGTTCATCCGCACGTAGTCGACGTAGCTGTTGGCCTGCGCGTTCTCGGGGTCCATCACCAGCACGCGCTCCCACAGCAGCAGCGCCCCGTCGAGATCGCCTTCGCCGTAGAGGCTGAGTCCCTCTTCGATCAGGCGGTCGATCTCGCTTACCCCGCGGGCCATCGTCATCCGCGTGTCTTGGACACCACGCCGCGGAACATGTTGAGCGTCCGATTGAGCGCCTCGGTCGCCTCGGTCAGCGTGGTCAGGTCCTTCGCGGCGATCGACTGCTTGGTGCGATCGACCACGGCGCGGGCCTTCTTCACCGCGTCCTGGCCGAAATCGGAGCCGGCGATGATGTCGGTGACCTGCGGAAACAGCGATTCGATCTCCTCGAGCGCCTTCTCGGCCGCGTGGCGGGCCTTGTCGAACTCCTGGCCGCTGCGGACCTCGACCATGTAGTCCTTGTTGGCCTCGACCATCTTCTTGATCTCGTCCTCGGTCAGGCCCGAGGTCGCGGTCACGGTGATCGACTGCTCCAGCCCGGTCTCGAGGTCGCGGGCCTTGACCGACACGATGCCGTCGGCGCTGATATGGAACATCACCTCGATCTCGACCTCGCCGCGGGGAGCGCGCCGCAGGCCGGTCAGCACGAACTCGCCGAGCAGCTCGTTCTCCTCGGCGCGGTCGCTCTCGCCCTGGAGCACCAGGATCTTGACCGAGGTCTGGTTGTCCTTGACCGTCGTGAACACGTGCTGCTCCGAGGTCGGCACCGTGGTGTTCTGCTCGATCAGCTTGTGGAAGTAGCCGCCGACGATCATGATCCCGAGCGAGTGCGGCGTGACGTCGAGCAGCAGGATGTCGCTCTTCTCGTCGGTCAGCGCCGCGCCCTGGATCGCGGCGCCCAGCGCGACGACCTCGTCGGGGTGGACCCCCTTGCACGGCTCGAGGCCGAAGAACTCGGCGACCGCGGACTGGACCCTGGGCATCCGGGTCATGCCGCCGACCAGGATCACGTCCTCGATCTGCGACT
>Ga0307515_10013239_pt1 | contig 15430 bp, 2 predicted proteins | sample 17_EM_MG_FD_194513 | JGI IMG/M metagenome (GOLD analysis project Ga0307515, IMG submission 194513) | Populus trichocarpa ectomycorrhiza microbial communities from riparian zone in the Pacific Northwest, United States - 17_EM | ecosystem: Host-associated > Plants > Roots > Unclassified | place... | reverse complement strand
ATAATCTCCCTACTGTAAGGTAATAGCGATCGGGGGTCGATTGTAAGAAGGGGGGGGGTAATATAAGGGATATTATTGCGGACACTTTGGGTTGCCCTTAGGACAACCCCCGGACGCCCCTTAGATAGTTGCTGGTCACGTGCTAGAGGCACGTGCCCGTAGTATATAGTCTCCACGATCCCAGAGGCCTTACCTCCTTAAGGATTCGTCTCTCTTACCAATCTATCCTATTCCAATCGTGTCCTTATAGCCCCCTGTCTACAAGATCCCCTTATAATTATAAGAAAGGATTATAGACTATATTTTAGTAGTTAAAGATAATAGTAAGCTAAGGCTTTATATATTAAATCCTATACTAAAAGGTTTTACGGAACTATACTAGAACACTAAATTGCCTATAATACTTATAATTAATTATAGACCGGTATAAAGGCTTAGAAGTAAAGTTATATAAAAATCTCTGTATTAGCCTAGGTAGTTACTAGTATACTTTTAATAGGCTTTTAATAGGTCTTCTAATAATCCTTACATTTTTTCTCCAGTTATATTTTTTCCTTATTAAGGTTGTTTAGGAGTTTAAAGTAGGGGTTAGATAGATAGATAATATATAGCGGTATACTAATATCTCTCTAATATCTCTCTAAACCCTTTCTAGAGTAAGCCCTTATAATCTCCCTGCTATAAGGTAATAGCAATTAGGGGCCAACTATAAGAAGGGGTGGGTAATATAAGGGATATTATAACGGTTACCTTAGGTTGCCTTTAGGATAACCCCTAGGTGCCCCTTAGATAGTTGCCGGTTAAGTATTATAGGCATATACCTATAGTATATAGTCTTTACAATTTTAGAGGCCTTATCTCCTTAAGGATTTATCTCTTTTACCAATCTATTCTATTCTACAATCGTGTCCTTATAGCCCCCTATTTATAAAGTCCCCTTATATTAACCTCTAGGTTTCTATAGTTTTTTATTTTATCTTATTTCCTTAATACTACTTAGGTCTATTAGCTCTATACTATACTATAGTTTAGATACCTATTACGCCTTATTTATATATATTAGTCCTTATTATATTCTTCCTAACTTTTTACTTTAGTATAGTTGGTTATTAATTTTAATAGCTTGCTTAATTAACTCTCTTATATTGCTTAGGTCCTCTATTAGTATTATTATATTTAAAACCTTAGTCTTTATTCCTTATTAGTACTATAATATTAATACCTCTTAGTTTTATTTAGTTTATACTACTAGTATTTAAAACTATATTATGTAGTTTATTACTAATCCCCTTTATATAAGTTAATATAGCTTTTCTTTAGCTATTGTTATTAATTCCAGATCTTTATATATTTATATTAGTCTACTAGCAAATCCTTTCTAGCTTAAGAATATATACGTCGCCTCTAAATTAGTAGTTGCTAATCTATTAGCCTATACCTCTATAAGGTAAGGGTTTAAACTACTCTAATATTTAACCTGTTAAGAATAGTCCTATATATACTACTTAATCCGCTAATTCTACTAACTTAGTTCCTTTATATTAAAATTTTAACTTTATCTATATAAGGAATTCCTTTAGCTTATACTTTTCTTCTATAAATATTTTAATTAATAGTATCTTAATTTTCTCTCTCTTTTTATCTTATATTTACTAGAGTAGTACTTAATTATTAGCATTATTTTAGTCTATAACACTTCTAAGTTAATTTATTATAACTGCTTATAAGTTACCATCCCTTATACTAGTATCTCCTCCTAAGCCTAAAGTAGTTACTACCTTAAATAGCGTTATAACTAATGCTGTAGACAGTATATTATTTAACTTTATTAATACCGTAACTAGGTAATAAATATATAATAAAGCCTTATAGGAAATACTATGGTAAACTCATTAATAGGCTAGGTATATGGATAAATAAGAAATTAATAATATAAATATAACTAGTGGAGTAGGTTGTCTAATAGATTAATTCTAATTATATTTATAGATTTACTATAAAGAAGAGAACTATTTAGGTAGGAACCGTAGTCCTTTAAGTATATAATACTGCGCCTAAGAAATATACTAAGTGCGTTAGTATATTAGTACGTCGGTATATCCTATATTTTTACGTTTCTATATTTCTATATTCTAAACTTATAATATAACTAATTATATAACTTAGTCACCCCTTATTTTATAGCTTAATTAGTTTTAGTACCTTCTATACTATCTTGACTAACCAATTTATATCTTTTCTTAGTAGTTGTATTACTGCTAATATACGGTCCGTAATATATAAGCTTTAGCGCGCTATTAGAGATTTCCGTCTATATTAAAATAGTAGAAAATAGGAATAAAAGGTATCTTCCCTTACTTATAGTCTCTTTAATTTAATAAGGATTTCTTCTACTATAGAGACGTAATAGTCTTAACTATATAATATCTAGGAGCGTATTTATAAGCAGCTTACCCTTATAAATAATAATATTTACACTCTTACGCTGGGCTTTTTAGCTAGTAAATCTCTTTAATAATATATTTAGGAATAATAATAACTTTTTTTTAGCTAATGGCTTTCTAATTCCCGCCTAAATACTAATTTAGAACTTAGGGATAAGGATAGTAATAATAGTAAAATGAAACGTTCTCTTCGCTAGTCCCCCGCCTATAATAGCCCGTCTAGTTTCTATTACTTTAAAAAGAATGTTAGTAAAAATACTAATACTTCTAGGAATAAGAGTGCTAGTAGTACTACTAACAATAACGTTAAGATAGAGGAGGAGGCTTCTATTACTACTATTAGTATTTAAGTTATTATCTTATTCTTTCCTTCTTCTTATAAAATAGCTTTATATAGTACCTCTCTAGTGCCTCTAAAATGCCCTAATGCTAGGAACTAACTTTATACTTTAGGGACGCCTTTATTTTAGGGTTTAGCGATAGTCCGTATAAAAGTAGTATACTATTATAATCACTATATATAATAAATGGGTAGTATTTCTATAGGTGCCTTATAATCTTTTTTAAAATTCTAATTCTTTATAGGCTGTCTTTTTGCCTCTCTTTATGCTATTAACTTTACTATATATCTTTGGTACTAGACTAAATACTTTCTTTTTATCTCTAGGGGCCTTTTTAAATCCTTAGGGTCTCTTTCTATAGTACTACTACTTATTCTTAAATAGCGTCTTCTTTAAATAGTATCTCTAGTAGTTCTTATATAGATCTCTATAGGCACCTTTTTATAGTATTTTAGAATCTCTATTTTAATAGCAAAACGTTTCCGTTCTTAGCGCCTATACTTAATTCTATAGTTTTAATTTATAGGGTCTTTTCTATTATCTTATCTATAGTATATCCGGAACTATTACTCAATCCTAATTTATAGTCCTTAGAAAAGTTTTAATTGCCGTATTATATCCTAGCTAAAGGTACTCTTTAGGTTTTTAACTATTATATACTTAGGAGTATTCTTTCTAATAAACTAAACATTTGCGTTTTTTTAACGCTATCTTTAGTTTAGAATATCTTCTATATTCTATTCTAGTTCCCTATTAATTTTACTAGGTAGGGGCAGCTCTATATTATTTCTTCTCTAATATAGCTTTAATAAGGAAATATAAAATATACTAGCGTCTATATAGTGCTTGGCAGTACCTATCTTAGTAACGCACAATGCTAAGACTTCCTGTAATATTCGCGAATATTAAACGCAGTCACTCCGTGGCTAATTCGCTTTTAATATCACTAAACTTATTAATATTTATTATTTATTCATTATTTATTCATTTAAAAATTATTTTATAATACTATTACCGCCTATAACTAACTAGGATATTTATACGTATATATAATCCTAATAAGTAAACCCACCTAAACGACCTACCTTAACTACACTATTGCCTATAACCGCTATACCCTCCTCTATTAGTCCTATAATACCATCTAAAGCTAATATACGCGCTACTGCTATAAAAGAGTATAAAATTACTAAAGAGTAAAGGGAATAAGTATAAAATAAAAGGGAGATTTAAAAGTATAAGGAAGAGTATAAAGCCCGCCTAGTAGAGGAGGCTTACTAATATAAATACTACCTAGCTTAAATAGCTTAATTATAGTTAGGCTTAGTCACTTTGGCCTTATAAGCTACTATAATAGCTACTTTAGCTAATATCCTTAGTAATTCTCTCCCTCTTAGTATAAAGTCGCTTAAACTCCACTTTCTTAGCGTTATAAAAAGGGATTACCTAGGTATTTTTAAGGGTACCTTTAATCTAGTATACCTCGCCCACCTTTAAGTCTATACTACTTAAATTAAAATTGCTAATAAAATATAAATTAAAAATAGTACTCTAGTTATAAGGAAGGAAAAGATAAATAGGAAGCTATTTATAGATAGAGGTGTCTAGTTTAAAGGTTTTACTAACTACGTAATTATTACAAGTACCCTCTATATATACCTACTGGACCTTATTATTAATATACTTCCTTAAATAAATATAATTTATACTTTATTAACCTAGTATATTTAGGTAGATTATATCCCTTCGAACGTCGAGTTGTGTCCAACGTTATCGATAAGATTTTAGCCAATGAGGAACCCTATATTAACGAACTTTTGGTATTGTATGCACGGACCCATTATCTTATCGATAACGTTAGACGCCGACGTTCGAAGGGATACTTAATTTAATACTTAACTATTATACCTTTATAATAACTAGTAGCTAATTAAAGCCTACTAATTAGTAAATACTAGCCTAGTATATAGTGCCATACCTTATAATATCTAGTACTATTAACTTCGCCGCCTTAAAAAGACCTAAGTTAGATACCTCCTATACTTCTAATACCTACTATAAGTTAAATAGTAGAGGCTATAATAATATAGCTTATAAATACCTATATAAGTACTTAAAGTATAGTAAAGATTATACTATATTATCTAAAGCTTACGCCTAGGAATAGTAAGGCGAACCTTATAAAGTAGGGTCTAGCCTAATAATAATATTAACTTTAATTATACGCCTAGGACCTAGGCCTAATATATTACTATTATTCCCTACCTTTATAAAGGTAAAGGCTCTCTACTACTCTTTATTACCCCTAAGGATCTTAACGTAGCACTTCCTTTTATCTAACTATCTGGGCAATTTACTAGCTATTTTAGTAGGTATCCTAACCTATAGCTATAAGATAAAAGCTAAATCTATTTCTACCCTAAGATTATATAGGAACTATAACTCCTTTTAGAATAACGCCGACCTTATCTTTAAAAAAATAATATTAGACCTTAAAAAAGGACATATTAAAATCATAGTAGGGCCTATTATAGTCTTACCTCTTAGACTAGTACTAAAATTAGATAGACGGTACTGCCAAATTTACAACCTTTCCTCTTTATTAGTATTTTTAGTTAATAATATGATCCTAGAAGAATATAGAGCACCAGTATATACTATAGTTACTACTATTTAAGCCTATGTTATTTCTATAGGTTATAAATATCTACTACTTAAAAGAAATATTAAAAACGCGTTTTATATAGTCCCCCTATTTTATAGGGTAAGATTATTAATAGGCTTCTCCTAGGAAGGTATTACCTACTAAAAATACTACTTATCCTTTAATTTTTAAACTACGCCGCTTATATTTAACCTCTTTACAAAAGGCCTATACTAAATACTCTATTTATAACTACCTTATAAGGTAAAACACTACTTAAATAATTTTATCTTTATTCTTACCAACCTAAATAACTCAGCGGCTATTACCTAGACTTATATCTCTATTGCTAACTTCTTAGGTATCCCTTAAAATAGCTCTAAAAATATAGCAGAAACTATTATTAAGGTTTTAGGATATACTATAAACATCATATAAATATAAACGCGATTATCGCTATAGAAATAATTACACGCTATTAAAAAAGTTACTACCGCACTTTAATACGGCTTATTATTATTTCTTTAAGCCTAGTAGCTTACGGGCTACTTTATATAGTACGCCTATATAATTTAACTTAGTTAATTTTACTCTAAATCCCTCTAGATCTTTATTACTGCTTAGCTAAAAGCTCTAGTAAGTAAGTATAAACCTAGGCGATTTAGTACTAAATTACGAAGTAACTTATATATCTAACTTAACCTACTTACTATAAGTAATAGGGCATTATTCTTTAATAACGTTAAGCATGCCTATATTTATTTCTTTACTAATACCTTTACCTAGCTTAGGTTTAGCGGCTTTTACTTTTTAAAAAAACTTAAATATAAGGATAACTAGTAATAGTATACAGCTAACCTCCCTTAATCTTAGGCGTTTAGTATATTACCTAAGTCTAGTTAATAAGTAGACTATATTAATCTAAAAGAGATGTATGCTATCGCTTACGCATTTAATCTATAATCTACTAACTAGCAGTATAGCGCGCTATTTATTTATACTAATAGTATAGTACTTTACTAAAGTATTAAGAAGACTATTATCTATAGCGTAGTAAATAAATTACTCTATAAGATTATACTAGCTGCTATAGCTTATAATATTATAATATCCATAAAGCAGATTCTAGGTAATTTAAATAGCTTAGCTAATATACTATTTTAATTCCAGGCCGTGGCTATCTATTAGTTCTACCTATACTAGGCCCTTAATTTATTACTACTAAAGTTAATAAGTTTTTAATAGGTGCCATAAACCTAACGGACTATTTATAACTACCTATAAATTTAATAATAATATTAACGCGCTATCTAACCTCTACGCGCTCCTTCTCTAGTATAGCCTTACGCTAGCAACCTATAGGAACTATTCTTTAGTAGTTAATAGCTAGGAGTTATACTATATACTTAAAGAAGTCTCCTCTTACCTAGCTAAGCTATATAAACTAGGTAAATAGATTACCTATTATATATTTAGTACCTTCTAGCTATAAATAAGTAGGCTTAAGGCTAAAACCTTATAAGCCTATATTTCTATAATTTACTCGCACTATATAAATTACGGTATCTTAATTATAGCATTTAAGGATCCTATAGTACACTGATTACTTACTAAAGCAGCTATTATCTCTCCCTTAATAAAAAAAGGATAAGTAACCTATTACTACTAGATATTAATACTAATACTGTATTAACCCTTACATTTACTAGATTTCTATAAATAGGCAAGATTACATATACTATAGTAGAGCTTAAAAACCAAATAACCTTTTTAGCAAAAAAGGTTACCTAATATAATATTACCTTTACGCCTAATAGGATAACATTCCGCCTTAAATAAAGTAAAGCTAATAAGTAATACTAGGGCGTTAATATTACTATTACGGCAGTAGGCGGCCTATTATACCTAGTCGCTGCTATAATAAAGCTATTTAATAGGGACCCTTAACCCCTTAACTTTCCCTTATTTAGTCTTAATAGTAAACCCTTTACCTCTTTAAGGGTTTATAAGATCCTTTTCTCCCATTTAATAGCTACTAGGATTAACCTAAGTAGCTACTTAAACTACCTTTTCCGCTAAGACGCTGCCTAGTTTGCTAAAGATTTAGGGTATTTATATTAGTAAATTTAGCAGCTAAGTTAATAGTTATTAAAAGCCTTTCGCCTATATATTAAAACAAAAACTACTAACCTTTATTGCCTTAACTCTTAATTCTAGTATAGTATACCTCTCTTAGCATAAGGATTACTAGATAGTAGGTTAAGATATTAAAACGGCCGCTAAAGCGCTAGTAGTAAGCAAGCTAATAGTAATTTTTTATACTAGGCATAGAAAATCCTAATTAGTTAGCTTATAACTTAGGGTTTATAAAATATAGTAGAACACGGTAATATAGCAGAATTTAGCAGAATACAATAATATAGCAGAATTTGGCGGAATGCAATAATATAGTAGAATTTAGTAGAATATAATAATATAGTAGAATATAGTGGGGTACGGTAATATCTTATTAGGCGTAGGAGCTTTACTTAGGGATATCTAGCCGCTTTAGGGCAAATCCTTAGCAGATTTAAGTGCTAGGTACTAGCAAAACTATTAAAAACTAGCCCTAGAGCGACCTTATAGCCCTACGCCTCCCAATTATATAAAAATTAAATATCCCCTTACGTAGCTGCGATAGATAGATAAGATATATTACAGTTTAATATTTTAGTAGTTAAAAGACAGTAGTAAGCTAAGGTTTTATAAAACTATATTAAGAATACTAAATTACCTATAATACTTATAATTAATTATAGACTAGTATAAAGGCTTAGATATAGAGTTATATAAAAATCCTTAAGTTAGCCTAAATAGTTACTAGTATATTTCTAGTAAGCTTTTAAAAGGTCTTCTAGTAATCCTTATATCTTTTCTATAGTTATATTTTTTCCTTACTAAGGGTTTTTAGGAATTTAGAGTAGGGGTTAGATAGATAGATAATATATAGTAGTATACTAATATCTCTTTAAACCCCTTCTAGGACGAGCCCTTATAATCTTCCTCTACTATAAGGTAATAGCAATTAGGGGCTAACTATAAGAAGGGCGGGGATATGTGTAACGGAACCTTGTAGCAAGTACTACAGTAGGTCCTGTCAATGGGCTAGGTGTGTAAGTAATACGTAAAGTTAACAACGTAATAACAACTAGTGGAGTGGTTGCCTAATAGATTAACTCCAATTATATTCTAAGAATTACTATAAGGAGGAACTATCTAGGTAGGGACTAAGGGTCCTTAAATACATAACCGTACTCCTATAAAATCCTTCTTATACGTAAGGTATGTGTACTCCATCTACTCTATTATATAGATTATATAGATTACATAGATTATATAGATTACATCACGTGACTTAGTTACTATTCCTTATTACATAGTTCTACCAGATCTATCCTAGACCGTACTTATATTAACTAACTAGCTTCCTCTAACTCTTCTCTAAGTAGTTATAATATTATACTTAAAGCGTCCGTAACACTATCTCCCTTCTCTTTATCTTCGTCCTTAAAGATACCTAGCATCTCTAGGTTGTTTACTAGAGGTATAATATCCGTCTAATTAATTTAGTTAACATTATTACTTATAATGCCTTTAAAGGTTTCCAAGCCTCTATCTTCTTCTTCTATAACTTATTAGTCTCGTACCGTTACTATAATATTGTCTCTAGGTGGAATAATACTATCTCCGTGTTCTTATTATATAAAAGAGGGGTTAGTCTATATTACGCTAGCGAGTCCCTTATTTTAGTAACCCTCTTCTTATTTAGAGTGCACTAAAGCAAACGTTTAATCGTCTTACGATGTTTATTCTATCTCTAACGCTAAGTATGCGCGTCCTATAACTCTTAATAGTCTTTAAGTTCCCTAAGTAATTTATTATAGGGTCTTGTATTTAATCTACCGCTATAAAGCTTAATAGTAAACTTACGGGTGCTCTAGGTGAGATTTATTGCCTTTAATATAAAGATTAAGCTCGCGCTAAGCGGGTAAGAGAAGAGGATCGTTAAGCTCTCGAAGCCCACACCTCTACTTATGCTTGGCTTCTCCGTCTTAAGAAGGTCTATAAGAAGGTTCGTTCTAAAGAGTGGAAACTTATAAAATAAGGTCTACAGGAACTTGGTAATAAAAGAACAGATTCTCTTTTAATAGCGAAGAAAACAACTCTAAGTAGTTCGGCAATTGCTCTTCCTAGGTCCCCTTTAGGTAACTTATTCTTTAGTAATTCTTTTTTAATATTGCCTAACCTATTCTCTTCCAATACTCCTATACCTTTTCTATAACGTTCTTTAAATTTTCTAATAGCTCCTAGGTAGTCTTATTATAGCCTATCCACTTAACCTTATACTATGTTTTATCGTTAACGTCCTTATAACTAACGATCTTTAAAACTTACCATTTGTCTTCTTCTTGTCCTCTATACGTGTCTACTTCGTAGGCTAGTAGATTAATATTCCCGTATACTGGTTCTAGCATTGCGATATACTATATAGGGTAGATCTTTATCTTAGCTAATAGGTTTAACTTAAACGTAACCGGTGAAATCCTTTAACTAATTTTAAAAGGTCCTAGTCTAATATAGTCCAATTTCTTACTTAATCGTTAACTCTTAAAATTTTTATATAATAGCCACACTTTATCTCCCTCCTTAAGATCTAGTCCCTTAAATCTCTTAGCGTCGTAGTATTTCTTTATTCTTTACTATACTACCTTAGCTGTTTCCATAAGGTTCTTATAAAGATTTATTAGTATCTCTATTCTTTACTTAGCCGTACTACTTATCTTCTTTACTTAGCGTAGCGATAGCAATATTCTTAGCTTATATCCATAATTCGCCTTAAATAGTAACATACCCATTTCTTCTTATAGTGTTACATTATATGCAAACTGTGTAACTAATAACAGTAATACCCAATTATTCTATGTATAATTAATATAGTGCCTTAGATACTACTCTAGTGTCTAATTTAATCTTTCTGTTTAACCATCTGTCTATAAATAATATACAGTAGAAGTTACTACTCGAACTCCTTATTCCGCTAAAAATACCTCCTAGAATGCTGCTACGAATCTTAGGTCTCTGTCTAATATAATCTTACTTAATGCTCTATATCTTGCAAATACTTCTTTAATATAGATTCTAGCGACATCTTCTACTAATATTTCTTCTGTATACGCTATAAAGTATCCCTACTTCGTAAGCTTGTCTACTATTACTAAGATCGCGTCATACTCTTGTCCGGTAATAGGATCTTTTAATTTTAGTAACTTAATAATAAAGTCCTATAATATAACCTCCTATAGTCTCTCTAGTATTTTAATAGGTTATAGCCCTCTATATAGCTTATACCTTATTAGTTTATTCCTCTAGCAATCTAAACACTCTTTAGTAACCTTTCTAGCTATCCTCTAAATTCCGTCAATAATATACTCCTCTTAGAGTCTCGACACTAAGCCCGTGGCTCCATTGTGTCCTTAAGTTAATCCCTTATAAAAGTCCTCCATAAAGTGCTCTGCTATGCTTTTTAGGATGTACTTTACTTCTTAATTTTTGTATATATCCGTCTATGGATCTTCTAGCTATACTTTTAGAATTCTTTGTGCCCAAAAGCTTTTTGGTGTCTTGTAGACTTTTTTTAACTTATTCTCTTAAGTTGCTGCGATCTTTAGATGATTATACCTAATTAATCTATCTATATCTTTTCGCAGTAAAGCCCCTAATGGCTTTTTGTTATTCTACAGTTTAGCCTTTCTACTTAACGCATCTGCTCGTGTATTGTCTATACCCTTAGTATACTAAATCTTAAAATAGTAATCTATAAGCGTTTCTGCCTATCTAACCTGTCTTTAGTTAAGTTCCTTTGTTATTAGGAATCCTATTAGGTTCTTATAATCCGTCTTAACTACGAATAGTTTTTCCGTGCCTTACAAGAATACTCTCTATTCCTTTAGTGCTGTAACTATACCTAATAACTCCTTATTATAGATATTATAGTTTAACTCTAGTGGTGTTATCTTCCGACTATAGTATACTACTAGATGCTATCCATCTTTATATCTCTATATAAAGTATGCTCCTAGTATAAAGTCTAATATATTTATCTCCACGACTATCTCTAGTCCTAGTTAATAGATTTTAAGGATTAGTTCCTAGGTAAATAACTCCTTAAGTTCTTTAAACAACTTCTTTTACTCCTCTACCTATACCTATAGTTTTTCTTTCTTTATTAATCGAGTGAATGGCTTAATATTCTTTAACCATTATGCTATAAACCTCCTATAGTAATTGCAAAACCCTAGGAACAACCTTAATTGCGTAACGTTCTCTAGTTCTTACTAATTTACTATAGCTTTAATCTTCTTTAGGTCTATACTTAATTTGCCTAGTTTAATAATAAATCTAACAAAATTAGTCTTCCTTATAAAGAACTCGTATTTCTTAATCGCTACTAGCATCTATTCTTCTTATAGTTTTTCTAAAACCTATTTAATATATTTCTCGTGTTCTTCCTTAGTTATTAAGTAGATAATAATATTATTAAAATATGCTATAATAAACTTATCTAAGTGTTCTCCTAATACGTTATTAATTCGCTTCTAGAACATTACTAGTGCGTTTGTAAATCCAAATTATATAACTAATAGTTTATATAGTCCTTCCTTTAACCTAAAGGCTGCCTTCTATTTGTTACCTTCCTTAATTCTAATCTAATAGTACGCCCATCTTAGATCTATCTTTATAAAGATTTGCGCGTTGCCTATCCTATCTTAGATTTCGCTAATTAAGGGTAAAGGATACCTATCCTTTCTGGTAATGCTGTTTAACTGTCTATAGTTAATGCATAGCCTTAGCTTGCTATTTTTCTTTAGTACAAATAGTACTAGATAACCCGCTAATAATTGCAATGGTTTAATATATCCCTTTTATAAGTTCTCCTGGATAAACTCTTTTAATACTCTACCTTCTTCTTCGGTAAGCTTATAGATTGGAAAGAACCTTAGGCTTATTCTTAGTTCCAATTCTATTTTATAGTCCTATACTGCATATTCTAATAGCTTTTTACTTTCCAGTGACCATAGTTTCTTACCATACTTATAGTATCTCTTTAGTATATAGCTTAGCCCTTTTTCTATTTCTTCGTAGGTTGCTTCTACTTAGTACTATACCAACTTAGCTTATTATCGCATTTTGCGGCGTTAAGTATCTCTAATATCGACCTAACCTATAATCCAATTAATCTTTAGATTATATTCCTGTAACTAAGGCATTCCTAGTACTACCTTATTATTCCCTAATAGTAATATATCAAAAGACATCTTAATTTATTTCCCTTTAATGGTTAACTAAATAGGTCCTATTTTAAGATTAATAATACCTCCTCCATAGGCTATCGGATCTCCTAAAATTGTCACTAATAGGTAAGAATGCTCCTTTTTCCTATATAGTAATCCCATTCTTTTAACTGCTACTAGCAAGATATAGTTCCTTATTGCTCTACTATCTATTAGTGCCTTAAACTATTAATCTTGCCACTTAACTTATAAATTTAGGTGTTATCCTTAAATTCCTTTAAGGGTCTAAGGTTTTACTACTAGTTCCCTCTAGTTCTATAAGCCTCTACTTTTCCCAACTAATAGCTGCTTAATCCTATTTATACTTAGTTTAACTTAGGCTAATACTTAGTTCGCTTTTTATCTTCAATATACCATAGACAGGTATTCTCTAGACATTTCCACCATTGTCGTCCATCTAGGCATTCTTCCGTAAGGAATCTTCCTAGTTAAAGTATTAAGTCCCCTTATTCTTAAACTTCTGTAAGATACCATCCATATATATACTTAGTATTTCTAAACCGTTTCTTATTTAATGCCTAATACATTCTTATAGGGTATTTTTAGTTCTTTTCTTTTAGGTTTTTATGTATGTCGTATATATCGTCCATATATATAATCTATGCTAATGTATAGTGCGCTAGGTGTCTTAGGTTAACTCTTAACTCGTCTTTATCTTTAAGTTTAAACCTCTATCACGCCGATCTAAACGTTACTATCTCATTTACTAGTACTAATATTCGCATTATCTCTTTCTAGTCTACAGCTTATTCCTCTAGATCTTTTAACGTTATAATTAAGGCCCCTTTAATATAACTTATTTGTCTTTTAGACATTACCTAATCTAGTATAACCTTTTTGTCTAACCATATATAAAAGTCTTCCCACTTATTATTATATCGTTACCTAAACCACTTTTAGTATAGCTTACTAAGTGTATACAATCTGTCCATAAGGAAGTATCTTTTTATTACTACTTTGTAACAGCCTTTTATGTATTATTCTTGGAACCTAGTTAAAATCCCTAGATTCTCCTCTTCTTCCAGTTCCGTAAGCTACTTAGCTCTAGGTATACCTACCTTTAGCCTATTAGTAACCTTGTATATAGGTGTTTTTTTCCCAAAGCAATCTAGCATTCTTAGCTCTATAGATTGCTTTTGCTATACAAAGATTTATCTTCTAAATTCTTCTATACTTTCTTATAGTTGTCGTCTTTCCAATAGATCTTTAACATCCTCATACTTCTTAACTAATATATTAACTTTTCGATCTTTAGGCTGAACACTTTATTTACCTAAAATAACTAACTTTAAGCTTGCTTCTAACTTAAGTTTAGCTCCCGCCTTAGTCCAACTAGGCGTCCGTAGTATTCTCATCTTATCCTAAGAGTTTTAAATCTTATCTATCTTATCTTAAGAGTCTAATGCCTATGGGAAACTCTGTCCCTCGCTTATTTATATATCTTTAAACTAAGCTACTACCTTACTCTATCGGTTTCTGTCCATTATGGGTCCTTAGGTTATCCTTATCCTAGTTTTAGAATCTTAGATCTCTCTTATCTCGTCTTAAGAATCTTAAGCCTTTAGCTTTTTGCCTTTATCGAGTAGTAAGCTAGCACTAGCAGTTGTCTGCCTGCTTAATCTCTTTTAGATACTACTCCTACCGTCTTATAAAGCAATAGATGCCGTATTTAACGGTGTTATAATACCCGTTACTAAACCTTACTCTATAGCGGTCTCAGTCTCTGCTTCTATTACGTTATTAAGGTTTAGATACCCCTAGTTAGTTCCTTTACTATCCTTATTACTATTAATTAATAAGTACTCTAACTCCATTATTATTGTTGCTAATTATTGTCTATATATTGCTATAACATCTTAATCTAGCTCGTAGAGTTAATCTTATTCTTTATCTAACTCTTTGGTTCCTTTAAGTCCTCTTAACTCTAGCTCTTATAGCTAATAGCTTACACCATACTTAGCGTCTTTATAAATTCGGCATACATTGTTGTAATAAAACGCGAAACTTCTAATTAAACATTCCTTTGTTCCTTGTAGTACACTATCGTCCCTCTATATATATATGTCTTCTACTAATTAGGTTCCCTTTATTATATAGTAACTCTAACCATCTTTATAATCCCTCGCGAAATGACCCTATTTCCCGCAATTTATACAAGCTCTATTTTTAAACCATTAACTTTACTATAGAGTCCGCCTAAACATCTTCTGCTAATAAGATCCCTGGTTTAGCCTCTGCTCCTTAGTCCTGTAATTACTAGATCCTTAACCTCTAGGTTTCTATAGTTTCTTACTCTATCTCTTATAGGCTTCTTTAGTACTACTTAGGTCTATTAGCTTTACGCTATACCATAGTTTCTAACTTAGCTTTTATCGTTACGTACTTTGCGTTTTATACGACTATAGAACTCTATCCTAACCTCTCTTAGTCTGTTCCCTTTGAAAGATCCTATTATTAATTTTTATTGCTTAATCTATTAATTCCCTTAGGGTGTCCGCATCTTCTATTAGAATGATTACGTCCTAGACTTTAGCCTTAAGTCCCTGTTTATACTATGCCATAAGCGCCCTATTATTCCACTTAACTTATATAGCTAGCGTTTAGAACTAT
>Ga0307515_10013238_pt1 | contig 15430 bp, 2 predicted proteins | sample 17_EM_MG_FD_194513 | JGI IMG/M metagenome (GOLD analysis project Ga0307515, IMG submission 194513) | Populus trichocarpa ectomycorrhiza microbial communities from riparian zone in the Pacific Northwest, United States - 17_EM | ecosystem: Host-associated > Plants > Roots > Unclassified | place... | reverse complement strand
AGTCGCGGTATATTAGGTTAAGATTATTAAGAACTTTTTAGTAAAACTGCTACTTTTAGGGGCTACTAGTCTCCTATTAGGCGAAGAGTCTATTAAATAGTATACCCTTTATTCGCCTAATAATATAGCCAATCTTAGTGTCTTCCGTAGGAAAAAGGCAGGTACTTTAAGTTAGTTTTTTACGGATTTATATCTTTTAGTAGCTATATTCCTTACGGTCTTCTTAAAAGACTATGGGATTAAGGTAGCGTATATTAGACCTTATAGTAATAGTTTAGGTCTAATTATTATAGCTTTTATTATCGCTGCTTTAGTAGGGGTTCCTATTAAGTAAAGCTACTTAGCGCTAACCTTTTATTAAGTGTTAAATAGGTAAAGTTGCCGGGGGTATAGAGATTTATGTGGCGTTATATATAGTAGAAAGGTATCTAGCGTTATTATAAATATACTTATTAAGCTAAAATTATAAGTATTTAATTATACCTTCTTCTTTAGTAACTATAGCAATTAGTATAATTTTATTCTTCTTTAACTATTAAATATCGCGTTTAGATACGTAAAGGTTGTCTTTAATTTCTTAATATATGTTATTAGTAAGCGCCTTATAAGCTTATAGGTCTTAAATAATATCGCAATCTTAGGTAGTACGTATCTTAGCTTATATAAGCTTTAGGTAATAGTTTTATAAAAAGCGGTAGTATTTATTAGGGTTTTATACTACCATTTTTATAAACGTCTCGGCGTCTTATATTTTAATTTTAATAGGTAGTAGCCCTTCTGTTTACTTGTCCGTAGTTATATAATTAATAAAAAATAAAATATTATTAGTGTCTATCTCCTTAGGGGTTAAGGCTAGGGCTAATAAATTAAATTCTCCTAGGATTAATTGGCGTCGTAGGTTAAGTATAGGTATTAGATTATTCTTTAGGTTTAATATAGTAGCTAATAAGAAATATTATCTTACTATTATAGGTTCCTTAAAAGTATAAAGTAAGGTAATTTATAGATATACTACTTTTAGTAGCGCCTGCAGTATTATAGAGATATAGAATTAGTTATAGGCTAAGTATTAGTAGTAAAAAGGCGTAATATAATGTTATAGAATGAGGGCAGTAGCTATAGAGCGTATATATTTAAGGAGTCTATAAGACGTTACGTAATTAATCGTAAGGGTTAAGGGCGTAAGGAGGTAATATACCTACGTATAGCTAATATAAGCTATATATAAGGTGTATATAAGAGCACGGGGCTCTTCTATAGAGGCCTCTATAGTAGGGGGATAGTATTATAAACCTTATATTAGCAGTAGTATAACTACTAAAAAAGATATAAATAGGTTAGTTAAGATAGTACGGAAGGTATTAGAACTAATTAAGCTATAGAATAAAGGGTAGCTAAGTTATATAGCTAGTTACCATTAGCGACTTAGTTAATTAAGGCGTAGGCACGGCAAAAGGGACGCGTAAGCCTATACAATTAGATTGTCTATAAACGAGAATCTAAAGCTAGGGAAAGAAAAGGAGAAGAAGAGCAGCGCCGTTTAATGTTTTATAATATCTTCGCGTTATATAACCGCAATATACGGCAATCTATAGCAACTTGCTAATGCGAAGTTCTGCTAGTGCTATAATATTACCCCCCCTCCAGAAAAGCCTACCCTTAGGCTTTATCGCTAAAAGTCTTAGTAAGAGAATCTAACTAATTAGATAACTTTAACCACCGGTTAAAGTTCCTAGATATTTTAAGACCTTATATAATTAAGAAATTTCTAGGGCGTTTTTGTCCTTATATTCTTCTAGTAGCTTATTATCTTTATTATACTAGCATTCTATCTACTTATCTAGGTACTTTAGCGGTCTAGGTTTATTAGGGTAACGGTTATAAAACTTTTAAAGCTTATAGGGACTACTTATAAAGTTTTATATAGGGTACTAAGTGGGGTTTAGGTTATATCCTTTCTAACTAATACAATACTTTAACGTTCCCTTTATAAGTTTACAGGTTAGTATTTCCTTAATTTCCTATTTATTATTACTATTAACTTAAATTGGCAGGGGAAGTATATTCTTTTATTTAGGTAGTAGGTTATTTATAGCTTTCTATAGCTTATCCAGTAAAAAAATAGGGTAAACTTTAATTAAGTTTAGGAGCTTAACCTTATATAAGTTACCTACTTTATTAAGAATCTTATACAGTCCTACTATCTTATAGTCTAGCTTATGGCTAGGCCGTTCTATCTTTTAGTTCTTTATTATAACCTAGACTATATCGCCTATAGTAAAGTTAGGCTTACGCCTATACTTATTCGCCTACTATTCTATTAATTTTTAGGCCTTTTTTAGATTTGTATATGTTACTTTCTAGGCTTCTTCTAAGCGCTTAGCGTACTACTAGGCTTTCTTATAAGATAGTTTTTCGCGTATAGTCTAGGGCCCTTTTAGTCTTTCCCAGTTAAAGCTTATATAGGGTAGGTAACCTATTTCTAGTTAAATAGGGGTAAATCCAGTAGAGTTGTGGGGTAGGGTTATTTAGGTATAGTTTATTAAGGGTAACAGTTTGGCCTAGTTATCCTAGAAGTAGTTAATAAAAGGCTAAAATCTCTAATCTAAGTATTAATTTATAATCTTCGTTTAACCGTCTATCTAGGGGTAATATACCGTAGAAAGCTTTAGCTTAATGCCTAAGATCTAGGTAAACTTATTCTAAAAGGCTAATATAAACTGCGGCCTATAGTTAGATATAATAGTATCTAGTAGTCCGTAAATTTAGTAGATATAGTAAATATACAGTTAGGCCGCCTCTTTAGTATTAATATTCTTATAATAGAGAATTAAGAACGGGCGCTTGCTAAAGCGGTTAACTAAATTTATAACTATATTATATCCGTTATGGTCTAGAGGTAGCTTATAAAAGTCTATAGAGATATATTACTAGGGGCGGTTAGGTATTAGGAGGGGTTTTAATAATCCTAGGGTCTTATCTTATAAAATTATAGACCTATAGCAGTTATTACAGTTCTATATATAGCGGTTAATATTTATAATTATTTTAGGCTAGTAATAGCAGTCGCTAATAATCCTATAGGTCTTATTTTTCTAGGGTAAGCCGTAAAGACTTAGGTATATACTTTAGTAATAAGCTAAGTCCGTAAGTTCTGTTCCTCTACTACTACTAGCCGTTTATAGTACTTAAGCAGTCCACTTTTAAGGGACTATAGGCTAGAAACATTCTTTGCCTTTTTATGGTACTCCTATAAAGAAGGGGCCGTATAGTTTACCTATAGTAGTTTATTAATAAGGTCTAGTTCTATAGAGTTAATAGGGTATATCTTAGTATCTAAAGAGTCTATATTTAGTTCTGCCTATATCTAAAAGTTAAGGTGCTCTAGTCGTAGTAGCGCTTAGGTTTATAATAAGATCTTTATAGCTATCTAGTTATTTATATCCTATATTACAAACGCTTTAAGTGCAATATTACAACTACTTAGGGAAAAGTCGGAAGAAGCTAGTTGGTTAATTTAGGCATAGTCTAAAATAGAGCCGATAGAACTATGTAACAAGGAATAGTAGCTAAGGTTATATAACGTGATCTATATAATCCGCGACAGAGTAGATAGAGTATACGTATATTATGTACAAGAAGGATTTTATAGGAGTATGGTTATATATTTAAGGACCCTTAGTCCCTACCTAGATAGTTCCTTTCTTATAGTAATTCTTAGAATACAATTAGAGTTAATTTATTGGGCAACTACTCCACTAGTTGTTATTACGTTGTTAACTTTTATACTTATATTACCTACATACCTAGCCCAATAACAAGCCCACCGTAGTTCTTGCTATAAGGTTCCGTTACACAATTACTACCTAGTTACAGTATTAAATATAGAAGGACGAACAACATGCCACCAAAAGCAGCCACCACAACGCCATTAACGGCGGCAACTACTTTAAGGTTAGGTGACACCAGTATAGCAGATACTAACTTATAATAACCTGTAACGGTCGGACAACTATAAGAGATAGTCGACTAATTAATAGAAAATAATATAGCACTTAAAGCTAGGATTAACGGGATAGGCGCAGCAAAGGTTAAGTTACTATTAATTAAAAGATTCTTGGGAGAAAGATTAAAGCTTAAGGGATTCCTTATATAAATGCACTTTAAGGTCACGTAGGAAGGAGCTAAGCTGGTAACACCTATAGATTAAATAGCGTACGCAGGATTGTTCTTAACAGGAAGGGCACTTAAATAGTTTAAGCCTTACCTTACGGAAATCTAGGCAAACGGAATAACAACTACAAACTAAGAGGTACGGTTTATATTTTTAAGCTAGAACGGATTTGTGGAACGACTTATACAAATATTTAGAGACCCAGAGGCAGTAACCACGGCGGAAAGAAAACTCTAAAATATTATATAATAAATCTTAGTAATTAAATATACAATATAGTTTTAGACGCTAGTAATATAAGTTAAGTGGAATAATAAGGCGCTTATAGCATAGTATAAACAAAGACTTAAGGCTAAAGTCTAGGACGTAATTATTTTAATAGAAGATGCGGATACCCTATAGGATTTAATAGATTAAGCAATTAAGATTAACAATTGGATCTACTAAAGGGAATAGACTAAGAAAGGTTAGAATAGAGTTCTATAGTTATATAAGACGCAGAGCACGTAATAACTAAAGCTAAGTTAGAAACTATAGTATGGCGTAAAGCTAATAGACCTAAGCGGTATTAAAGAAGCCTATAAGAGATGGAATAAGAAACTATAAAAACCTAGAGGTTAAGGATCTAGTAATTATAAGACTAAGGAGTAGAGGCTAAACTAGGGATCTTAGCAGCAGAAGACGTTTAGGCGGACTCTATAGTAAAGTTAATAGTTTAAGAATGGAGCTTATATAAATTATAGGAAACAAGGTTATTTCGCGAGGGATTATAAAGATAGTTAGAGTTACTATATAATAAAGGGAACCAGACTAGTAGTAAAAGATATATACGTATAGAGGGATGATAGTATACTACGGGGAATAAGAGAGTGTTTAATTAAAAGTTTCGCGTTTTGCTATAATAACGCATGCTAAATTTATAAAAACGCTAAGTACGGCGTAAGCTATTAGCTATAGGAGCTAAAGTCTATAGAATATAGAGGAACCAACAAACCAGTTCGCAGATCGGACATTAAGAACGATAAATTTAATAAAGGCGAAACATTTTATAACAATAAGGCAATAAGGGCGGTTTACTAGGAATATACAGACCTTAGAAATATTATATAAGAAGTAGAGGATAATTCCACTACAGAATAGGGAATATTAGTAGGGATTAAGACCCTACTAAATACAATGTCTATCGCTTTATAAGACGCAAGAGAAGTAGGATAGTAAACTACTTTAGCACTTAGTAAAGGCAAAAGGCCAAAGGCTTAAGATTCTTAAGACGAGATAAAAGATAAGGTAAGCTTAAGGACCCATAACGGACGATAACTAATAGAGTAGAGCAGTAGCTTAGTTTAAAGGTATAAGAATAAGCTTGGGATAGAGTTTCCTACAGGTATAAGACTCTTAGGACGAGATAAGTAAGATTTAAGACTTTTAAGATAAGATAAGAACACCTAAGCTTAGTTAGACTAAGGTAGGAGCTAAGCTTAAGTTAGAAGTAAGCTTAGAATTAAAGGATTTAAGGGACTAAGAATTTAGAGTATAAATAAGAACACCTATAAGTAAGAGGTAAGCGGCTTCTTTATAGATTAGAGAATCTGCAATATAAATAGTAGTTAGATTAGAAGATAGGTATATAGACCTAGAAGACTTACTAGGGGAACACAGTATTTAGCCTAAAGATTGAAAAGTCGATACTAAGATTAAGAAGTAAGAAGACTTTAAAATTTTATCTATAAGGCGCAAACCAAAGGAAACTATAAAAGAATTTAGATAAAGAATTATCGCATAGTAAGAGCAGAAACTAGATAAGAGATCTAGTATATTAGGATGTATAAGGGATAGAGTACTAGTATAAAGGATTACTAATAGGCCTAGAATAGGCATACTAAGAGCTAAGTGGCTTACTAAACTAGAAAATAAAGAGGATCTAGGGATTTTAATTAGGTTTAAAGAACGATATATAAAGGGCTGTCACGATATAGTAATAAGAAGATACTTCCTTATAAACGAACCGTATACACTCTAGCAGTTATACTAAAGGTGGTATAGATAAAGGCATAATAATAAATAAAAAGATTTCTATATATAGCTAAACAAAAAAGTTATTTAAGACCACCTAATTATAGAAAAGGCTATAAGTTATATTAAAGAAGCCTTAATTATAACATTAAAAGATCTAGAGGAGTAATTAGAGGACTAGAGAAGTAAGAGGCAAATCTTAGTACCTACAAATGAGGTTATAACACTTAAGTTAATATAGAAGAGGTTTAAACTTAAGGATAAAGACGAGCTAAGAGTTAACCTAAAACACCAAGCATATTATATATTGGCATAGATCGCATATATGGATAATATATATAACATACATAGAGCACCTAAAGATAAAAACCGGAAGTACCTAGTAAGGATATACTAGTTATTAAATAAGGCGAAATATAAAAACGCTAAGTATATATATAGTTAGTACCTAGTAGAAGTTTAGGAGTTAGGAGACTTAATACTTTAACCAGGAAGATTCCTTACGGAAGAATGCTTAGATAAATAGTAGTGGTAGAAATACCTAGAGAATACGTATTTATAGTATATCGAAAATAAAAAGCGAACTAAGTATTGGCCTAAGTTGGACCAAATATAAATAGGATTAAGTAGCTAATAGTTAGGAAAAGTAGAGGCCCATAAAACTAGAGGGAACTAGTAGTAGAGCCTTAGACCCTTAAAGGAATTTAAGGACAATGCCTAAATTTACAAGTTAAGTAGTAAGATTAATAGTTTAAGGCACTAATAGATAGTGGAGTAATAAGAAACTATATCTTGCTAATAGTAGTTAAAAGAATAGGGTTACCACATAGGAAAAAGGAGTACCCTTATCTATTAGTTACAATTTCTAGAGATCTAATAGCCTATAGAGGAGGTATTATTAATCTTAAAATAGGACCTATTTAGTTAATAATTAAAGGGAGATAAATTAAGATGTCTTTTAATATATTACTATTAGGGAATAATAAGGCAGTACTAGAAATGCCTTAGTTATAGGAATACAATCCGAAGATTAATTAGGTTACAGGTTAGGTTAATATTAGGAATACTTAACGCCGTAAAATGCAATAATAAGCCAAGTTGGTATAGTACTAAGTAGGAACAACCTACAAGGAAACAGAGAAAGGACTAAGTTATATACCAAAAAGATACTATAAGTACGGCAAGAAGTTATAGTCACTAGAAAATAAAAAGCTGTTAAAATATATAGCATAGGACTATAAAATAGAATTAGAACTAGAAATAAGTCTAAGGTTCTTTCTAATCTATAGGCTTACTAAAGAAAAAGGTAGAGCATTAAAAGAGTTTATCCAGGAAAACTTATAAAAGGGATATATTAGACCATTATAGTCATTAGCAGGTTATCCAGTACTATTTATACTAAAGAAGAATAGTAAACTAAGGTTATATATCGACTATAAACAGTTAAACAGTATTACTAGAAAGGATAGGTATCCTTTACCCTTAATTAGCAAAATTTAAGATAGGATAGGCAATGCGTAAATCTTCACAAAGATAGATCTAAGATAGGTATACCATTAGATTAGGATTAAGGAAGGCAACGAATAAAAGGCAGCCTTTAGGTTAAAGGAAGAACTATATAAACTATTGGTTATATAGTTCGGGCTTATAAACGCACTAGTAACGTTCTAAAAGCGTATTAACAATATATTAAAAGAATACTTAGATAAATTTATTATAGCATACTTTAATAATATTATTATCTACTTAATAACTAAGGAAGAGTACGGGGAATACGTTAAATAGGTTTTAAAAAGACTATAAGAAGAATAGATGCTAGTAGTAATTAATAAATATAAGTTCTTTACTAAGAAGACTAATTTTATTGGATTTATTATTAAACTAGGCCAACTTAGTATAGATCTAAGGAAAATTAAGGCTATAGTAAATTGGCAAGAACTAGAGAACGTTATATAGTTAAGATTATTTCTAGGGTTTTATAATTATTGCAGAAGGTTTATAGCGCAATAGTTAAAGGATATTAAGCTACTTACGCAATTAATAAAGAAAGAAGAACTATAGGCATAGGGAGAAGAGTAAAAGAAACTCTTTAGGAAAGTTAAAGAGTTATTTACCTAGGAGCTAGTTCTTAAGATCTATTAACTAGGACTAGAAACGGTTATAGAAACGGATGCATTAAATTATATACTAGGGGCGTACTTTATATAGAAATATTAAAATAGATGGCACCTAGTAGTATATCTATAACGGAACCTTATAGTAAAACTACGATGGGCTCGTTATTAGGCTAGGTGTATAGGTGATGTAAATTAAAGTTAATAACGTAATAATAACTAGTGGAGTGGTTGCCTAATAGATTAACTCTAATTGTATTCTAAGAATTACTATAAGGAAAGAACTATCTAGAGTAGAGACTGTAGTCCTTTAAATATACAACCGTACTCCTAGGAAACCCTCCTTATACGTAAGGTACGTATACTTTATCTACTCTGTTGCGGATTATATAGATTATATAAATTATATAGATTACATTACGTAACTTAGTTACTATTCCTTATTATATAGTTCTACCGGATCTATTCTAAACTATGCCTATATTAACCAACTAGCTTCTTCTAACTCTTCTCTAAGTAGTTATAATATTGTGCCTAAAGCGTCCGTAATACCATCTCCCTTCTTTTTATCTTTGTCCTTAAAGATTCTAAATATCTCTAAGTTGTTTACTAGAGGTGTAATATCCGTCTAATTAATTTGGTTAATATCGTTACTTATTATACCTAAAGTAACTTCTCTTTCTTCTACAGCCCGTTATACTCGTACTGTCGCTATAGTGCTGTTGCTAGGTAAAATAATACTATCTCCATGTTCTTGTTGTGCGAAAAAGGGGTTAGTTTATATTGCGCTAGCGAGTCCCTTATCTTGGCAATCTTCCTTTTATTTAGAGTGTACTAAAGCAAATATTCGTTTATTCTGTAATATTCGCTCTATTTCTAACGCTAAGTATATACGTCCTATGACTTTTAATAGTCTATAAGTTCCCTAAGTAATTTATTATAGGGTCTTATATTTAATCTACTGCTATAAAGCTTAATAGTAAGCTCTTAAGCGCTCTTAATAAATTATATTAATTACGAGAGGCGGAATAAGAGGCTGCGGCTACTTAACAGCGTGCTTTTAAAACTCGTCTTCTAGCCTCTACTCGTCTTCTACGTCTTAAACGGGTTTATAAGAAGGTCCGTTCTAAAGAGTAGAAGCTTATAAAATAAGGTCTGCAGGAACTTAGTAATAAGAGAACTAACTCTCTTCCTATAAAGGGAACAACTCTAAGTAGTTTGGCAGTCGCTCTTTCTAAGTCCCCCTTAGGTAACTTGTTCTTTAGCGATCCTTCTTTATCAATATTACCTAACCTATTTTCTTTTAATACTCTTATACCTTTCCTATAGCGTTTTTTAAATTTTTTAGTAGTTCCTAGGTAGTTTTATTATAGCCTATCCACTTTACCTTATATTATGTTTTATTATTAACGTCCTTATAACTAACGATCTTTAAAACTTGCTATTTGTCTTCTTCTTGTCCTCTATACGTGTCTACTTTATAAACTAGTAGCTTAATATTCCTATATACTGGCTCTAGCATTACAATATGCTATATAGGGTAGATTTTTATCTTAGCTGGTAGGTTTAACTTAAACGTGACCGGTGAAATTCTTTATATAATTTTAAAAGGTCCTAGTCTAACGTAGTCTAACTTCTTACTTAGTCGTTAACTTTTAAAATTTTTATATAGTAGCTATACTTTATTTCCCTCCTTAAGATCTGGTCCCTTAGATCTCTTAGTATTATAGTATTTCTTTATTCTCTGCTATACTACTTTAGCTGTTTCCGTAAGGTTCTTATAAAGATTTATTAATATCTCCATTCTTTATTTAGCTATACTACTTATCTTCTTTGCTTAACGTGGCGATAATAATATTCTTAGCTTATATTTATAATTCGCCTTAAATGGTAACGTACCTATTCCTTCTTATAGTGTTATATTATATACAAACTGTATAACTAGTAACAATAATACCTAATTATTTTATACGTGATTAATATAGTGCCTTAAATACTATTCTAGTGTCTAGTTTAATCTTTCTATTTAACCGTCTATCTGCGGATAATATGCGGTGGAAGTTACTACTTAAACTCCTTGCTCTGCTAAAAATACCTTTTAAAATGCTGCTACGAATCTTAGATCTCTATCCGATATAATCTTACTTAGTGCTCTATATCTTACGAACACTTCTTTAATATAGATTCTAGCGACGTCTTTTGCTAATATTTCTTCTATATACGCTATAAAGTATCCCCACTTTATAAGCTTGTCTACTATTACTAAGATTACGTTATAATCTTGTCCTATAATAGGATCTTTTAATTTTAGCAACTTTATAATAAAGTCCTATAATATAACCTCCTATGGTCTCTCTGGTATTTTAATAGGTTATAGCCCTCTATATAGCTTATACCTTATTAGTTTATTTCTTTAGTAATCTAGATATTCTCTTATAACCTTTTATACTAGGTTTTAAATTCCATTAATAATATACTCCTCCTAGAGTCTTAACACTAAGCCCGTAGCTCCGTTGTGTCCTTAAGTTAGTCCTTTATAGAATTCTTTTATGAATTATTCTGCTATACTTTTTAGGATGTACTTTACTTCTCGGTTTTTATATATATCTATCTATAGATCTTCTAGCTATGCTTTTAGAATTCTTTATACCTAAAAGCTTTCTAGTAACTTATAAACTCTCTCTAACTTATTTTCCTAAGTTGCTATAATTTTTGGATAATTGTACCTAATTAATTTATCTATGTCTTTTCGCAATAAAGCTCCTAATGGCTTCTTATCATTTTGTAGTTTAGCTTTTTAACTTAGAGCATCTGCTCTCGTATTATCTATACCCTTAGTATACTAAATCTTAAAATGGTATTCCGTAAGTATCTCTACCTATCTAACCTATCTTTAGTTAAGTTCCTTTGTTATTAGGAATCCCGTTAGGTTCTTATAATCCATCTTAACTATAAATGGTTTCTCTATACCTTATAGGAATACTCTCTATTCCTTTAATGCTGTAACTATACCTAATAACTCTTTATTATAAATGTTATAGTTTAGTTCTAGTAGTATTATCTTCTAACTATAGTATGCTACTAGGTGCCATCTATCTGGATACCTTTGCATAAAGTATACCCCTAGTATAAAGTCTAATGCATCTGTTTCTATAACCGTCTTTAGACCTAGCTAATAGATTTTAAGAACTGGCTTCTGGGTAAACAACTTTTTAACTTCTTTAAATAGTTCTTATTGCTCCTTCCCCTATGCCTATAGTTCTTCTTTTTTCATTAACCGCGTAAATGGCTTAATGTCTTTTAACTATTGCGCTATAAACCTTCTATAGTAATTACAAAACCCTAGGAATAATTTTAATTGTATAACGTTTTTTAGTTTCTACTAATTTACTATGGCCTTAATCTTCTTTAAATCTATACTAAGTTAGCCTAGTTTAATAATAAATTTAACAAAATCGGTCTTTCTGGTAAAGAACTCGCATTTCTTAATTGCTACTAGCATCTATTCCTCTTATAGTCTCTTTAAGACCTATTTAATGTGTTCTCTATATTCTTCCTTAGTTATTAAGTAGATAATAATATCATTAAGATATACCATAACAAATTTATCTAAGTGTTCTTTTAATATATTATTAATACGCTTCTAGAACGTTACTAGTATATTTATAAGCCTAAATTGCATAACTAATAGTTTATATAGTCCTTCCTTTAACTTAAAGGCTACCTTTTATTTGTTGCCTTCCTTAATTCTAATCTAATGGTATGCCTATCTTAGATCTATCTTTATAAAGATTTGCGCATTACCTATCCTATCTTAGATTTTGCTAATTAAGGGTAAAGGATATCTATCCTTCCTAGTAATGCTATTTAACTGCCTATAGTTAATATATAGCCTTAGTTTGCTATTTTTCTTTAGTATAAACAGTACTGGATAACCTGCTAATAATTGTAATAGTCTAATGTATCCCTTTTATAAGTTTTCTTAGATAAACTCTTTTAATACTCTACCTTCTTCCTTAGTAAGCTTATAGATTAGAAAGAACCTTAGACTTATTCCTAGTTCTAATTCTATTTTATAGTCCTATACTATATACTTTAACAGCTTTTTACTTTCTAGCGACTATAGTTTCTTACCGTACTTATAGTATCTTTTTAGTATATAACTTAACCCTTTCTCAGTTTCCTTATATATCGCTCCAACTTAATACTATACTAACTTGGCTTGTTGTTATATCTTACGGCGTTAAGTATCTCTAATATCGACCTAACCTATAATCCAATTAATCCTTAGATTGTATTCTTATAACTAAGGCATTCTTAACACTACCTTATTATTTCCTAATAGTAATATGTCGAAAGACATCTCGATTTATCTTCCTTTAATAGTTATCTAAATAGGTCCTGTTTTAAGATTAATAATGCCTCCTCTATAGGCTATTGGATCTCCTAAAATTATTACTAATAAGTAAGGACATTCCTTTTTCCTATACGGTAACCCTATTCTTTTAACTGCTACTAACAAGATATGGTTCCTTATTACTCCACTATTTATTAATGCCTTAAACTGTTAATCTTACCACTTAACTTGTAAATTTAGGTGTTGTCCTTAAATTCCTTTAAGGGTCTAAGGCTCTACTACTAGTTCCCTCTAGTTCCGTAGGCCTCTACTTTTCCTAACTATTAGCTACTAAATCCTAGTTATACTTAGTCTAACTTAGGCTAATACTTAGTTCGCTTTTTATCTTTAATATACCATAGATAGGTATTCTCTAGACATTCCTACTATTATTGTCCCTCTAAGCATTCTTCCGTAAGGAATCTTCCTAGCTAAAGTATTAAGTCCCTTTATTCTTAAACTTCCACTAGGTGCCAACTATATATATATTTAGCGTTTTGATATTTTGCCTTATCCGTTAACTAATACATCCTTACTAGATATTTTTAATTCTTATCTTTTAGTGCTCTATATATGTTATACGCATCGTCTACGTATACTATCCATAATAGTATATAATATGCTTAGTATCTTAGGTCAACTCTTGGCTCGTCTTTATCCTTAAGTTTAAACCTTTCTCGTGTTAATCTAAGCGTTGCGACTTTATTTGTAGGTACTAAGATTTGTCTTTTGCTTTTCTAGTCCTCTAATTACTCCTTTAGATCCTTTAATGTTATAATTAAGGCCCCTTTAATATAAGTTATAGCCTTTTCTATAATCGGGTGGTCTTAGATAACTTTCTTATCTAACTATATATAGAAATCTTCCTACTCGTTATTATGTCGTTATCTATACCACTTTTAGTATAATCCTTTAAGTGTATACGGCTTATCCGTAAGGAAGTATCTTCTTATTACTGCGTTATAATAGCCCTTTATATGCCGTTCTTCGAACCTAGTTAAAATCCCTAGATCCTCTTCTTATTTTAGTTTAATAAGCTACTTAGCTCTTAATATGCCTACTCTAGGCCTATTAGTGACCTTTTATATGGGTGCTTTGTCCCTTATACGTCCTAATATACTAGATCTTTTATCTAGTTTCTATTCTTGCTATAAAGTAATTCTCGCTCTAAATTCCTTTATAGTTTCTTTTCTTTTATATCTTATAAGTGGATCCTTAAAGTCGTCATACTTCTTAATCTTGGTATTAACTTTTTAATTTTTAGGCTAAATACTACGTTCCCCTAGTAAGTCCTCTGGGTCTATATATCTGTCTCCTAGTCTAACTACTGTTTATATCGCAGATTCTCTAATCTATAAAGAAGCTCCTTACCTCTTATTTGTGGGTGTCCTTATTTATACTCTAAATTCTTAGTCCCTTAGATTCTTTAATCCTAAGCTTGCTTCTAACTTAAGCTTAGCTCTCGCCTTGGTTTAACTAGGCGTCCGTAGTGTTCTCATCTTATTTTAAGAATCTTAAATCTTATCTGTCTTATCTTAAGAATCTAATGCCGTAGGAAACTTTTTTCCCGAGCTTATTCGTATGTCTTTAAACTAAGCTGCTGCTCTACTCCATCGGTTTTCGTCCGTTGTAGGTCCTTAAGCTATCCTTATCCTATCTGCGGAATCTTAGATCTCTCTTATCTTATCTTAAGAATCTTAAGCCTTTAGCCTTTTACCTTTATTAAGTGGTAAGCTAGCAATAGCAGTTGTCTACTTGCTTAATTTTCTTTGGATATTACTCCTTTTGTTTTATAAAGCAATAGATGCCGTATCTAACGGTGTTATAATGCCCGTTACTAAACCTTACTCTATAGCGGTCTCAGTCTCTACCTCTATTATAACTTCTCTAAGGTTTATATATTCCTAGTAAACTGCCTTTATTTTCTTATTATCTGCAAATGTTTCGCCTATATTAAACTCGTTGTCTTTAATATCCGATCTGCGTAATAGTTCGTTAGTTCCTCTATACTCTATAGATTTTGGCTTCTATGGCTAATAGCTTGCGCTATACTTAGTGTCTTTATAAATTTGGCATGCGTTATTATAACAAAACGCGAAACTTCTAATTAAATATTCTTTTGTTCCTTGTAGTACACTATTATCCTTCTATACGTGTATGTCTTCTGCTAGTTAGGTTCCCTTTATTGTATAGTAACTCTAACTATCTTTATAATCCCTCGCGAAATAACCCTGTTTCCCGCAATTTATATAAGCTCCGTCTTTAAACTACTAACTTTGCTATAGAGTCCGCCTAAACGTCTTCTGCTGCTAAGATCCCTAGTTTAGCCTCTGCTCCTTAGTCCTATAATCACTAGATCCTTAACCTCTAGATTTCTATAGTTTCTTACTCTATCTCTTATAGGCTTTTTTAGTACTACTTAGGTCCATTAGCTCTGCGCTATACTATAGTTTTTAACTTAGCTTTAGTTATTACGTACTCTACACCTTATACGACTATAGAACTTTATCCTAGCCTCTCTTAGCCTGTTCCCTTTAGTAGATCCTATTATTAATCTTAATTGCTTAATCTATTAGTTCCCTTAGGGTGTCCATATCTTCTATTAGAATAATTACATCCTAGACTTTAGCCTTAAGTCCCTGTTTATACTATGCTATAAGCGCCCTATTATTCCACTTAACTTATATAGCTAGCGTTTAGAACTGTATTATATACTTAATTGCCAAGGTTCGT
>Ga0307515_10013236_pt1 | contig 15432 bp, 9 predicted proteins | sample 17_EM_MG_FD_194513 | JGI IMG/M metagenome (GOLD analysis project Ga0307515, IMG submission 194513) | Populus trichocarpa ectomycorrhiza microbial communities from riparian zone in the Pacific Northwest, United States - 17_EM | ecosystem: Host-associated > Plants > Roots > Unclassified | place... | reverse complement strand
CGCTGCGCTTGCTGCGGTTCAGTTTTTGCCCGCTACCAACAACGATGTCAACGCAACGATTTCAGTTGTGGTCACGGACGGCGGTGAAGACGCCGCCAGCGCGGCGTTGGGCACGATTAGCCTGAACGTCACGGCCGTGAACGACGCGCCGGTGCTTACGCCTGTGCATCCGGTGCTCAACGGCATTGGCGAAGATGACATCGCCACCACTGGGTTTCAGGTCGGGGCGTTCCGAGGCGTTGTCACAGACGTCGATAGCGGCACGAGCGCTGGCATCGTCATCACGTCGCTGACCAGCGGCAACGGCACGTGGCAGTACTCGGTTGATGGCGGCGGCACTTGGCTGGCTGTCGGTACGGTCTCCGATAACAACGCCTTGCTCCTACGCGATTCGGACCGCATGCGCTTCGTGCCGAACGAACAGAACGGCACCTCGGTTGATTTCACGTATCGCGGCTGGGATGGCACCGGCGGCAGTTTCGGCACGAAAGTGGACGCCACCGGCACCGGCAATGCGGCTCCGTTCTCGAGCGCCTTCGACACGGCAAGCCTCACGGTCGCCACCCTCAACGACGCACCGGTGCTAGTAAACGGGGACACCGTATTGCCATCGATCAGCGAAGATGAGACGAATGATGCGGGCCATCTGATCTCGGATCTGTTGGCCGGCAAAGTCAGTGACGTCGATACCGGCTCGGTGCAAGGCATCGCCATCACCGGCCTCACGGCCGGCAATGGAAATTGGCAGTATTCGCTCGACGACGGCGTAACGTGGCTTACGGTTGGCGCCTCGTCGGCAACCAACGCGTTGCTGCTTCGTGATACTGACAAAGTACGTTTTCTGCCCGACGCGCGTAACGGAACGCCTGCGACGTTCGATTATCGCGCCTGGGACCGCAGCAGCGGCGTTGCAGGCGGCATCGCGGATGTCGGGGCGAGTGACGCGACAGCCGCTTTTTCCAGTGAGCAAAACACGGTGTCGCTCAACGTTACCGATGTCAACGATGCGCCACTGTTGCTCGCGAGCATGCCTGCGATGACGCCTCTCAACGAAGACGGCACTGCTAATGTGGGCCAGACCGTTGCGAACATTGTCGCGGGCCACATCTCCGACGTCGATGCGGGCGCCGTGCAAGGCATCGCGATCATATCGACCGTCGACGGCAACGGCCGCTGGCAGTACACGCTGGATGACGGCGTCACATGGACTTCAATCGACGCGCTCGCCGTCGATACCGGCGTACTACTGCGGGACACGGATCGCCTGCGCTTCCTGCCGAATTCAGAGAATGCAACGGCGGGGAGTTTCGAGTTCCGCGCATGGGACCGCAGTGCCGGTACGGCGGGCAGCACCGTATCAATCGCAGCCGGCAACAACACGCCGTTCTCCGATATCGTGGATACGACGACGATAGTTGCAAATGGCTTGAACGATGCGCCAGTTCTCGCGCCGGATGCGCCTGTTGTACCGACACTGGACGAGGACGCGCAGGACAACGCCGGTCTGCAAGTTGCCGTGATGTTGGGTGGTACGGTCACTGATGTCGACGTTGGCGCGCTTCAAGGCATGGCGATCACTGGACTCAATCCGGGCAATGGCATTTGGCAGTACTCGCTGGATGGAGGCACTGTCTGGGCGGACATCGACGCTGCAACTGAAGACAGCGCGCTGCTTCTGCGTGCGACAGACTTCGTGCGTTTCCGCCCAGACGCGAGCAATGCGACCGAAGCCAGCTTCAACTACAAAGCATGGGACCAATCGATGGGGACCGCGGGAGGCCGCGCAGACACTACTCCGGTGGGCGTGACGGACCCCTGGTCCCTTGCTACCAACATTGCGAGCATCAGCGTTACCGCTGTCAACGATGCGCCCATCAATGATGTCCTGCCCAGCGTAAGCGGTGGACGCCGCAACGACGACACGTTGCGTCAGGATGGCGTTCTAATCGCGGATTCGCAGATCTGGCACGACGTGGATCTTGGCGACCCCGCGGTGTCCTTCCGCTACGAGTGGGAGGTGGCTGACGATGCGCTCGGTACGAACCTGCGCACCATCGACGCGGCCACCGCCAGTCAGTACAGCGTCACCGCCGCGGAGATCGGCAAGTTTGTGCGCGTAAAAGTGTTCGGCAGCGACGGCCAGGTTGAAACCGCTGCGTACAGCGCATTTACACAGGTGACCAACAACGTCCCGACCGCTAACGAAACGCTGATCGCACAGCAGACTTCCGAAAGTGTGCCCATCCAATTCGTGATACCTGAGAGCGCATTCGTCGATGCCGACGCCGAAGACACGCTCTATTACTCCGCCTCGCTGGCGGATGGCTCACCGTTGCCGTCCTGGCTCACCTTCGACCCTGAGACTCGCACGTTCTCCGGCACGCCCGGCGGCGGCGATGTCGGTTTGCTGACTTTCCGCGTCACCGTCAGTGATCATGGACAGCAGACCGCGAGCAGCGAGTTTTCGCTGCGCATTTTGAGCCTGCCGGTCAATCAGCCGGCAGTCGCTGTGCCCACCGCCGATACGGCACTGCCGTTGTCGCCGAACATCGATCAATCGACGCCGGTCGACGAGAGCTACGGAGTCGGATCCTTGTCGCCCGTGAGCCCTGAGTCATTGAGCACCGCTGATCTGAACGATTCCTTTGGTTCATGGGTGAAGTTCGAATCTGCGATTGCCGAAGTCGATGGTGGCGGATTCACTCAGCCAGCCGGCTTCCAAATCATTGTCAATGCCTCGCAGACAGACGGGCTGGCGCTGCTGCTCGCGCATCCGTTGATCGATCAGTACGATAGCTCCGCCGAGCGATTCCACTTCATCGTGCCGGCGGATACGTTCTCGCATACCGAACGCGAAGCCGTCATCTCGTTGACCGCTACCCGTCTGGACGGCAGACCCATTCCCTCGTGGCTGCGATTCAACGCGCATACCGGAGAGTTCCGCGGCGATCCACCGGATGATTTCGAAGGCATCATCGCCATTCGCGTGACGGCGCGCGACAACCACGGTAACGAGGTTTCGACGATATTCCGTCTTCATGAGCAAAAGGTGAAAGGCAAGGTTCCGCTAACCGGAAGGACCGGGTTGACCTCGCAACTCTCCGCTCAGCTCGGCGAGCGCTCACTGCCGCGCGGCGCACTGCATCGGCCAGCCGCTCAGCCGCGCGCGGCACACTGAAGGTGGAGTGAGCGCCGAGTCTTCCGATGCCAGCCCAGTCGGCGTGCTGCTGCATTTGGCCCGCCGCGCGCGGCATGCCGCTTCCGCGTCGGAGCTCGGTTTCATTGCAGTCAACGAAACGCACATCCTTGCGCCGTACCGGCAGGCTGCTTTGTGGCTTGCGGATGGCGGCGTCAAAGCGCTGTCCGGTGTGGTCGTTCCGGAATCCAATGCCCCTTTTGTTCAATGGCTCGAACGCATCGGGCGAACCTTGGCGGCGAAAAATCTTCAAGCGCCTTTGACAATTACGGCCGACTCGCTTCAGCCGCATGACGCAGCCGAGTGGAATGAGTGGTTGCCTGCGCACGGTGTCTGGCTGCCGTTGAGTGCTGTGGGCAGCGTCACTGCACGCGGCGGACTCATTCTGGCCAGAGAGCAGCCTTGGCAGGTCTCTGAGATTCAGATCCTCGCCGAATGGATCGATGTGTGGCAGCACGCTTGGAACAGTTTGCACGTCGCGGCAGCCGAGAAGGGCTGGCGACGGTGGTTCAAATCATCCGGAGCAAAGCGTTTGGAGTCCGGGGTTCCAGAGCCCGCGCGGGACGCGTCGCAACTCGGGCAGGGCCGCAGCGATGTGTTCACGTTCGTGGCCAGTCTGTCACGCAGTATCTGGCGCTCCCGTATTAAACGCTACGGCGTGGTTCTGCTGGCTTGCTTGTTCATTCCCGTGCGCCTGACCGTGCTGGTTCCCGGCGAGCTGGTTCCGGCCCAACCTGCGGCCATTCGCGCGCCACTCGATGGCACCGTCGATCGATTCTTCGTCGTCCCCAATCAGATCGTGAAAGCGGGCGCACCTTTGTTCCAGCTCGATCTGACAACTTTGTCCAGCAAGCTCAACTTGTCGTTGCAGGAGCGGGCGACCGCGGACGCGGAATACCGGCAATCCGCTCAGCAAGCCGTTTTCGACGTGCGCAGCAAGGCACAGCTCGCCACGTTGGAAGGCCGCATTTACGAGCGTCGCACTGAAGTTGAATATCTGCGGGCACAGTTGGCGCGCGCCCGAATCACGGCGCCTCGTGACGGCATCGCGCTGGTCGACGATCCGTCCGAATGGATTGGCAAGCCCGTGGTCACCGGCGAGAAAGTGATGACGATCGCCGATGAGCACGATGTCGAAGTCGAAGCATGGCTCGCGCCTGCGGACATGATCGATCTGCCCCGGAGCGCGACCGTGGTTCTTTATCTGAACGCCGCTCCGCTCGATCCCGTCCATGCGCGGTTGCGTTATGCGGCACATGAAGCCGTTGCGAGGCCCGACGGCAACTTCGCCTATCGTGTGCGCGCCGTGCTGGAAGAGGGCGGGCTGAAACCGCGCGTCGGGCTCAAAGGCACGGCGAGAGTTTCGGGTAAACACGTGCCGCTCCTTTACTGGATGATCCGCCGTCCACTGGCGGTCATTCGGCCTTACATCGGCCTATGAGCGCCGCCGCTCTCCCGGCTCTGCGCGAAGAGTTGAATCTGTTTGCCGGCGGGCCCGGCGCCGACGGCGCACCCACCTGGAATCTGCATGACCCGGTGCGAAACCAGTTCTTCCTCATCGACTGGCCCACCTTCGAGATTCTGGCGCGCTGGTCGCTGAAGGCTCCCGCGGACGTCGCCGCCGCGGTTTCGAACGATACGACGCTCGAAATCCAAGCGGCGGATGTTGAGGCGGTGCAGGGCTTCCTGGCCGACAACCAACTGCTCCAATTGCACCACGCCTCGGGAAGCCAATGGCTGATGAATCATGAACAGGCGCTGCGCAACAGCCTGTGGCAATGGCTGATCCATCACTATCTGTTTTTCCGCATTCCGCTTGTGCGCCCCGACCGCTGGCTGACGCGGCATCTTCCATACGTCAGGCTGTTCTATTCAAAACGATTCTTTCAATTGACCGCCGTCGTGCTGCTGATCGGCCTGTTCGAGTGTTATCGCCAATGGACGCACTTTGCCACGGCGTTAGTCGATTCCTTTACGTTCAAAGGGGTTGCCGCCTATGCCATTGCGCTCACCTTCGTCAAAGTCATGCATGAGCTGGGGCATGCGTTCACAGCCAAGCGCAAAGGGTGTCGCGTCCCCACAATGGGAATCGCATTTCTGGTGATGTGGCCGGTGGCCTACACAGATGTGAACGAAGTTTGGAAACTCAGTCGGCGCGCGGATCGTCTCGCTGTGGGCGCCGCCGGCATCGTGGCGGAGTTGCTCATCGCAGCCTGGGCCACGTGCGCGTGGGCATTGCTGCCGGATGGCGGGCTGCGCAGCATCGCGCTGCTGCTCGCTACTACCACATGGATTTCCACGCTGGCCATCAATGCAAGTCCGTTTATGCGTTTCGACGGATATTTTCTGCTGTCCGATTTCCTGAGCCTGCCGAATCTGCATGCTCGCGCATTCGCGTTGGCTCGCTGGGATCTGCGAGAACGGCTGTTCGCACTAGGTGAGCCACCCCCTGAATTCTTCTCGCCGGCCCGCACCCGCGGCCTGATCCTATTTGCGTGGTTGGTGTGGTTGTATCGACTAGCGTTGTTCCTCGCCATCGCCGTTCTGGTGTATCACTTTTTTTTCAAGCTGCTTGGAATCGTACTGTTCACTGTCGAAATCGGCGTGTTCGTGATACAGCCTATTTGGCGGGAAATCAGCGCATGGCGGACTCGCACCGTCGCGATTCGCAACAGCAGACGGGCGAGGGTTTCCTTAGTCCTTGCGGGTGCGGTGCTGCTCATCGGTTTCGTGCCTTGGAATGGCCACGTGAACGGGCAGGGCGTGATGCGTACCGCGCAATACTTTTCTCTGTATGCGGCAAGTCCAGCGCGCATCGGCGCGCTGCCCGGTCACAACGGCAGCCGGCTTGAAGCCGGAGCGCTGTTGGTGAAGCTCGAATCGCCCGATCTCGATTACCGGCAACAGCAAATTCAAGCGCACTTGCAGCGCCTGAAGTGGCAGATGGAAGTATCGGGCATGGACGCAGACACACGTGCGAACCAAGCCGTCACGCGCGAGGAACTGGTCGGTGCACAAACCGAGCTGACCGGTGTGCTTCATGAAAGACAGCGGTTCGAAATACGCGCGCCGTTTGCGGGCGTGCTGGTCGATGTGGGACCCGAGCTGCGCAAAGGCGTGTGGGTAAACCGGCAAGAGCGCCTCGGTGTGCTCATCGACCCGCGGCACTGGCTGGTAGAAACCTATCTGGAAGAGAGCGAGATCAAACGCGTTCGGCTTGGCGACAGTGCGCGCTTTTTTGGTGAGCAGTCCGGCATGAATCCGCTGCGGATGCGCGTGGTGCGAATCGACCCGGACGCGACGCGCCAACTACACGACCTCATGCTCACCGTGCCGCACGGCGGGCAGATCCAGGCGCGTGAGCGCAACGGATTGTTGATTCCGGACAAGGCTCTGTATCGGATCGTTCTGCAATTGCCTTCAGATGAGCTGACAACCGTTAACACTCCGGCGCAGCGTGGCCAAGTCGTCATCGATGGCGGCCGCAAATCGCTGTTCGGAGACTATCTGCGCGCGGCGGCGAGCGTGTTCATTCGGGAGGCTGGCTGGTAGCTCGCAAGATGCCATGGATCAGAACCGGTAGCCGGCCGTGAACAGAAAAGCGCGCCCCTGCAGAGGACGACCCAACGACACGCCGGCGTTGCTCTGCGTAAGGTCGGCGCGGACGTCGCCTTCAGTCAGACCGGCGGAATTGCTGAGATTGTCTACTGAGATTCGAATGAATTCGCCGCCCTGCAACTCTAGCAAGGCGCCTGCGTCGACCTTGGTGTATGACGGCAAAATCTGTGTATTTGTCTCGTTGCCGAAACGCTTGCCCACGAATGTTCCCGCGCCGTAAAGGGTAAACGTGCCGAAGCCTGTGTCATGCTGGTAGCTGGCGTTTACGCGCCCCTGCCATTCCGGTTGGGACTGCACTTGGTTGCCGCTTGAATCGATGCCGTTCGCAACATAGTCGGTGTAGCGAGCATGAAGGTAGGTTCCGCTGCCGCCGATCGAGAAGCCGTTGACGAAGTTAAAGGTCGTGTCGATCTCCATACCATAGGTGTTGGCCGCTCCGTGTCGCAGGATGGTCGCGCCGTTCACATCGAGATCGAAATTCTCAATACCGCGAAATTTGTTATAGAAGGCATTGCCGTAGAGGCGGAGCACCGGTGTTGCGTACTTCAAGCCGCCTTCGAATGCATCGACCGTTTGGGTTCCGACCAATCCGCTTTGCACGGTGTCGAACTGCGGGAAGATATTCCCACGACTGTAACGGGTCCACAGCCCCAGCTCGGACGTGAGCTCATAGTCGGCGCCGGCGGTGGCCGCAATCTTGTGCGTGTCGGCACGCTGGTCCGTGTAGGTATTGAGGAAGATGGCCGTGCCGTCTGCATCCGTCGCCGTGTTCCGGAAGGAGCCTTCGATATGGTGGTACTGAAGGCGAGCGCCGCCATCCAAGCGCAGCTTGGAAGTCAGCTGCCATTCGTCGGATATGAAACCGGCATCGTCGGTTCCCTGATAGTTCTCGCCGCGCAGCGTCGTGCTGCCGTTGATGAAGTTGTCTTGCCCGGTGATGCTCGTTCCATCGGCGAGAGTCAGATTCAGGATCGGCCCATTGGTCTTCGCCTGCAGCAGAAGATTGTTGCCGAGGTTCCAATAATCGCGCGATGAAAAGGCGGCGAAGTAATAGCCCGCCGTGAGCTTGTGGGCGCCGCCGCGCCAAGTGATGCTCAGATCGTTGTTAATGTTCTTCACATCCTTGTCCGCGATCCAGGCGCCGACCTCCATCACCGGTGTTGTCGAGGCCAGCATCTCGCCCGTCGCGACATTGATGAGCGAACCGAAAGTGCCGCCACGCGCAACGGCTTCATCGCTAGCGGAGACCGGCCTGCTGGGGAACAGTGCGTTGGTGAAGACGCTGCCCGCGAGATAGCTCGCCTTCTCCTGCACGCTGATGCTGTCACTCAGCTCATAGTTGAAGTGGAAGCCACCGTTGCTGATGCGGGACCCGCGCCCCCGGTCGAAGCGAAAGCTGTCGCCTCTACGGAGCGTGAGCTCACGCTCCTGCGGACTGCCGATGGCGCCGGTGTGAATGTCGAAGCCCGGAAACTCTCGGACGGCGCCATTGTCGACGATGATTGGAATCGGCAGATTCCAAGTGTTGTTCTCTTGGAGGACGCGGCCCCAGATGAGCGCGCTCCCCCGATCGAACTTGTGCAGGATGTTGGCCGAGAGCTGTCCGCCCACTTCGGAATCGAAATGCAGGCGGCGGACATTGTCGCCATTCTGGTAGAAGCCACCGATCGAGAAAAAAGTGTTGTCGCTAATCGGGCCGGAAACCTGTCCGTCGAAGCGCCGCTTGCTGTAATCGGTGCTGCTGAGCTCTCCCACACCGTGAAAGATGTCCGTACCCGTCTTGGGAAGCAGGTTGACCGTGAGGCCGACCTGGCCATTGGATAGAACCTGTGCCGGACCGCCGCGCACCGCCTCGACATGATCGACCATCTCATCGAGGCGGATCACGTCGGCATTGCCGAACCAAGCCACCGTCGGCGGATCGTAGACAGCCGACCCGGCGAGTTGAAAAGTGACATAGGGCGCGTCCCCGCCGCTCGGAAAGCCGCGGACGAAGATGTTGTTACCCTGCTCGCCGCCCGTCGAATGCACCGTGACGCCGGGAATACCCTGCAACAGCGCAGCCGTATTCAAAGGCGCGATGCGGTGGATCTCGTCGCTATTGAGCGTGGTCATCGAGAAAGAGGCCTTCTGGCGCTCGATACCCCGCCCGCCGGCGGTTGCGGTCACCACAATCTCGCTCAAGGGCGAGTCGTCGCGGACGATGGCCACTGCACCGGAGGAGTCGCTGCGGCTCGAGAAGCCGGTTCCCGACAGCAGCGCCGTCAACGCGGCATCTGCAGACATCGCGCCCTGCACACCGGGGCTGGAAATGCCGCGCACGTCGTCCACTCGATAGATGAGCTGGCGACCGCTCTGATGGATATAAGCGTCGAGCGCCTGTCCCAGATCCCCCGCAGGGATTTGAAAACGCAATTCCTGCGCTTGCGCAGGCGCGACGATCGCCATCACACAGACCGTGGCGGCGAGTATTGCCGCAAGGTTTCTGATCATCCTTGTTCCCCCTCCAGCGCTCCACGGCGCTGTTAGGTAAGACAAGGAGGTGCAAGAAAACCGTAACGCGTTATTCCGATATTTTTAGCGTTCCATCGCTCATCATCTCCACTTTGAGACCATAGGCCTCCTTGAGCAGCCGCACGAAGGCTTCCACGTTCGAGGCCTTGAACGTACCGCTAATTCGAATAGCCGCAATCGACGGATCGGAAATCAGCAACTGCTGTCGGTTGTAGCGATTGAAGTCATGCGCGACCTCGGCCAGCGAAGACCGGTCGAAGACTAAGCGGCCATCGCGCCAAGCCAGCTTATCCTCAACGGCCGCCACGGGCTTTGAGACCACCATCGTCGACGGGCCCAAGCCGATTGCAATATCCCCTGGAGTCACCGTTGTCGTGGCGCTTGATTCCCCGCGTGCGGCATCTTCCACGCGCACCCGTCCTTCCACGACGGCGACCGTTACCTGATCGCCATCCCGCCGTACGGAAAATTTTGTCCCAACTACGGTGATCCGGCGCGGGCCTGCGTGGACCACGAAGGCACTGCCGGCGATATGGGTCACCGAGAAAAAGGCCTCGCCTCGATCCAGCCAGACATCGCGACGCTGCTTTGAAATCTGGGTTCTGAGAACAGTCGCGGTGTTGAGCTCAATCTGGCTGCCGTCCACGAGCGGGATAATCTGCCGACCCCCAATCTTTGTATTGAAGGTGCTGACGCTGGGCTGCAGAGGCAGTGTTGGCCCGGAATGGCGTGTAAAGAAGGCGACCGCCAGCAGCAGAGAAGCAGTCAACGCGCCGGCTCGTACCCACTTCCAAGTGAAATGGATGCGCTTGGGACGGGGAGCTAAGTCCCGCGCAGGGAGCGCACCGATGCGATCGGCCATTTGCCAGCCATGCTCCAGCCGCCAGAACGCGGCTTGGTGCGAGACCGATTCTTCCAGCCATCGGTCCAGAGCAGACTGGTCGGCCGGCGACCACTCGGGTTGGTCGCGCCGCATCAGCCATGCGGCGGCCTCCGCCTCGAGATCCTGAGCACGCGTCATCGCGCGGGTCTCCGCATCAATCGGCGGGGCGGACGGGAACGCCGCACCTTGGCGGATCCGCCCAGCATGAAATTGACGAGTGCGCGCATGCCGAGCGTCATCTGCTTTTCGACAGTGTCGATGCCGATGCCGAGCTCATCCGCTGTCTCCCGCGTGGATAGGCCTCGGATTTTGCGAAGCAGAACGACCTCCCTGCAGCGCGGCGGCAACTTATCCAGGCAGAGCTGGATGTGGCGCAGCTCTTCGCGGGCCAGCAGTTGACGCTCGGGCTCCAGCACGTCATTGCCTGAGACTGCGTCCAGATCGACAACGACGTCGAATGAAACGATCCGCGCGCGCTTGGCGCGATTGATCAGGTGGTTGCGAGCGACCGTATAAACGAACCGCCCGGCGTGGGTGGGCAAACCATGCCGCGCGCCCTGCAGTACCCGTTCATAAATGTCCTGACGAAAGTCGACGACGTCGGCCGGGTCCCGCCAGTTTCGGCGGATGAACGCCGAAAGAGACCGCTCGAGGGGCAAGACCTCCCGGCAAAACCATTCCTTGAGTGTCTGATCGTCAACCATGGAAAAGTGTGAGCTGTCTCCCCGCTATCGATGGGTATGACAATCGAGTGGGTAATAGCCGTAACGCCCCTTGCATAAACTATTCTGAGTCGGAGAAGCGCTCAAAAACCTCTGCAGCTTATCTGCTTCGATTTTCGTGAAGATCACATAATCGCTTGGAGATGATCCAGACCCTCCGCAACGGAAGCGGATTGCAGCTATGCTCTGGCACAAAGACGACGACAAAGACAACTCGGTCAAGGAGTCGGAACATGAAGTTCGCAAGCGTCATGCTGATCGGATTATTGACCAGCTTCCCGCATCTCTGCCTGGCGGCTCAGTTATTGGTGTTGAATAAGAGTGACGCCACGCTGTCGTTCATCGATCCGGTGTCCGGGAACACCAGCGCGAATGTCGCGACGGGCGAAGGTCCGCACGAAGTGGAGGTCTCGAGCGACGGTCGACTCGCATTCGTGAGCAACTATGGCGCGAAAAACTCGGGCAATACGCTTTCGGTTGTCGATATTGCCGCCCATAAGGAACTGGAGCGCGTCGACCTCGGCGAATTGCGCAGGCCGCATGGACTCACGTTCAGCAAGGGATATCTTTACTTCACCTCGGAGATGAGTCGACGGATCGCGCGCTTCAATCCCGACACCCACCGCGTTGACTGGGTATTTGCGACCGACCAGGACGGCACCCACATGGTTCTCGCGTCCCGCGACGGAACGAAGCTCTTCACGAGCAACATCGCATCGAACAGCGTCAGCATCATCGAGCGAGGCGCGAATGACAAATGGAGCCAGAAAGTCGTCAGTGTCGGCGCAGGACCGGAGGGGCTCGATCTGTCTCCCGATGATCGCACCTTGTGGTCGGCGCATTCGCGCGACGGCGGAATCTCTATTATCGACACCGCGACGGGGAGAGTGATTCAGACTTTCGATGCCAAAACGAAGCGTTCCAACCGATTGAAGCTCACGGCGGACGGCAAGCTCGTGCTCGTATCAGATCTTGCGGCCGGTGAACTGGCGATCTTCGACGCAGGCGAGCGCACGGAGCGCGCCCGCCTGAAGTTGGGAAGCTCTCCCACGGGAATTCTGGTCGCCCCCGATGGCGCGCAGGCGTATGTCGCCGTCTCCGGCGAGAATCGCATCGCCGTCATTGATCTCAAGACTTTGAGCATTGCCAAGACAATCACGGCCGGCAATCAGCCAGATGGCATGGCGTGGGTGCGTTGACGGCCAGTGTTTCCGCCTATGAAGAAGACAAGCCTCCCGTTTCTGCTGATGGTTTGCGGTCTGGTAGCCGGAACGGCACGGGCTGAGAGCGTCGCGATCCTCTTTGGCAAAGACAGTCCGCAGGCCGCGTATGCCGCAAAAAAGCTGAGCGCGACTCTGTCGGAAAGAGGCCATGCGGTGAGGTTCGAGCGGAGGGCTTCCGGCCGTCAGATACGCCTCGTGGTGGACCCGGGCCGGCTGAAAGCTGAGGGTTTTTCGATCAGCCCCGAGGGAAACGTGATCACGATCCGCGGCGGCGACAGCCGCGGCATGATCTATGGCGCGCTCGCACTGGCTGAGATGTTGCGAAACGGGAGCCGCCTCGAGGAGATCAAAGCGACGGAGCAAAAGCCGAATCTCGAGTTTCGCGGCATCAAGTACAACTTGCCCTGGAATACTTACCGGCCCAGTTCGGCGTTAGACCAGCATTACGCAACGGCGCGTGACCTCAAGTACTGGGAGGCGTTCCTGGACATGATGGTAGAGAACCGGTTTAACGCCATCAGCCTCTGGAACCTGCATCCGTTCACATACATGGTGCGGCCAAAGAATTTCCCGGAAGCCAGCCCGTGGTCCCGAAGAGAGCTCGCGCAGTGGCAAAATCTCTATCACGAGATCTTCCGCATGGCGAAGGAGCGGGGTCTTGATACCTACATCGTTTTCTGGAGCATCTTTGTGAGCCAGGAGCTCGCCGAGGCCCACGGGGTGGCAAAGGATAATTTCTACCCGCATTACTATGGGCCCGGCGATACGTCGGAGGTCGTTCGAAATTATCTTCGCGAGAGCGTGAAGCAAGTGCTGGAGGAATACCCGGATCTCGACGGCATTGGCGTCTCCCACGGCGAGGGAATGGCTGAGATGTCGCCCTTGCAGCGTCAGCAATGGGTCGACGACGTGTTGATTCAGGGCATGCTCGATGCCAAGCGCCCTGTGAAGTTGATTCATCGCGTGCCGTTTTCTTCGGGCACCTCGTCCGAGCCGGGCGTGAGCGGGGAGGTCGAAGCGGTCACCCGCGCCGCGATCGAGCGCTTGGGAGATCGTTTCGAAGGACCGATCTGGGTGGAGATGAAATTCAACTGGTCGCACGCGCATTCCACTCCGAAGTTGGTGAAGGTGCATGGTGGCGCGCTCGGCGACACCTATTTCGTGCCCAGGCCGAAGAACTACAAAGTCACTTGGATGGCACGCAATGAGGATTTTTTCGCGTTGCGCTGGGGCGTGCCCGACTTCATCCGCCAACACATTGCACTCAATGGTGTGCAAGATTACGTGGGCGGCTATTTCGTCGGATCGGAAACCTACATCCCCGCGCTGGACTATTTCACTGCCGCGAAGGGGCGGGTGGACTGGAAGTGGGCGTTTCAGCGTCAGTGGCTGTTCTACAAACTCTGGGGGCGATTGCTCTACGACCCAAAGACACCGGACACGGTATTTCAGGCTGAATTCAACCGGCGTTATGGGCCTAAGGCTGCCAATCTGCTCAACGCGTATTCGCTGGCCTCATCCACGCAGCTGCGCCTTGCCTCGCTCTACGATTCAACCTGGGACTTCACGCTCTACAGTGAGGGCTTTCTGGCGCTTCAGGGAGAGCAGACTCGCTACATCTCGGTGGAACGGCTCATCAGCCAGCCCACGATTGATCCCGAGTATGTTTCTGTCGCCGATTACGTCGCGACCCTTTCGAAAGGAGGCTCATTCGGAGCCGGACGCGTCACGCCACCGGTACTCATAGATATGCTCCAGCGTGACAATCGTGAGGCACTGCGTCTGGTGAAGGGCATCGATACAGCGAGCAACACGTCGCTGATGTACGAAGTGGCAGATGTGAAAACGTGGGCAAACCTCGGTTTGCACCTGGCGGAAAAACTGCAGGGCGCCGTGGCGTTGCAGACCTACCGTTTAACGGGCGGAGAAGAGAACAAGCGCGAGGCCATAGATCACTTGCAGCGCGCACTGGAATACTGGGACGAGGTCATCAAAATCACACGCCCGATTTACCGCGACATGCGGTTGACCCACTACAACCACAACTCTCGCGACGCGAACGATGACAACTGGTTTCACTGGGCGAGGATCCGCGATGAAGTCGCGAGGGACGTTGACATCGCGCGGGACGGTCGCGAATGAGATCCCATCGAAATTGTCGCCGAGATGCGCCAGGCTGAGGATCAGGGTCCAACTGGCAATCCCTTTTGCGACGCAGCCGCTCCTCCGACAAATTCTGATAGGCTTCGCGTCATGCACCCGGCGCGTTCCCACCAATTGGCGCTGATCTGGCTGATGGCGGCAGCTTTTCTGCTGACCCGCATCGGTGGCGTGCATCTGCACCTTTGCTTCGATGGCGACGAGCCGCCTGCCTCGATTCATCTCGAAGATGCCGGCGTGCATCACGGTGCAATCGGCATGAGCGGCGAACATCACGATCTGGATATCGCAGCGACCGGCGATCTGCTGAGTAAGCTCAAGCTCGATCTGCCGAGTCTGCTGTTTGTTTATCTATTGCTTTGGTCGTCGCTACCGCTCGTCCGCTCGCTCGCCGTCGGCCAGCCATCCCCGGCCGTCCAGCCAACTCTTCACTTTCTACGCCCTCCCTTGCGCGGTCCTCCGATCGCGATCTCCCTCTAAAACTGTCGTTTCGGAACCGCGCGCCGACTTGTCAGGCGCAGCGGCCTGACCTTCAGGGCTCAGCGTCCGTGCGCGTTGAGCCGACGGAGATATTGAATGAACGTGCTTTCTGCGCGCACTTTATGTGCGTGCGTCTTGGTATTTCTACAGGCCGCGCCCGTGGCTTACGCGGACGAATCCGCGATGCGGCCATTGACCTTGCAACAAGCCATTGGCGCGGCGCTCAAAAGCAATCCCGAGCTTGCGACATTCGCTTTTCGCCTGCGCGCGCAAGATGCGCGTGTGGGTCAAGGCTCGCTGCGTCCGGCACCTGAGATCTCAGTCGAAGTCGAAAACGCTTTAGGAGGTGGTGACCTCAAAAATTTCGACGCTGCGGAAACCACCTTTGCCTTGTCGCAGGTGGTGGAGTTAGGGGATAAGCGCAATGCGCGCATCACGGCGGCTCGAGCCGGCCGGGGACTGATCGAGGCGGAGCGTGAAGTCCGGCAGCTCGATGTGTTGGCGGATGTGGCGCGACGTTTCATCACCGTCGCCGGGCGCCAAGAGCAATTGAAGCTCGCGCGCACGGGGACGATCATCACGGAATCGACGGTCAAAGCCGCACAGCGGCGCGTCAATGCGGCGCGCTCTCCCCAT
>Ga0307515_10013235_pt1 | contig 15432 bp, 3 predicted proteins | sample 17_EM_MG_FD_194513 | JGI IMG/M metagenome (GOLD analysis project Ga0307515, IMG submission 194513) | Populus trichocarpa ectomycorrhiza microbial communities from riparian zone in the Pacific Northwest, United States - 17_EM | ecosystem: Host-associated > Plants > Roots > Unclassified | place... | reverse complement strand
GGGGTTTATAAACTACTAGGACATAGCTACTAGTACATATTAAGCTGCCCAAAAAAGGATTTATGTATATAGAACTATAGCGCCATAGCCTAGAGGCTGCATGCGCAGTATTGTACGTAGTATAATACAACGGATAAAAAAAAATAAAATAAAAAAAATCTGCATTACTACGCGACCGCGACCGCGACCGCGCCTACGCCTGCGCCCACGCGTATATACCCGTTATTCTATTTAAATACTAATGGCTTATAATAAGTCGATGTATTAATGCAAATAGAGCCAGCTATGCGGCCGCGGCGGCGCTTAACAGTTAGAGGCTGGGGTGGGGTAATAATTTAGGTATAGGCGCGCGACCGGCGTGGGGACGGGGCGCAGGCGTAGGCGTAATTATAGGCGTGCTCGCAGAGGCAGTTTATAGACATTAAGTAGAGGTAGTAGCACCTAAATAGGTTTACGCGACGCCTTGTAGGGTACTGCGCAATTAAGGCGTTACTGTTATAAAAGTTATATTTTAACAATTTGATTTTCGCGATATAGATATAAACAACTTAAATTCACGTAATATTCTAACTTGGTTAGGAAGGAACTAAACTTAATTAGTGGGGGGTATCTATATATTAATTAGGGGGTGTCCGCGTATCAATTAGGGGGTATCCGTGTATTAATTAGGGGGTGTCCATATATTAATTAGGGGGTGTCTACGTATTAATTAGGGGGGTGTCTATATATTAATTAGGGGGTATCCGTGTATCAATTAGGGGGTGTTTATTTACCGCTGCCTATATTTATAAACAATCGATTAAAACTCTAGCTGTGTAGTTGTTCTATTAAAGCTTTATATCTATATAGTTAATTAAGGCTCTTAGTATCCTCTAGACGTCTAATCTAAAGACCTATCTTAAGACTTCCTTCCTTATAAGTACTAACGGTAGCTTTCTTTAAACTATTACTAGAGGCCTAATGCTTTTCTAGGACGTCCTTAATAGCTACCTTCTTCCCTTTCTAGGCTATCCTTGCTTTTAACTCTTCGGTATATCCTTAGGCTTTTATAGCTGCTTCTTTATTCCCGCTACTAGTAGTACACTTACATATCCTTAATCTTCTTTTAGCTTAAGAGCCTTCTTAGAGTTATCTTCTGCTCTTAGTCTCTTTATTATTATCCTACTAGTCCTACGCTTTACCTCTATTATATATCTCTTAGCCTTATATCTATAATATAGTCCTTTATTAGACAACCTCTAAAAAAAAGCACTAGCTCCTATACGTCTAATTTCTGTTCCCCTAATAATCCCTAGTAAGGCCCTTTACTAGCTTAGCTAAATACGGCTTTGTCCTATCTTTAGTCGCATAAGAATAGCTTAGGCTTAATATAGTTAACTATGCCCTATATATAATCTCTTATAGTGCCTTTTTATATCCTACTCTACCGTTTCTACGGTACTTTGCCACTAATATTATACTATTGCCTTTATATAGGTCCCTTCCTTACTAAGGTATCTATTTTTATTATACAGCTAGTATAGTACTAAATTTAGGTAGCAGGGCAGAGCTACAATTAGCTGTTATTTAAATAAGGAATAAGGTCGGCCCGGTTAAAGGCTCTAATTTAATAACATTTAACTGTTTTGATTTAGTAACGTAATATACTAATATTAAGGCTCTGGCTTAACTTAATTCCTTAACTAGTTACGGATTCTATATAGTTATTTAATTAACTAAAGCTTCTGTATAGTCGTTCGATTAAGGCACTATATATAGCTCTACGTATAGGCTCTACGTTATATAATTGGCTCTATATCTATGCAATTAATTAAGGCTTTTAGTATCCGTTCTTATTATATAGCTATTATTAAATTCTAGGGGTAGTGTAGAGTTCTACCGGCTCTATTACTAAATAGATTAATTAGGATTTTCTATCCTAGGGATAAAAAATCGCTATTAGCTCGGTAATAGGCGGTAAGCTAAACTAACATCTTTATAGTAGGTCATCGCGATTAACGCGTCTTAACTAAGAAAGTAAATAAGAAAGGAGCTTTAGGAAATATAGTAAATAAGTAAATAAATAGAAATCTTTTATATAGTTATTACCTGCGTTCCCTCCCCCACCTAAGAACTTAACTATCCCCTAGTTAAATATTTTATACCTACTATAAAGCCTACTATAGAGCTTACTAGGGAGCTTAGTTATATAGTCGTCTCTAAAGTTACGGCTAAGGGTCGGATAATCCGTCTATAGGTACCACTTAATAACAGTATTGTTCTCCTACGGCTTTATAGCTGTTCTAGTTATATAGCTATCTTTAAGGGTTAGGCGATTCTAATAGTAGTCCCCCTAGTTTATACTTTTCTTATTACTAATCTTTAGTACTACTCTATTATAAAAGGCCTATTACTGCGTCTATTCTTTTTTTAGTCTCTTTAAATCCGTTCCTTAATATATACGGAGCTAGTTCTTAATACCCTCTAGCCGTCCTTTATTGCTAAGCCACGGAAGTTTAGGTCTAGGTTAATTACGTATTCTAGCTACTAGTCTTCCTTAACTAAATAGATATATAAGTCCTTACTAAATAAGATCCTTTAAGCCTTAATATTCGTGCTTAGTAAAATAGTAACTTCCTCTATATTTAGAGTAGGTTTACTAGCCTTATCCTTACTAACCCTATACGTCCTATTACAGCCATCTAAAGGCGGTAGAATCTTGCGGATATTAAGGGTTTTATAAAGGTCGACAGTCTTACAGATATTGAAAATTATATAGATATTAAAAGTTTTACGGAGTAAAGGGAGCTCGGGTACTATTCTGCTAGTCTTTATATCCTAGTACTAGGCCATATCCTTATGCTAGGCCTTAAGCTACGGCTTGATTTAAAAGCGTTATAAGCTTTTTTAGGTCCATCTATATTTAATTAAAGAATGGTATTAACCGTACAACTACCGCAAGCTCCATTTTAGTCAATTTTAAACTCCTTAGCTAGCTTTCTATTTCGCCCATTTTCTAATCCGTAGTAGGTAACTACTATTACGTTAAGGCTCCTCTGTATACACCTAGCCTAGCTAGGTTAAGAAGTCTTCCTTCTCTTCTATAACTAATCTCGTTTTTTTACTACCGTAGCTTTTATATAAGCTAGATATTTAGGGCGTCTTCTTCTAAAAGGACATCCATTCGCTTGGCGCCCTCTATAGCTACTATTCTTAACTCTACGGCCTCCTTTAGTCTTTTAAATATAAAAGTGCTAGGCTTATCTGCTACGGCTTCTATCCTTTCTATTACGTGCCTACAGTAGTTAGTTAGAAGCCCCCGTACAAACTATTGCCCTCTCTTTAGATCTAACAGATTGCCCGCCGCTATAGCTTTACCTAAGATAGTAGTAAAGTTTCGTATATAGTAACGCAAGTCGCCTAGTTATTCTGTAGGTATTTAAATATAAGCTTCTATAAAGTCTCTTATCTTTATATATTAGTAGTAGTCCTTAGCTTAATATTTGGTTTTAAGCCTTCTTATAAGCTTTATCCAGTTACTAATTATAAACTTAGGTAGGCTTTAAATCTACATCCCTATTTAGTAATTATAGTACTCTAGAAGGCCCTAGTGCTTCTCCTTACTTGTGACGTAATATTAGGCGTATAGTCGTTCGTACTGCTTAATAAACTATAATACGTCCTATTCTATAAAGTACGAAGTTTTAATAGTTCCTAGGGCTAGTATAGGCTAAACTATAACATAGATCTTATTTTAAGCCGTTAACTACTAATTATAAGGTGCATTTAGAGCTTCCTTAGAAGCTTATAGGTAATCCTTACGGCTCTTATCCTTTATTTACTAAGGGTTATCAGTCCTAGGTAAACGCTATGGTAGGTCCGCTTATATAGCCGTAGTCTTAATAGAGGGTGTCCTAGATAGCTATCTTAGCGGTACCTTAATAGGTGCATACTGCGGCTAGTCTGCTTTTATTACTGCCTAAAGTAATAGTATCTTAGATAGCTGTCCTAGTGTTGGCTTATACTTAGTAAAAGAAGTATAGGCTTTAGTTCCTTCTAGCTACTTCTTAACGCCTAGAGGTTGGTCTTTTTAGGAGAGTATAGAATTACTATCTTCTACTACTACCGGGTCTTAATACGTCCGTCTATTTTAGCTTACCGTTACTCTACGCGGTAGGATACTACTAAGCTTTACACTTTTGCCTATATCTACTTCTTTATAAAACGCCTCTATAGCCGCCGCTAACATAATCTAGAGAACTTAAAAGAAGATAAAGCTAAGCCAGAATATGAAGCTTTTAAGGGCAGATCTAATCTTATATACTTATAACCTTACTTGGTATTATTTCTATTCTTAAAGGGCAGTACTAACTTCCTTTACCGCTAGATGTTTTAGATCTCGTTTTTATCTAATTAATTGGCCCTTAGCTACCTATTGTCTCTACATCTTTAATAAAGCTCTAGCTATATCCGTACGCAGGTAAAAGAAATATTGGATACCTCTAACCGCCGGCTAAAAGTTATCTAATTGGCTTACTGGTTTACTTAATATCTTTACTTATAACTTTCCAAGACACTCTTTTACCTCCTATTGCCACTTTTGGCCTATACATTAAGTCTAATATCCGTCTTTTCTACTGTTTTTCTGTTTAGGGACTACCTGGTTTCCTTCGCTATCTAATACTACCTAGTTCTCTACTTCTACTGTCTTAGTAGTCTAGCTAGCGGTTCTTTTATAGCTAGTCGTTCTTTTACAGCTAGCGGTTCTTCTATAGCTATAGTATATTCCTACGTATCTCCTATATATATAGTTATATATAAAATGCCAGACTTCTAATCTAAAGAGCTTGCCGTCATCCCTACGTAGAATGCTATATATAGTGGTAAACGCGGTCCCTCTTAGATAGGAAGTTACAATGCTATCTATCTATTAGTCGGTCGGTTGGTTAGTTAGTTAGTTAGTTATTAGTTATAATTAATTAGTAGGAAAGCAGTTAGTACGAAGAAAGGAAAAAATGTATTCTGGTAGGTTGTAATAGAGAGAAAAAGAGAAGCCGAAGGCTTAATATATACAGGAAAATGCCAAGGCACTAAGTAGTGGCCTATTTTATCCTACTATAATATCTCGTAAATAGACCGCTATTTTATTCTTTATTAGGGAGGGAGCTAGTATAATAATAACTCGCTAACTAGCTTGTTAAATTATAAAAGATTATATAAGAATTACCTCCTTACTATTATTATTTTAGCCTTAGATAATAAGCCTTAATTTCTTAAATAGGGCGTTAGTAGCTTTACCCTTAATCTTATTAACTATTCTTAACTTAAAAATACGGACTTTATTAAACTTAGTAGGGTTATACTTTTTAAATTTAAAGACTCCTCTTATAATAAAACTATTGATCTCCTACTTATTAGATACCTAGAAAGGAGCTCTTAGAGTTATAATACAACCTTCCTTTTAAAGCTATTTTATAAGTTCGAAGTTAGCCTTCTCCTTAGCTGTTATAAAGGCCATTAATAGCTTAACTCTATGCTCAATGGCGGTAATAAATTACTCTTTAAAATTAACAGAATATTAGCGATTTTATAATCCCTTTAAGCGACCTCTACCGCGTTATAGTTACGACGTATCTACTATAATTATATTAGAATTATAGTCGCCTTCTAAAGCACGTTAATTATAGCTCTTCTTTAGGGCATCTTTTATAGTATCCTATAAAGGCTTAGAACTATTATCTTTATAATAAGGCTTAATAACAGTTAAACGGAATTAAGTGGGTTTATAAGGTATCTAAATAGTATAAATATAACTATTAATTATAATAAGTTAATATAGGCCTAACTATCCTCCCTTTTTACGCTATACGTGTACCTTAGACTAAAGTGGCAGATTAAGTATAGTTAAGGTATTTAGGCCATTTCTTATTTTTAGTGCATTATTAACCTAGCGTATAGCGTAAAGACGTTATACCTCCTTTATTGCTTTATAAATAGCCTTAGCTCATTATATAATAGAGGGAGATAGTAAAGAATTATTAGTTATTTAAGGGTAGGCGCTAAAGACTAGTAATATAGGTATAAGTCCATCTAGGCTAGCGGAATTATTAATAGCTTTAACAGCTATTTATAAGGTAAGTTCTTCGCTAGCGTCTTCTAGTTCTAAAGAGATAATCTTTTATATACGGCGTAATAGCGTATAATATCGCTCTACTTTTCTAATACTGTTATATGCCTTAATAGGGACTTCCTTAACCTTAATTGCCATTACTTTTATCTATTATTAAAACTTTATAGATAAGAAGTTCTTTCTTATATTCTAGACAATTTAATTAGGGGGTCCTAGGTAAATATTTATCTAGTATAATTAAAGGATATCCTATACGTTTCTAGTAGATATATCCTTTAAGAAATATACGGCCTAGAAGAAGGTTAAGAAGTTAATAACTTACTGTGCTTTGCGAAAGTATTGCGAAAATCAAGATTAAGCGAGCCTCCCCCCGCATGCGCTTGCTTTATAAAAACGCTTCTACAACTACCAAAAATAAGTCTTATTTTATAAAGCTAGTAGATAGAACTATAAAATAGATACTACTTTATAATTTTAGATATATAGCAACCTAGTATATAACGTGGTAGTAGAGCTTTGAGGGGTAGTTAGTATTTAGGCTCGAGAAACTTGGAAAGCGTTGTATCTTAGCAGTCTTGGCAACGAAAACCGCGATTTGAACGTTGTACTCAGCCTAATACTTTACTACCTTAAATTCTACGACCACGTTATTTACTAAGCTGCTACGTATTTAAAATTATAAAGCAGTATCTATTTTATAGTTCTATCTACTAGCTTTATAAAATAAGACTTATTTTTGGTAGTTATAAAAGCGTTTTTGTAAAGCAAGCGCATGCGGGGGGAGGCTCGCTTAATCTTGATTTTCGCAATACTTTCGCAAAGCACAGTAAATTACTGGCTTACTGCTAAAATATATAACATTAACAATAATATAGAAGCTAAAGTTATAGTTATCTTTAAGGGTAAACTTAAATCGGCTAGGGGACTTCTGGTTTATTTAGTAGTAATAGTAATACTTTATAAAGTACTTAATTACCTTAATATTAACTTTATAGCCTACTTACTAAAGAACCCTAAGTAATTAGTAAATAAAGGGGTAGCTAAAATAACGGTATAGTTAACGTAACTCTAACTTAGTTAAATAGCTCTAAGTAATACTCTTTTTTAGTTAATAAAGGAGCAACTAGGGGTAACCCTACTTATATATAACGGGCACCTAATTATCTCCCTAAATAAGTATATTCTTAAGGTTATTAAGCTTAATACCTAATCTATTTATATCTCTAATGCAAAATAGAAATAGGGTATTTATAGGAATAATATAGAAAGTAATGTGCCCTAAGGGGGTTTGGACCCTAATTATACTAAAAGAGATTATAGTACCCTTACTAAAACAAATTATATATTAGCCTACCGTTAAATAGTTAATTTAAGCAAAGCTATTAAGCTGCTAAAGGGCTTAAACTTAAGGTTCTCCTATTATAGATACTCCTATAGCTCTAGTATCTAGCATAATACTATAGAAGACGTTCGCTAAGTATCTATTATTAAAGGAGAACGCGGAACTCTCCCTTAGCTTATTAAAGATATTTAACTTTATAATAGAATAGAGCGTAGATTAGTTATTAAAATAGTAACGGTTTATATACTATTTACCTCACCATACTTAGTAAAGTATTAGTTAAAAGAGTAGTCCTTAATTTCTATATCTATAAGAAGCTATTTAGCCTTATTAAACTTACCCTTAAGATCTTTTACGCCTTTATATTAAACTAAGAAGCTTTAGAAGTAGGCTATAGTAACCTTATAATTTCCGACGTTTTTTATACTCTAGCGAAACTTATTATATACCTCCTTTTATTTATTAAAGAGATTGCCTAGTTAACTAGTAATTTAGTTTCTTATAAATACAGCACTTTTTTTAACAATCGCTTTAAAATAAACCTCTATAAGGACCTTTATGTTACGGACGCTTTAATAATAATACTATAACTACTTAGGGAAGAGTCGGAAGAAGTTAATTAGTTAATTTAGGCACGGTCTAAGATGGAACCGGTAGAACTATATAACGAGAAATAGTAACTAAGGTTATATAACGTGCTATATATTAAACGAGAGAAACGGGAGGGACTTACGTACCTTATATATAAGACGTATATTACGTATAAGAAGGATTTTATAGAAGTACGGTTATGTATTTAAAGGACTATAGTCCCTACCTAGATAGTTTCTTCCTTATAGTAATTCTTAGAATATAATTAGAGTTAATCTGTTAGGCGACCACTCCACCAGTTATTATTACGTTGTTAACTTTAACTTACTTTACCTATACACCTAGCCTAATAACGAGCCTATTGTAGTCCTTGCTATAAGGTTCCGTTACATAATTACTACCTAGTTACGGTATAAGTGTAGAAAGTTAAACAATATACCACTAAAGACAGCCACTATAACGCTATTAACGGCGGTAACTACTTTAAGGTTAGGTAACACTAGTATAGCAGATACTAACTTATAGCAACCTGTAACGGTTGGATAATTATAAGAGGTAATTAACTAGTTAATAATAAACAATGCGGCGCTAGAAGAAAGGGTTAATGGGATAAAAGCAGCGAGGGTTAAGCTACTATTAATTAAGAGATTCTTAGAAGAAAAATTAAAGCTTAAAGGATTCCTTACGCAAATACACTTTAAAGTTATATAAGAAGGGGTAAAGCTACCTACACCTATGGATCGAATAGCCTATATAGGACTATTCCTATTAGGAAGAGCATTTAAGTAGTTTAAGCTATATCTTACGGAGATATAGGCAAACGGAATAACGACCACCAATTAAGAGGTGTAATTTATATTCTTAAGCTAGGAAGGGTTTACGGAGCAACTTATATAAATATTTGGAGACCTAAAGGCAGTAACTATAGCGGAAAGAAAACTCTAAGATATTACGTAGTGAACCTTAGCAATTAAGTATACTATATAGTTTTAGACGTTAGCGATATAAGTAGAGTGGAATAATAAGGCGCTTATGGCATAGTATAAGTAAGGACTTAAGGCTAAAGTCTAGGACGTAATTATCCTAATAGAAGATGCGGACACCCTAAGGGATTTAATAGATTAGGCGATTAAGATTAACAATTGGATCTACTAAAGGAAATCGGCTAAGAGAGGTTAGGATAGAGTTTTATAGTTATATAAGGCGTAAAGTACGTATTAACTAAAGCAAAGTTAGAAACTATAGTATGGCGCAGAGCTAATAGACCTAAGCGGTACTAAAGAAGCCTATAAGAGATAGAGTAAGAAACTATAAAAACCTAAAGGTTAAGGATCTAGTAATTATAGGACTAAGAAGTAAAGGCTAAACCAGGGATCTTAGTAGCAGAAGACGTTTAGGCAGACTCTATAGTAAAGTTAATAGTTTAAAGATAGAGCTTATATAAATTGCGGGAAATAGGGTTATTTTATAAGGGATTATAAAGATGGTTAGAGTTACCATATAATAAAGGGAATAAGACTAACAGTAGAAGATATACACGTATAGAGAGATAATAGTATACTATGAGGAACAAAAGAATATTTAATTAGAAGTTTTGCGTTTTATTATAACAACGTATACTAAATTTATAAAGACGCTAAGTATGGCGCAAGCTATTAGCTATAAGAGCCGAAATCTATAGTATATAGAGAAACTAACGAACTAGTTCGCAGATTAGATATTAAGGATAATAAATTTAACGTAGGTAAAACATTTTATAACGATAAGATAATAAAGGCAGCTTACTAGGAGTATGTAGACCTTAAAGATATTATACTAGAGGTAGAGGATAATTCCACTATAGAATAGGGAATATTAGTAGGGATTAAGACCCTACTAGACACGGTGTCTATTGCTTTATAAAATATAAGAGAAGTAGGATAGCGAACTACTTCGGCATTTAATAAAGGTAAGAAGCTAAAGGCTTAAGATTTTTATAGCGAGATAAGAGATAACTAAGATTTTTAAGACGAGATAAGGCAGACTTAAGGACTTATAACAGACAGAACCTAATAAAGTAGGGTAATAGCTTAGTTTAAAGATATACGAATAAGCTTAGGATAGAGTTTCCCATAGGCATAAGATTCTTAAGACGAGATAAGTAAGATTTAAGACTCTTAAGATAAGATAAGAATACTAAATAAGCCTAGTTAGACTAAGGTAAGAGTAAAGCTTAAGTTAGAAGTAAGCTTAGGATTAAAAATCCTATAGAACTAAGACTTTAAGATATAAATAAGGACTATTAGCTAGATTAGAGAATCTGTAATATAAATAATAACTAGACTAAGAAACAGATATATAGACTTAGAGGACTTACTAGGGGAATATAGTGTTTAGCCTAAAGATTAAAAAGTTAATACCAAGATTAAGAAGTATAAAGACTTTAAGGATCTACTTATAAGACGCGAAAGGAAAGAAACTATAGAGGAATTTAGAGTAAGAATTACCTTATAGTAAGAATAGAAACTAAATAAGAGATTTAGTATATTAGGACGTATAAGGGACAGAGTACCTGTATAAAGAATTACTAATAGGCCTAGGGTAGGTATACTAAAAGCTAAGTAGCTTACTAAACTGAAATAAGAAGAGGATCTAGGGATTCTAACTAGGTTTAAAGAACGATATATAAAGGGCTATTACGATGCAGTAATAAGAAGATACTTCCTTACGGACGAGCCGTATACACTCTAGCAGCTATACTAAAAGTGGTATAGGTAGAGGCATAATAATAAGTAGGAAGATTTCTATATATAGTTAGATAAGAAAGTTATTTAGGACCACCTAATTACGGAAAAAGTAATAAGTTATATTAAGGGAGCCTTAATTATAACATTAAAAGATTTAAAGGAGCGTTTAGAGGACTAGAGAAGTAAGTAGCGTATTTTAGTACCTATAAATAAAGTTATAACATTTAGATCGACACGGTAGAGGTTTAAACTTAAGGATAAAGACGAACTAAGAGTTAACCTAAAGTACTAGGCATACTATACGTTATTATGGATTACGTATATAGATAATACATATAATATATATAGAGCACCCAAAGATAAGCATTAAAAATATCCTATAAGAATGTATTAGATAATTAAGGAATAGAAATACCGGAATGCTAAGTATATATATAGCTAGCATCTAGTAGAAGTTTAGGAGTTAGGTAACTTAATACTTTAGCTAAAAAGATTCCTTATAGAAGAATACCTAGATAGATAATAGTGGTAGGAATACCTAGAGCATATATATCTATAGTATATTAAAAATAAAAAGCGAATTAAGTATTGGCTAAAGTCGGACTAAGTATAAATAGGATTAAGTAGCTAATAGTTGGGAAAAGTGGAGGCCTATAGGACTAGAGGGAGCTAGTGGTAGAGCCTTAGACCCTTAAAGGAATTTAAGGATAATACCTAAATTTACGAGTTAAATGGCAAGATTAGTAGTTTAAAGCATTAATAGATAGTAGAGCAATAAGGAACTACATTTTACTAGTAGTAGTTAAAAGAATAGGGTTACTACACAGGAAAAGGGAGCACCCTTACCTATTAGTAATAATTTTAGGAGATCCGATAGCCTATAGAGGAGGCATTATTAATCTTAAAATAGGACCTATTTAGTTAACCATTAAAGGAAGATAAGTCAAGATGTCTTTTAATATATTACCATTAAGAAACGATAAGGCAGTACTAGAAATGCCTTAGTTATAGAAATATAATCTAAAGATTAATTGGGTTATAGGTTAAGTTAATATTAGGGATACTTAACGCCGTAAGATATAATAACAAGCTAAGTTAGTATAGTACTAAGTAGGGGCGACCTATAAAGAAACGGGAAAAGGACTAAGTTACGTACTAAAAAGATACCACAAGTATAGCAAGAAATTATAGTCACTAAAAAGTGAAAAGCTATTAGAGTATATAGTATAGAACTATAAGATTAAATTAGAACCGGGAATAAGTCTAAGGTTTTTTCCAATCTATAAGCTTACCGAAGAAGAAGGTAGAGCACTAAAAGAGTTTATCTAGGAAAACTTACGAAAGGGATATATTAGACTATTATAGTTATTAGTAGGTTATCTAGTACTATTCGTACTAAAGAAGAATAGCAAATTATAGCTATATATTGACTATAGATAGTTAAACAGCATTACTAGGAAGGATAGGTATCTTTTACCCTTAATTAGTAAAATCTAAGATAGGATAAGTAATGCGCAAATCTTTATAAAGATAGATCTAAGATAGGCGTACTATTAGATTAGGATTAAGGAAGGCGACAAATAAAAGGCAGCCTTTAGGTTAAAGGAAGGACTATATAAACCATTAGTTATATAATTTAGGCTTATAAACGCACTAGTAACGTTTTAGAAGCGTATTAACAATATATTAGGAGAATACTTAAATAAATTTGTTATAGTATACCTTAATAATATTATTATCTACTTAATAAGTAAAGAAGAGCACGGAGAACACGTTAAATAGGTCTTAAAGAGACTATAAGAAAAATAGATGCTAGTAGCAATTAAGAAATGCGAGTTCTTTACTAAGAAGACCGATTTTATTGGATTTATTATTAAACTAGGCTAACTTAGTATAGATCTAAAGAAGATTAAGGCTATAGTAAATTGGTAAGAACTAGAGAACGTTACGCAGTTAAGGTTATTTCTAGGGTTTTACAATTACTGCAGAAGGTTTATAGCGCAATAGTTAAAAGATATTAAACTATTTACGCGGTTAATAAAGAAAGAAGAACTATAGGTATAGGGAGAGGAATAGCGAGAACTCTTTAGGAAAGTTAAAGAGTTATTTACCTAGGAGCTAGTTCTTAAGATCTATTAACTAGGATTAGAAATGGTTGTAAAGATAAATGTATTAGACTATATACTAAGGGCATACTTTATATAGAAATATTAAAATAGATAGCACCTAGTGGCATACTATAGTTAAACTATAACATTTATAATAAGGAGTTATTAGGTATAGTTATAGCACTAAAGAAATAGAGAGCATTCTTATAAGGTATAAAGAAACTATTTATAGTTAAGACGGATTATAAGAACCTAATAGGATTCTTAATAATAAAGGAACTTAACTAAAGATAGGTTAGATAAGTAGAGATACTTATAGAATACTATTTCGAGATTTAGTATACTAAGGGTATAGATAATACACAAACTAACGCTTTAAGTTAAAAGGCTAAACTATAAAATAACGAAAAGCTATTAGGGGCTTTACTACGAAAAGATATAGATAGAGTAATTAGGTACAATTATCTAAAGATTATAGTAACTTAAGAAATTAAGAAACCAGAAAGAGTCTATAAGATATTAGAGAGCTTTTAGGTATAAAGAATTCTAGAAATATAGCTAGAAGACCTATAGATGGATATATACGAGAATTAAGAAGTATAGCAGAGTATTTTATAGAAGATTTCTATAGGGGAATAACTTAGGGATATAATAGAGCTATAGGCTTAGTGTTAAGACTTTAAGAGGAGTATATTATTAATAGAATCTAAAGACTAGTATAAAAAGTTATAAAGGAATATCTAGATTGCTAAAGGAATAAACTAATAAGGTATAAGCTATATAGAGGGCTATAATTTATTAAAACGCTAGAGAGACTATAGGAGGTTATATTATAGGACTTTATTATTAAGTTGCTAAAGTTAAAAGACCCTATTACTAGATAAGATTATAATATAATCTTAGTAATAGTAAACAAGCTTATAAAGTGGGGATACTTTATAGCGTATATAGAAGAAATATTAGTAAAAGATATTGCCAGAATCTATATTAAAGAAGTGTTCGTAAGACACGGAGCACTAAGTAAGATTATATCGGACAGAGATCTAAGATTTATAGTAGCATTTTAGGAGGTATTCTTAGCGGAATAAGGAGTTAGAGCAGTAACTTTTACTATATATTATCCGTAGACAGATGGTTAGACAGAAAGATTAAATTAGACACTAAAGCAGTATCTAAGGTACTATATTAATCACGCGCAGAATAATTAGGTATTGTTACTACTAGTAGCACAGTTTATATATAATATAATACCTTAAAAAGGAATAGGCATATTACTATTTAAGGCAAATTATGGATATAAGCTAAGAATATTGTTATTAATATAATAAGTAAAGAAAACGAGTAGCATAGCTAAAGAAAAAATAAAGACGTTAATAAATCTTTATATAGACCTTATAGAATTAGTAAAGAAAGTATAAAAGAGAATTAAAAAGTACTATAATGCTAAGAGATCTAAGGGACTAGATCTTAAGGAGGGAGATAAAGTATAACTACTATATAAAAATTTCAAGAGTCGACAACTAAGTAAGAAGTTAGACTACGTTAGACTAGGACCTTTTAAAATTATATAAAAGATTTCACTGGTTATATTTAAGTTAGACCTACTAGCTAAAATAAAGATCTACCCTATATAGCATATTGTAATACTAGAGCCAGTATATAGGAATATTAAGCCACTAGTTTATAAAGTAGATATATATAAAGGACAGGAAGAAGATAAATAGTAAGTTTTAAAGATTATTAGCTATAAGGATATTAATAATAAAATATAGTATAAGGTTAAGTAAATAGGCTATACTAAGACTATCTAGGAGCTACTAAAAAATTTAAAACCGCTATAGGAAAGGTACAGGAGTATCGGAAGAAATTAGGTTAGGCAGTATTAATAAAAAAGGATCGCTAAAAAATAAGTTACCTAAGGGGGACCTAAGAAGAGCTGTTGCCGAACTACTTAGATCTGTTTCCTTCTCTATTAAAAGAGAATCTATTCTTTTATTACTAAGTTCCTATAGACCCTATTTTATAAGTTTCTACTCCTTAAAACAAACCTTCTTATAAACCTTTTTAAGATAAAGCAGTTAAGCAGAGGCTGCAATGTAAGTATTTAGAGCCTTCTATTCTATATTATAAGAACGTTCTAACTTAGCTAGGGCTTAAGACAGTTTACTATCTAGCCGCGCAGTAGTAGATTAAATATAAGACCCTAAGATAAATTAATTAGGGAACCAGACGACTATTAAGAGTAATAGGTTGCGTATATTTAGCATTAGAAGTAGAGCGAACGTCGCAGGACAAATAAATATTCACTTTAGTGCACTCTAAATAAGAGGATAGTTATTATAAAAATGGGTTCGCCAACGTAATACAAACTAACCCCTCTTTTAAATAATGGGAATATAAAGACGGTATAATCTTACTAAGAGATAATATAGCAGCAATAGTGCGAGTACGACGTTAGGCGTATAAAGAAGAAATTGCTTTAGGTATAATAAGTAATAATATTAACTAAATTAATTAGATAGATATTACACCTCTAGTAAATAACTTAGAGATATT
>Ga0307515_10013234_pt1 | contig 15432 bp, 2 predicted proteins | sample 17_EM_MG_FD_194513 | JGI IMG/M metagenome (GOLD analysis project Ga0307515, IMG submission 194513) | Populus trichocarpa ectomycorrhiza microbial communities from riparian zone in the Pacific Northwest, United States - 17_EM | ecosystem: Host-associated > Plants > Roots > Unclassified | place... | reverse complement strand
AGACACCTAGTGTGCCGTAAAGCTGGCTAACTTTCTAAATGCACCTATTAAAGAACTGCCTAAACTAATTCCTATCCGCGGGTATAACAGGCGGATAGGACCACCTATCACAACTATCTTGCGGATTTACCTCCGTGTTGACGGACGAAGGTAGTATAACGCCCCCTTCCTTATTACGGACCTAGGTAGCTATAATATAATTTTAAGGCAAAAATGGCTAGCCTATTTAGGCTTATAGCTTGATATACGGAGTAGACGGCTTATCTAGCCCGAAACCCTACCCCTAACCCCTTCCTTTATAAAAGAAATTAGCATTATAATAGAAAACCTTGTACGGCCCTAGATTAATACTATTTACTAGGCTAATGCTGTGCGTAGGGACTAGGCCTTTAAGAAAGATGTATAGCTTGATTTGTAATAGATCTATATACTACGTCGCCCCCAGACTACCTATGTCACGCTACCCGCATTAAAGACCTAGGAAGTTAGTAGTGACCCAGAAAAGCCCCCTATGGAGAGCTTAGGCCCTATGCAGCCATAAAGAACAGTAAGGGACGTCGGACGTTATACTGAACTGATAGATCGGAGGGATAACCTATGGAAGATGGAATAGGAGCTAAGAAAGATTATAAACCCTAGACTGTAAAATATGGTCCGGAAAACGGCTGTAAGGAAACTAGCGGACCTCCCACCAGTTAATATCTGCTGTATTGGTGCCGTAGGATTCTACCGGAACTTAGTTCAGCCTAATACCGTCGCCTTTATGACGAGCTTATATAAAATTAATTAAATAATTAAGGAAAAGGGAAGTGAGCTTAGTGGATAAGAAAGCGAGCTTATAGATGAGGAACTAGTAGAATAAAAGCTGCCCTATTAACACCAGAAATTTAAGGACGTATTCTCTAAAGTAGCGTCCAATATACTTCCACCTCACCGACCATATGACCACAAGATTAAGATTAAGTAGGGCAAAGAAAATACCCTTAGCTTTAGCCCCCTCTATAAGCAGTCTATTACCGAATTGTAGGCCACGAAGCAGTATCTTATCGATAACCTAAATAAGGGCTTTATTAAGCCTAGCTAAGCCCCTTTTGCCTCGCCTATTTTCTTTGTTAAAAAGCTAAATGGAGGACTCCGCTTCTATATCGACTACCGTAAGCTAAATAATATAACCCGCAAGGACCGCTATCCGCTGCCCCTACTTAATAAGACTCTGGCCTAAATAAGTAGAGCTAAAGTCTTTATAAAGCTTAATATCCGCTAGGCCTTCTACTAAATTAGGATAGACCCTGGGTCTAAAGATCTTACTATGTTTTAGACCCGTTACGGAACGTATAAATATAAAGTGCTCCCTTTTAGACTGACTAACGGACCAGCTACGTACTAGCGGTATATAAATAATATACTCTTTAACTACCTTAACAATTTCTATACGGCCTATTTGGATAATATTATAATTTACTCCGAGAATGAGCTAGAACACGAGGAGCACGTCCATAAAGTCCTATAACGGCTCCGCGAGGCTGGCCTCTAGGTTGATATTAAGAAGTTAAAGTTTAGTGTTAAGCGTATAAAGTACCTAGGTTTTATTATTAGTACGGATAGAATTGAAACCGACCTAGAGAAGACGGCTGTAATTGACTAGTGGGCACCCCTATGGACCGTAAAGGGGGTACAATCCTTTTTAGGGTTTTGTAACTTCTACTAACGCTTTATTAAGAACTATAGCAGAATTACCCGGCCTCTTAACCATCTTACTAGAAAAGACTAGCCCTTTTACTTTAACGCTATATATAGGCAGGCCTTTAATAAGCTTAAGAAACGGCTAGTATTGGCTCCCCTACTTGCCTATTTTAACCCAGAACGGCCCTTAATGCTAGAAACTGATGCCTTAAACGGTGTAATAGCTGGTGTTTTTTCCTAAAAGCAACCAGATGGAGAGTAGCACTCTATTATATACTATTCGAAGACTATAATAGATGCCGAGCTAAATTACTATATCCATGATAAAGAAATGCTGGCTATTATCTCTAGCTTTTAGCACTGGCGTGCATAGCTAGAGGGGACCCCTAAGCCAATTAAGGTAGTTTTAGATCATAAGGCCCTAGAATACTTTATAATAACCAAGGCCCTAACGGCCTAGCAGGCACGCTAGGCGGATACCCTATCTTAGTTTAACTTCTTAATTATATATAGACCAGGCGCTACGAACCATGCGGACGCTCTTATAAGGCGCAAGTAAGACCTAGATAACCAGACAGCTGTAAAGATCTTATTATAAACCCAGACGCTACTATAACTAGAACACCTTAACCCCTAGATATAGGTAGAACTAAGTACGGACTCCTTAGGCGCCGAGATATATCCTATTAACTCCTCCGAACTTAACCTTATTAATAAACTACTATAGGCTAACCGAACGACCCCCTCTCTATAGGAATACCGTAAAAAGGTAAAGAACGTTGCTAGTCTATAGTCCCTTAAAAACGGACTACTTAAGCACTAGGAACGGCTAGTAATAGCTAAGGAACAGAACTTATAGACCCGGCTTATTGCTAAAGCTTATGCCTAGGTCTCTACGGCCCACCCTAGAAAAAATAAGACCTGTAAGATTATTGGTGACCGCTACTACTGGCCCGGAATAGTTATAGATATTAACCGTTATATACGGAACTGCGATAGCTGCCGTAGATTTATAATTCCACAAGATAAGACCCTAGGACTATTAAAACCTCTCCTAATACCCGACCGCCCCTAGCAGTATATCTCTATAGACTTCTATAAGCTACCTACAGACCGCGACAGATATAATATAGTTATAATTCTAGTTAACCGCTTTAGCAAGCGCCCGTTCTTAATTCCCTGTTATAAGAATATTAATACTAAGGAGGCGGCCCGACTGTATATCTACTACGTCTACCGTATTTACGGACCACCAGATACTATTATATCCGATTGCGGCCTGTAATTTATATTAGCCTTCTAGAACGAGTTTACCCGGATCCTAGGTATTAGGTTAAAGCTCTTTATAGCATACCACCCCCAAATAAACGGCCAGACGGAGATTATAAATCAATATTTAGATTAGAGACTCCGGCCTTTTGTTAACTACTTCTAAAACAACTAGGGTGAACTGCTACCCCTAATAGACTACGCCCAGGCGACCCTACCCTATAACTTTATGGGATTTGCACCTATCTAACTAGAAATGGGGTATTTACCCTAAATAAGCTTTAACTGGGATAGACCAGAAGGACTATAGACCGTACGCGAGAAACTGTCTTATAAGGAAGCCTAGCAGTACGCTAAGCGCTTAGAAGAAGCCTAGACGGTAGCCTATATAAATCTAGAAAAGGCCTAGAAATTAATGGAACAGTAGGTAAATAAGTATAGGCGCGAACCTGACTTTACCGTAGGTAATATAGTCTAGGTTATGATAAAGAACTAGAAGACGGAACGGCCTAGCCGTAAGCTAGACTATTAGATAGCGGGACTGTATGAGGTCCTTAAGAAGATAGGTAACTTATACAAAGTAAAGCTCCCGGATTTAATTAAGGTTTACCCCGTTTTCTCACCGGATAAGCTACGGAAAGCTGCAAACGACCTATTGCCTGGACAAAAGAACGAACCTCCCCTACCGATTTAAGTTAATGGCGATAACGAATGGGAAATTAAAGAAGTACTGGCCTATAAACTAGTAAGGAAAACGCTAAAGTACCGCGTTAGTTGGAAAGGCTATGACCCAGATCCTACCTGGTACCCTGCATAGAACTTTATTAGCAGTCCCCATAAGCTTTAAGAATTCTATAACCGCTACCTTAATGAACCAGGACCCCTAAAGTACCTAGATAAGTAGATGGAGTGCTGGTATAGCGAAGACGATAAGCTACTGGAAGAATATAAAGATAAGAACGCCCTATAAGCATAATACGGACTATAAAGCCTGAGGGCAGGCTTTTGCAGAGGGGGGGGTAATATTACGGCACTGGCAGAACTTGGCAGAACTTGGCAGAACTTCGCGGTCACGTGACTAGAGGACCGCATAAAAGAACCCTACTTTGACCGGCGCTGCTCTTCTTCTCCTTTCCTTTCTCTAGCTTTAGATCCTCGTTTATAGACTACCAATTGTATAGGCTTGCGCGTCCCTCTTGCCGTGCTTGTGCCTTGATTGACTGAGTCGCTAACAGCTATAGGCTTAGTATTAAAACTCTAAGAGGAGTATATTATTAATGGAATCTAGAACCTAGTATAAAAGGTTATAAGAGAATATCTAGATTGCTAAAGAAATAAACTAATAAGGTATAAGCTATATAGAGGGCTATAACCTATTAAAATACCAGAAAGACTATAGGAGGTTATATTATAGGACTTTATTATAAAGTTACCAAAATTAAGAGATCCTATTAGTGGATAAGATTATAACGCGATTTTAGTAATAGTGGATAAGCTTATAAAGTAGGGATACTTTATAGCATATATAGAAGAGATATTAGTAGAAGATGTCGCTAGAATCTATATAAAGGAAGTGTTTATAAGACATAAAGCACTAAGTAAAATTATATTAGATAGAGATCTAAGATTTATAGTAGTATTCTAGGAGGTATTCTTAGCGGAGCAAGAAGTTAGAGCAGTAACTTCTACCGTATATTATCTGCAGATAAATAGTTAGACAGAAAGATTAAATTAGACACTAAAGCAGTATTTAAAATACTATATTAATCACGTATAGAATAATTGGGTATCGCTATTACTAGTTACGTAGTTTATATACAATGTAACACTATAGGAAGAAATAGGCACTTTACTATTTAAAGCGAATTATAGATATAAGCTAAGAATATTATTATCGCCATGTTAAGTAAAGAAGATAAATAGCATAGTAAAGTAAAGGATGGAGATATTAATAAATCTTTATAAAAACCTTATAAAAACAGTAAAAGTAGTATAGTAAAGGATAAAAAGGTACTATAACGCTAGGAGATTTAAGGGACTAGATCTTAAGGAGGGAGATAAAGTGTGGCTACTATATAAAAAATTTAAAAGTTAATAACTAAGCAAGAAGTTAGACTATGTTAAACTAGGACCTTTTAAAATTATATAAAGGATTTCACCGGTTACGTTTAAGTTAAACCTACTAGCTAAAATAAAAATCTACCCTATATAGCACATTGCAATGCTAAAGCCAGTATACGGAAATATTAAGCTACTAGTCTATAAAGCAGACACATATAGAGGATAGGAAGAAGATAAGTAGCAAGTTTTAAAGATTGTTAGTTATAAGGACATTAATAATAAAATATAGTATAAGGTTAAGTGGATAGGCTATAATAAGACTACCTAGGAGCTACTAGAAAATTTAAAGAACGCTATAGAAAAGGTACAGAAGTATTAAAAGAGATTAGGTTAGGTAATATTAATAAAGAAAAATTAAAGAATAAGTTACTTAAGGGGGACCCAGGAGGAACAGCTACTAAGTTATTTAGAGTTGTTCCCTTCTTAGTTAAGGGAGAATTAGCCCTTTTATTACTAAGTTCCTATAGACCTTATTCTACAAGTTTCCACTCCTTAGAAAGCACCTTCTTATAAACCCATTTAAGACGTAAAAGACAAGTAAAGGCCAGAAGACGAGTTTTAAGAGCCCGCTGTTAAGCAGCCACGGCCTCTTATTCCGCCTCTCGCGATTAATATAATTTATTAAAGGCGCTTAAGAGCTTACTATTGAGCTTTATAATAGTAGATTAAACATAAAACCCTATAATAAATTACTTAGGGAACTTAAAGACTATTAAGAGTTATAGGATATATATACTTAGCGTTAGAAATAAAGTAAACGTCACAGGACAAATAAATATTTACTTTAGTGCACTCTAAGTAAGAGGAAGGTTGCCGAGATAAAGGACTCGCTAGCGCAATACAGACTAACCCCTTTTTCGCACAATAAGAACACAAAGATAGTATTATCTTACCTAGCAATAATACCACGGCGATAGTATAAGCACAATAGGCTATAGAAGAAAGAGAAGTTACTTTAGGTATAATAAGTAACAATATTAACCAAATTAATTAGATGTATATTATACCTCTAGTAAACAACTTAAAGATATTAGGAATCTTTAAGGACAAAGATAAAGAGGAGGGAAATAGTATTATAGACGCTTTAAGTACAATATTATAACTACTTAGAAAAGAGTTAGAAGAAGCTAGTTAGTTAATATAGGTATAGTCTAGAATGGAACCGGTAGAACTATATAACGAGAAATAGTAACTAAGTTATATAATATAATCTATATAATCTATAATAGAGTAAATAGAGCACACGTATCTTATATATAAGGAGGGTTTCCTAGAAGTACGGTTATGTATTTAAAGGACCATAGTCCCTACTCTAGATAGTTCTTTCCTTATAGTGATTCTTAGAATATAATTAGAGTTAATCTATTAGGCAACTACTCCACTAGTTATTATTACGTTATTGACTTTAATTTGTATCACCTATATACCTAGCCCATTAACGAGCCTATTGTAGTACTTGCTATAAGGTTCCGTTACAGACATACCCCAAGAAGCCTACCTTAAGGCATTCCCTACTATGTTAAAAGGACTAGCTTTAAACCACTTCTATATAAACTAACTGTCCCGTCTACTATTTGCTAAAGCTTATAAGCACCTTTAGAATTTCTTTAAAGGATTAGGATTTTAACGCAAGAACCTAGACAAGTGGAATACTATTATACTTATAATGGTAATAGCAGAAAATATAAATAAGTCTATAAGCGAATGCCTCCAATTACTAATTTATAGACTTCGTTAGCTATAGTATGGCCTTAGACCTACCTTATAAACTATAGACTTCCTCTATAACAAAATTGTTACTTTTTATTAGGGAATACCAGCATATAGATATATAGTTACTAACCTACCGGATAACCTCGGAGCCCTTATTAATAAACTTTAATCGTCTATTATAGCATATAAGAAAGAATATGTGGAGAAAATATAAGCTTTCTTTATAGACCGATAATTCTATAGAAGAGACAATAACTACGACCGCAACAACCGTAATAACCGTAGCAACCCCCTATATAACCGCAACCGACAGAAACTATATTGCTTCGTATATAATAAGGAAGGATATTGCTTATAGAAATATACTAAGGAGGAGCAAAAGGAGTCTAAAACTAAGTTTAAAAATAAGTTTAAGGACCGCTTTTAGGAGTGAATAAAGTAATATATTATAGACTATAAAGGCGACAACAATAAGGACAACGATTTAAATAATGAGATTACTAACGCATTTAACGCTCTAGTAGTTAATATAGACCCCGGCACTCTACTAAATAAGGACGACTAGGCTACAGTATACTACACTTTATACGGTAAAATTGAACTAGATAATGCGACTGCTATAGCCTTAGAACTAGCTAATATAGCATATAGCCACGTAGTTATAACCATTAATACTACGATAAATGCATTCCTTACTAATATAGACCCGTTTGCGTATAATACGACCTTATACTACACCTCTATAAAGTTTATAGGTATAATAATTAATACCAGAGCCTCTAAACGTTCTATAGTAGGATATAGTTAGTTTCTTGCACTTTAGAAGATTAATAAAGTATAGTTAAACGAGTCTATAAGAGGTATAGTTAGCGTATAATTTGGAATAGGTTCTATATCTTCTATTAGTTCTATTAAGGTAGCTATACTAATAGGTATAGTAGAGTTTTATATTATTAAGGTTAATACCCCTTTCCTACTTTGCCTAGCAGATATAGATAACTTATAAGTATACTTTAACAACCTAAAGAATGTTTTAATAACCCCCTTAAAGACCGTACTAGTCGTATGCTAATTTGGACACCCGTTTCTACTATAGAACACTTCATTGCATATATTTATTATAAAGTCTTTTAACTAAAACCCATGCTATTTAACTGATATAGAATTGCGACGCCTATACCGACATTTTAGACATCCGTTAGTAGAGCGACTTAAGAGAATATTAGACCGCGCTGGCTATAAAAACAATGCTAATCGTAAAACCCTTAAGCATATTACCTGCTACTGCTTATACTGTTAAAAGCACGGAAAGTTACTAGGCAGATTTAGATTCACCTTAAAGGACGATATTAATTTTAACTACTGTATTATCATTAATATTATATACATTAATAGCAAGCCCATACTTTATATCGTTAATAAAGGCACCCAATTTTAAGTAGGTAGATGGCTATAGAATATTAGCGCTAAGCATATATAGGATATATTACGAGTGTGCTGGATTAATATATACCTAGGCCCCCTAGACGTGATTATATACGACGTAGGAAAGAACTTTATTAGTAGAGAGTTTAAGCAATACGCGGTTAATATAGGCACTACTATAAAGAGTATACCGGTTAAAGCTTATAACTTAATTAGTATGGTAGAACGTTACTACGGCCCCTTATGACGTATATACTATATTATTACTTCCAAGGTTTTAGGAATTGATAAGGATATAGTACTATAAATGGCCTTTAAAGTAATTAACGACTTTACAGGACTAGACGGTCTAATACCCACGCTATTAGTATTTAGAGTATACCCCCGAATAATAGAGTCTAATATACCTTTACCTATAGTAATATAGCGTATAATTGTATTTAAGAAAGCTATAGAGGAAGTAAAGAAGATATAAGCGGAGCGCTAGGTTGTAGATGCACTTAACATACGTAATGGCCCCAGTACTACCGCAATTTATAATCTACCCCTTAACTCTTTAGTACTAGTCTAGAGAGAAGGCAATATAGGACAACCTAGATACTAGGTAGGACTATATAGCCTACTAAATATTAAAGGAGAAACGTGTACTGTTAACCTACCTAGTGGCCCTATAAAGTTCTATAGCACTACTGTTAAACCGTACTTAACAGACCCTAGAAATATTTAAGTTGAAGATATTTAAGTTAATAAAACTGTCCGTATATACAAACCGTCTATAGAAACCGTCTCTATACAGAAACCGTCCCCTACCGAAATTAGAGAAGTATAACCACCTTATTAAGGAAGAGGAAGACCCCGTAAGTATCCCCCTTACGTTAATACCGCTGATATTACTGTATTCTTGCAAGAGGATAGCAACTATAAGTAGTTTAAAATGTCCCGTTAAAAGGAAATTATAAAACTAATTAAAAAGGGCGTATTTAAGATAATTAACCCTTAAGATATACCCGCAGGAGTTAGAATCTTTAACTTATAATTTATAGATAAGATTAAGAACCCTAGTACTAACAAAGCCTTTAAGAAATTGAGACTTGTCGTCTAAGCGTACAACGATCTTAAAAAGGGCATTGTACTAACCTAGTTACCTACTATTTAACGAGTTAGCTAACGCCTTATTCTATACATCGTAGCGATACTACAAGGCAACGGTATATAGTTATACCTATAAGATATCTCCTAGGCGTACGTTTAGTCTCTTATAAAGCTAAATTAAGATTTCTATATCCGACTACCTTATAAATTAGGAAACCAACTAGGCATTAGAAAGGACTCTATTTTAAAGGTAATTAAGCCTTTATATAGTATTCCAGAAGTAGATAATTACTAGTTTACGACCTACTATAACCATTATATTAAGGAGTTAGATATAAACTTATTAATGTATAACCCTTGCCTCTTATAGAGCAACACTCCCAACTACTTTAGCATTATTAGCCTCTAAACTAACGACACTCTCTTCTTAGCTAATACCACCTTTATAGACGCGGAGCAATAATATCTAAAAAAGGCTTAATTTCTTGTAAAAGTACGCGAGCAGCTTACGGTTAAGCAGTCACTTAAATTTAACGGATATATTATTTAACTCTCTTGGGAAGGCAATATTATAATAACCTAGGAATACTAGTATAAGAACCTAAATACGGTCTACCTTAGTAAAATAGCTATAACCACAAGCTTAAGAGGCATTGTTTATAATGCACTGACTATAAAGGAATAATACGTTGCGTAACGCGTAAGAGGTATATATATTGCCTCTATATATTAACCAGAAGCTTCCTTTAATCTCTCTTTTGCCGCCCAGGTAATTAACCCCAAAAAGGAAAATAGTATAGTACTTAATAAACAACTATAATGGTAGATTAATAATCCAATAAGAGGCCTTATGTTTGTTAAATTGGATATTAATATATTACGCCTACTTGCTTTTACTAACGCCTTATTCGCTAATAATAAGGACCTCTTATTATAAATAGGATATATACTAGTATTAGAGGACGCGTTATATAAGGCCAACATTATTTATTAGTCGTTAATTAAGTGTAAAAGAGTCACTAGAAGCGTACTAGCCTTAAAACTCTACGCAATAGCCCACGGATTTAACATTAGCGCCGTAATTAAGTTAACCGTTAAATAACTCCTACAGATCGAACTTCCACTCGTACTTTACACTAACTTAAAATTACTTTACGAATATCTTATTAAGCTAGGCACTACGCGAGAGAAATGTCTTATAATAGACGTTATATATCTTTATTAGTTATATAAACGTAAAAAGATTACGGAAGTTAAGTAGATTAACGGTAATAGCAACCCTACTAACTTAATAACTAAGAGTAAGGCATCTATAGCTCTTAAGAAGTTAATTAATACTAATTACTTAAAACTATAGACTATAGAGTAGGTTAAACGAACAAACTTAGATCTAGCTTAGCGTTATAATGGTACTAGGGTACGCCACCTATAGACCCTAAATTTAACTAGCTAATTAGGATTTTCTATACCCGGTATAGAAAATTGCCATTAGCTCGCTTACTACTAGCGCCTTAGCGGCCCTTGCGATATCTACCTACTATCTCTAACGATCCTTCTTCTTCTCCTTTTCCTTAGCTTAGTATCTTTATTAAATAGCAATTGTTACGGAACACCCCTATAACACCTTACACACGTTTACCTCTTTCTACCGACTTAGTAATTAGAGACTGACTACGAGATAGCAATCTAATGGCAATCTACAGCAATCTAACGGTAATTTACGGTATTCTGCCATATTCTGCTAAGTCTACTAAATCCTACTAAGTTCTGCCAAAACCACTACGCGAACCCTATTCTGCCCCGTATATATATTAACTAAGCAACTAAGTTAATAATATATACCCTTTTTCCCATTTTCTTACCTTCTCTCCTTATATAATGTCTTAACTTTATTATATAGCTTATTAATCTATAAGCTCCGGTTTAAAGGTATTTATATAAGCCGTTATAAGCGTTATATAACTAGGATATAATTAAAGGAGAAGCTACTGTATATCGTAGACGGAAGAGCTAGTTATTGCGTATACGCTACGAATAACGGGAATAGTACGATTTGGTTTCCTTTAGAGTTGCTCCAGTGTCGGTACATATTCGTTTCACGTATTACGTGCTTTATGCACGTGACCTACGCGAGACGCGCATATGTATCATCAAGACGTGTAGATAGAACGACAAGAATCTACCTATAACACCGCATAGTATATATCATTGTGATATATATATTCTGCACGTTGTTAATGTATACTAACAACATCTTAATATAGGACTATAGTAACTATAGTACGTCCTATATTAAGACGTCTTAATGACTAAAGTATAGTCCTATATTAAGGCGTCTTGGTTACTATAGTATAGGTATTTTAAATTTAGAGTAATATTACACGACCGCCTAGAATTACTAATTAAACTTAAATTATATACCTTTTCGCCTAAAATCGCGTATAAGGGTACTTGGGGGCGATCGCTACGCGACCTCGTATAGGGTTCGGGCGCGTTATTAGTAGGGGTAGCCCTAACCTCGTATTAACCCGGGCTATAACCGCGCTAAATAACCCCCCTTAATATATAATAGATATTGCGAGGGCCGCTAAGGCGCTAGTAGTAAGCGAGCTAATAGCAATTTTCTATACCGGGCATAGAAAATTCTAATTAGTTAGTTTAAATTAGGATTAGTAAAATATTTAAGAGTCTTTATTTAATAGTGTAGTAGTAATCTAATGTTAAATATCCACTAAATTTAATTGCTTTACCTATACTTCGTACTTTTAATATAACGGCTTATATAAATGCTTCTAAACCACAGCTTATAGAATGCTATCTTATAAAGATATTAAGCTAAAGAGAAGGAAAAGGGGTTGCTAGGACCGATGTAAATAAATATATAGGGTAAGCCGCTAAGGTGCTAGCTTTAGGCGGGCCAATTATAGGTTAGCAGAATATAGCAGAATTTAGTAGGTAACGTGCGATAGCGCCGTTATATTACCCCCCTCTTTAAAAGAAAGCCTACCCTTAGGCTTAGTTAGAAATAGAGTAGCACTAGGCTTATAAATATAGGATTATAAAATATAAGATAAGGAAATAAAGGGGATATAAGTACGTTTAGACTAAGTATAAAAGGCGATTATAGGCTAAGTAGAAGCACTAGGCTAGAAAGAATAGCCGCTAAAAGTCTTAGTACAGATCTAACTAATTAGATAACTTTAACCAGTGGTTAAAGTTCCTAGATATTTGAAATTTTATAGTACTGGCAGAAAACAGCAGAATATAGCAGAATTTGGTAGATAGCTGTATTAGGGCTTTAGGGCGTTTTTATCCCTATATTCTTCCGGTAATTTATTATCTTTATTATATTAGTATTCCATCTATTTATCTAGGTACTTTAGGGGTTTAGGCGTATTAGGGTATTAGTTATAAAACTCTTTAAGCTTTTAGGGGTAGCCTATAAAGTTCTATATAGGGTACTAGGTTAGGTTAAAATTATAGCCCTTTTATTAGATATAGTATTTTAGCGTTCCCCATACTATCTTATAGGCTAATATTTTATTAACTTCCTATTTATTATTATTATTTACTTAAACTGGTAGGGAAGGCTCGTTCTTTTATCTAGGCAATAGGTTATTTATAGCTTTCCGTAACTTATCTAGTAAAAAAATAAGATAAACCCTAATTAAATCTGGGAGCTTTATCTTATATAAGTTGCCTATCTTTTTAAGAACCTTATATAGTCCTGCTATTTAGTAGTCTAGCTTATAGCTAGGTCGTTTAGTCTTCTAATTCTTTATTATAACCTAGACTATATTACTAGGGGCAAAGTTAGGCTCTTAACGGCGTTTATTTGCCTGCTGTTTTATTAACCTTTAAGCTTTTTCTAGGTTCTTGCGGGCTACCGTCTAGGCTTCCTTTAATTATTTGGTATACTATTAGGCCTTAGCATAGAATAGCTTTTCTTATATAGTCTGGGGTTCTTCTAGCCTTTTCTAGTTAAAGCTTATATAGGGTAAGTATTCTATTTCTAGCTAAATTAGGGCAAACCCTATAGAGTTATAGGGTAGGGTTGCTTACGCGTAGTTTATTAAGGGTAGTAGTTTAAACTCGTTATCTTAGAAATAGTTAATAAAGGGCCTAAGCCTCTAGTCTAGGTACTAATTTATAATCTTTATCTAACTGTTTATCTGGAGGTAATAAGCTATAGAAAGCTTTAGCTTAATGCCTAGGATCTAGGTAAACTTATTTTAGAAGGCCGATATAAACTATGGTTTATAATTAGATATAATAGTATCTAGTAGTCTATAGATTTAGTAAACGTAATAAATATATAGCTAGGCTGCCTCTTTGGCATTAATGTTCTTATAATAGGGAATTAAAAACAGGCGTTTACTAAAGCGGTTAACTATAACTATAACTATATTATATCTGTTACGGTCCCTAAGTAGTTTATAAAAGTCTATAAAGATATACTACTAAGGGCGCTTTAGTATTAGGAGTGGCTTAAGTAATCCTAGGGTCTTATCCCATAGGATTATAGCTCTTTAGCAGTCTTTGCAGTTCTATATATATTAATTAATATCTATAACTATTCTTGGCTAGTAATAGTAGTAGTTAATAATTTTACGGGTCTTATTTTTGCTAGGGTATACTGTAGAGACTTAGTAATAAGCTTCGCGGATTAGTTTAGTCTATAGATTGTTAACGTTAAGGACTATAAGCCGCTCCTAGTATAGGAGCAATCCTTCCTCTATCTTAAAATTAGGGTTTTCTTTTACGGCTTATTCGCGGAGGGCCCTTAGGGCGTTAGCCGTGCGGTTTATAGTTAGGAGGCAGTTAATTAACCCTATTAGCTTATTTAAGGACTCCTTTATTAGTGCTAGCTTGTTTTACTAAGAGTCTAGCTCCTTAAGGATCCGTAGGTTAAGCTATTCTAAATAGAGAAGGGCGCGCGTCTAATATTAGGTCTTTAGCTTATTCTAAGGTCCTATATCTTATTCTCTTTAAGTTAGGGTATTAGCCTTAGAGTTTTACTTGCTAAAATAATATATAATTATAAAGAAGAATTAGGAGAGTATTTTAGCCTATTAGGCTTATTATTTAGTAAGCTACTTTATAGTTATAAAGTACTCTAGGGCTTTATAATCTATATATATCTTAATCTAGAAGTCCGTACCTTTAAGCTCTACACGCTATTAGGAGAGTAATTAAATAATAGCTAGTATTTCTTTATTATATACTTCGTAGTTACACTTAGCTAAGTCTATTATTTTTAAAAAGAAAGTAATAGGGTATTATTTACCGTCTAAATATAACTGTAATAGGATTCCCGCTATAACCTTATTAGAAGTATCCGTTTTTAGCATTAATTTAAGGTCTAGGCTATAGTAATAAAGGATTAGGGAAGAGATAAGCCGATCCTTTATCTCTTTAAAGGCTTTTATATAGCTATTATTAAAGATAAAAAGCGTGTCCTTCCTAGTTAGTTATATAAGAGGTTTTGCTATAATTCCGTAGTTACGGATAAACTAGTAGTAGAAGTTATAAAAACTAAGGAAGGATTAGATTCCTTTTACTATATAAGGGGGCTTCCAGTTATAGATTGCCTTTACCTTTTTAGGGTTAACCTTAATTCCTTTTATAGTTATAATAAACCCGAGGTATTTTATATATTTTACTCTAAACTTATATTTTTTAATATTAACTTATAAGCCCGCGTTCCGTAGTCTCTTTAGGACCTTCTTAATATAAACTTAATACTTAAGTTTGTTGTCTAAGTATATAAGAATATTATTTAGGTATACCGTGCAGAACTTATTAAGGTAATTAAAAAGAACGTTATTTATATACCTCTAGTATATAGCTAGTCCGTTTATTAGTCTAAAAGGAAGAACTTTATATTTATAGGAACTATAACGGGTATGGAATGTTGTTAAATATTTAAATATAGGGTTTATCCTAATTTAGTAAAAAGCTTAGCGGATATTAAGTTTAGTAAAGATCTTTACCTAGCTTAGACGTGTAAGGGTTTTATTAATTAAAGGAATAGGGTACTAGTTCTTTTAAGTAATAATATTTAGCTTTTAATAGTTAATATAAAAACAAAGGCCTCTATTAGGCTTTTTTATAAATAGAATAGGGGAA
>Ga0307515_10013233_pt1 | contig 15432 bp, 10 predicted proteins | sample 17_EM_MG_FD_194513 | JGI IMG/M metagenome (GOLD analysis project Ga0307515, IMG submission 194513) | Populus trichocarpa ectomycorrhiza microbial communities from riparian zone in the Pacific Northwest, United States - 17_EM | ecosystem: Host-associated > Plants > Roots > Unclassified | place... | reverse complement strand
AACTAAATCATAAGAGATGAAATTGAAAAACAATTTCAATCAAAAAAGGATAAGAACAACTAAAATAACATTAAAAAAAAGTGAGGATTATATTTGATACAAAAATAAAATGTCAAATGATAAAATTTAAAGACAAAGTAATTCAATCAATGATTCAAGACCGAACACACCACGATTAAAAAGATAAAGACCAAATCTAATAAAAGAATCAAGTGTAAAGGAATGAAATTAAAAAAAAAAATTAATTATAAACAATTCAAGACTAAATACATTGTAATTAAAAGAATGAAAATCTAATTTAACTTCACAAACAAATAGCCATACTTTTTTTTTTTTTTTGCAATGGCTAGAAAGATTTTCTAGGAGGAGAGAGAGGCGAGAGGGAGGGAGAGAAAAACTCGCGGTCAGCACTTCTCCGTGTCATGATTGCGAACATATCCTCACCATTGTGATGGGGTTGATGAGGTGCATCAAATGTCACCCTAAAATGTAGTATTTGGTGAAATTTGGGCATCGCACGTGCCACTCAAAGATCACGAACAACACCCACTTGTTTGTGTGTGCAAAGCACACATCAACCACCTCCAGATTTAAACAATAATTTATGAATATTAAAATACCCAAATATCCTTAACTCCATTTGAGAATTACAACAAAACCATATAAAAAAGACAAAAACACCCTCTCTAACAGTCTTAATTTTTTCGAAGTTAAATAGTTATGTCGTAATTTTATTATTTAAAAAAATAAAAAAAAACTGAGAAGCACCTTTGCCCATGCTATTTATTTTCTCCTTCTAGGGTATTAATGTAACCACATTGTTTTTGTTTTTGCAAAAGACAAAAAAACCCCTTTCCTAAAGCCTAATTTTTCTTGTTTTCAATGACAAATCAGTCATTACACTGTAACAAAAAAACCATGTCTAGATCATTTTGTCTCCAATAAATTTTGCAATGAATCCTTAGAAAAAGATAATTATGCATTCTTAGAAAAAGATAATTGTACCCCTAATAATCATTTTTGCCATAAAAGTAAAGGAGTAAAAACACTGCTCCAATGAATAGGAAGTGTCTAGAATCACAGTAAATTACTGATAATAAATCAAGACCATTTTTCAAATTTCATTCAGACAGAACATATGGAAACGCTCAATGCTGACAATTAGAATGGAACCCTAGAGAAAAAGAGTGTGTGCGCGCGCGCGCGAGAGAGTGAGAGAGAGAGAGAGAGAGAGAGAGAGACAAAATCAGATACAAATTACAGTTTCCTTCATTTGGATAATGAAACAATAGAAAGAACATTTCGATGTTCTTTGGCCATCGTATAATGTCTGTCCTTCTAGTGCCCTCTCAAGATTAAACCGTATAATGAAAACATGCATGTACACAACCAGAATAAAGGGCTTTCGGACCTTCAAAAGTCAGCTAGAAAGCTTGATGACTGGTAAGCTTTAATAGACCGGTTTAATGCCCTTAAGAATGGAAGCATCTCTCCGAAAGCTGACAACAGATCCTGAAATGGGTAAATTCAGAGACTAAAACCTGGCATGAGAAAGCAATATAGAAATATCACTTCTCCTCCTTTGGCTGTTTGTCTTCATCCTTCTTCTCTTGGGGCTACAAAACATACAAATGGGGCAAACAAAAATACAAATGCTATTAGAAAACATGGGTATCATAAAAATGTCATCACATTTTTTACTTTAAATGAGGAAGAAACAAATCTATATTGATCACACTTTTCAGTCAGACTTGGACGGCAGGTGAAAAGTCAAAAGAAGACAAGTCATGCTATTAGAAAATCATCACATTTAATTGGAAAATATGTTACGTAGAGAAGCGATTTTTCCATCAAGCTTTGCAGGGGAGAAAAACTTGGAAAGCATATTTACCAGCTCAACGTTTTATCTTGAAAACATGAAAAAGAAAAAAGTGTAAGAACGTGTTTGATCACAGTTTATTTTCCGTCTTCCATGATTCTTAGAAAATTAGCGTGATAGCGCAGGAGAGTTTGTTTTTATGGTTCAACTTATTTGAAAGTCTAATTGGCATTTGCATTTTTTATAGTGTGTTTTGAAAGTTTAACATTAATTGAAATTTTTTTTTAGTGTTTTTAAATGATTTTGATTTGCTAATATCAAAAATAAAAAAAATCTAAAAAAATATTATTTTAATATATTTCCATACAAAAAGTACTTTTAAAAAATATCTTACACCACAATACCAAACACACATTAATAAAATACTTTTCAAATTGGTTTTTAATTGAGATAGCATTAAATTGATTTTTTTAGGTGATTTTATGATTTTGATATGGTAATGTTAAAAATAAAAAAAATATCATTTTGATATATTTTCAATTAAAAAATACTTATGAAAAGCATTATGCATCGCATTATCAAACACACTTATGTCATTATGTAAGAGGCCCACCATGCCTTCCTAAATAACAAAAAACTCTTACTTTATATTAACAACAGACAATTGTTTGAATAATTTTGCTTTCGTTTAATGTCGGATCTGCTGGCTGGTCTTTGATGTTTGGGTAGAAGTTTTCTTGCATCTGCTGTCCCTGATGATTGGGCTTGGTATGGTTAGGAAGCAATAAGATGAAGAGCACCTGGTCTATATGGTAGAGTATGGAAAGCGTGATAGCACGCACCATTGATTGTTGCAACATGTTACTAGCTCAGATTGAACTTAAGTTTCTGGTAGTTTAGATAAGTTCAAATAATATGATGGAATTTCGTAGAGGAGGGGATCTGAGTCATCAAGATAAAGTTGGGTATTATTTTCTCTGTCTTTGCCATCTAAAACATGCTTTGCAAGTAAAAAAGGATTATTAATTTAACTTGGCATGATGTCTCTAAACATCGATTGAATTTAGGTTTAGATAAGATGAAAAAATTGTTTGGATTAAGTGCAAAAGATTAAGATGAACAAATTGCGTGCAAAAGGTCTAGTTCAATAGCAATGTAGAACAGAACTAGGTTGCCTTAGAGCTCAATTAGCATGCCAGTACATCCTTAATCTTAGAAAACGGAAAGCAAGTGTATGTTGAATAACATTTTCATTTTTCCATAATTCTATAAATTGGGTTCTAGAAATTGCATTATTAACAAGGCTGGTGAAAATTTAGAAGCTGTTTCCAAGTTAAGTCCCTATTCCTTATGGAGTTGTATCTAGACTGCTGCACATAGAGATCTAGGGGTAGAATTATTTAACAAGCTCATGAATGTAGAAGCATGTAATTAAAAAAGATTTTTAGCAGAGAAATTGTCAAATTAGCCTGAGTATACGCTGCCCATTGAAGTCGTTATAAAAATATGTTAACCTGAAAGTTCAATGAATTCACCTTGGATTGGCTTTGCATGGAAGCAAGCAAATCTTTAACTGAAGGATTGTTTGGATCAACGCCTGGAAGCTGCAGAAACAATGAACTAATTAGGTATCACCAAATTGAGATATTTTCCCATTTTGTTGCTGGATAAAGATGAAAATAATAATTTGCAAATTGAAGAAGACATACTGATGCTAGGATGGAGGACACAAAAGATTGATTAGCCAACAATTTACTTATATCCATCTGGCTTGATGAATCCCTTGAACTGTCCTGCATAGGTAATTGAAGAGCTGCAAGCAGCAGAGACCAGGCACTTAACATGAATGAATAAAGAAACAAATTTGAGCATTGAATAGTTTCATCTAGTTCCTTGCCATAAATAAAGCAGAAAATACATCCACCTATCCATAAACAATAAAATTGCTCCATTGAGTACAAGGGCTCACCTGGTGCCAACTTTGGGTCATCCGTGGTTGCCTCAGACATATCCATATCTCTCACATCATGACTAGAGCCAGGGCTATCCATCGACATTGCAAGAGCCTGTTGTAGCAGAGAATTCTCCTCATCCTGTTATCAATTAGAAGTTAGTGCACATAGAGCAAGTTGATTATGCCCATGCCAGTAATCAAGCATCAGCAAGCAATAAAGATGGCAAAAACAACCAAAGAAATGATAGGAAGACATTGAGTTACGACCAGATTTTAACAAGAAAGAAGCAGCACTCCCATCTGTTCTTGCAACAATACAAGACCATAAGAAATGTAAAGCTCTCCTCCATTTACAATCATCATATTGATGCACAAAAAACAACACAAGAAAGAGCGAAGACAAGCAACACAGAATTATGCCGAATGGTGTCACCACATACAAATCCTAATTCAAAATTTTATTAGCAATCCCCTGAAATACAAACTAAACAACCCTATTTATACTAGTTCTAGACCTAAACTCAATAAGAAAAAAATATCTAAGGAAAATAAAATTCCTAAACTAAATAGGAAGAATAAAAACACCATAAAGGAAAATATTTTCCTAAACTACATAGAAATAAAAATATTTAAGGAAACAAATAACTTCCCCTAAAATTCCTCCTGCATCACATGTTTATCCAGAGTTAACAAGTTTAATACACGTTTATCCAGAAGGTAACAAGTTTAATAAATTAAGAATTCAAAGAGCCCCGCGTAAGCTTAGTCTGATAGGTCATGGATTCAAGAAGAGCCCCACATGTCAAGTCAGATAGGAAGATGCCAGAATAAAATGACGCAAGCAGTAGTTTAGAAACCATGTATAATCAAAGCCATTGACTAACAAGCACATCGAAGTAACAAGTGCATAAATCAAGTGCTCAACACCGCAATCAGAAGTAATCAGCATTAAAGGTTGAGAGAAAAAATCACACCAACCATTAACTCATTTTTTTTATTGTAAGCATCAGGAGCTGGGACACTGTTATTTTCAGTCATTGTTGCATCCTGTGAGCTAGATGGTTGTTCCCTTGCTTTTTCTTGTTTAGCAGCCTCCTCTGCTGCCGTTTTAGCAGCTGCTTCTTGCCTGGCCCTCTCCTCTTCCATTGAAACTCTAAGAGCAAGCGCCAGTTCAGGATCAAGATTGGGATCCACCCCAAACTCAAAACCAGAGACACCATCAGCGGCAGCAGCTGCTGCTGCAGCAGCAAAACCACTCCCACCTTCCCCATCCCCAGTGAAGATAGGTGTACTGACATTCAACAAGGAGGAAAAAAACACTAATCAGACAAACAATGAGTCGATCATTGTTGCCGTGTGGACAATAATGTAAGTTTACTTGACATTGAACAAAAAAAGAAGCAAGGAAGATTGAATCCTTACTTTATAAGCACATCAGAAAGAGCACTTGGACCAGGGGGGACATGAACAATATGGCTGGTGTCATTACTGTTCACAGCAGCAAGAAGTGCTTCCAGTTTCTCTGCCTTCCCATCACCTTCTTCACCGAAATCAACAATATCAAGTGCTACATTATTCTTTTTCAACTTTCTTCCAATCATCTCCAATACCTTCTTGTCATGTTTGATGGGACTGTAAAGACCAATTTTGTATTGATAATATTGTGAACACTGGAAAATAATGGATTGCGAGAGACACCAGAAGGCACTAGGAAACATACCTTCCAACAAAGACAATAATCCTTTGTTGCTGCTTTTTATTTTGACGATGCTTGAGAGCCAATTGAGCCACCTGTATACCAGCAACCAAGTTCACCTCACCACCTATTTCTAGACCTAAATTGAGAGAACATATGGTTCAATATAGCTCTAGACATTAAGATGGAAAAACTGAAAGTGATACTCATGAAACTATTCAGCTGAAAGATTTGTATTAGAAACTTCAAAAATGACCAAGTAAAAGATATTGTATGTGGGATGTACTTTTGGCATTTACTAGGGCACCAAGGTCCTAAACAGGTTTTAGCATTGTCTCCAGACTAATTTTGGTGTCTTAATTCTTACAACTCTTACAACTATGATCATATCAATGGGCACATATAACCATGTAAAATGTTTTTTCCAATATCTTAGCCAAGTCCTTTGGATCTTTTTACCTGATCATAAATATTTACTTCAAGCTTCCTTCAATTTTTTTTTTAAAAAAACCCTGACATGTTTGGATGAATTTAAACAATGATATCCAAGTAAAGGATAACAGAGAATCAATACTTCAGAAATTACTTCTAGGAGAAACACCAATCAGTTAGAGTGTACATGAGAGTAGAATGAACTGACAACAAAATACTGCCACCAGGTCAAAGAAAGCTTTGTGCTAGTCCTATAAAACTGTGTGTTCTCAGCTACAAACATGAGTCACTACTGCACTTCACAAGGTTACCTTAAGCAAACAGCCTCAACCATTCATCCTTCAAGGTAAAAAGGTGGGCACCAGAGAGGAGCAAATATATGATGCAGGAGGTAAGATGAAGAAAAACAAAAAACAAAACGCCAACAAAGTATATGTCTCCCCTTATTTGTCCTCAGCACCCACTCTTGCCATTAGCTGAGCAGTTGGCCTCATCAGTGGCAAAAATATGGTTTCATGCATGTCAATTGTGCAAAAATCAACATTGAATTACTGTAAGATGAGATGATTATATGTCTATGACTAAGAGCATGCTTATTCTCTTGATCCGAACCTAAAATAATTGAGGAGTTCCCTCCTACCCCATTAAGCCTTCATGAATCACATCTTCGGAAGTAACCATATAAAAAATCCTTGACTAATAAGGGGATTGATTCTAGGAAACAAATTTTGTCCACCCAAGCTCAACGTTTATTATCTGCCTAATTAGAATACTTGATCCACACTTGCAAAAGAGCCGTGTAATATACAATACTTCAGGTATTTCTTGATGTAGTTTCTCATTACCTATAATAAGCACTAAATTTGATACCAAAACACTAACTAGTAGCACAAAATTAACTAATAACGACCTTATCCAAGCAAATTCAAGCAGATATAAACTAACCATGCATGCAAGCTAAGATCTTGCCAAGGTCACTAGTAGGTGTAACCAAAACACGAACCCCTTTTCCAGCCATTGTAAGAATTCCAACCGTGTTCTCTGGATTCGACTGCAAAACATAAACCCAACACATCCATTCAAAAATCTTTCTTAAACCGCAAAGATCACACACACTAGCTCCAATCACATAAAAATAAATCAGCAAAAAAAAAAAAAAACAAATTCCTTTTTCAAACCCGAAAACCATATTTTCAAAACAAGTTAAGCAACATTAACACAAATCTTGAAATCCGCATTCCATACCAAAAAGTAAGTCTAAAGTTTTTTACTACAGAAATCTTGAAATCCTCTTACACCCCCAAAAGAACAACTGGCAGAAATCTTGAAATCCTCTTACACCCCCAAAAGAACAACTGGCAGAAACCTTGGAATCCTCTTAAACCCCCAAAAGAACAACTGGCAGAAACCTTGGAATCCTCTTAAACCCCCAAAAGAACAACTGACAGAAACCTTGGAATCCTCACTTAAACCCCCCAAGAAAATCAGCTACTAGAGTTACTACTGGTGTTAATACTTTCTGGATATGCCATAACTACTGAAGTCAAGATTTTTCTACATAAACCCACAAAAAATAACCTACTAAAAAGCTCAAGAATTCTTAATTATATCGTTAAGCTTAGAACTTTTGAAGTGAGAAAAGGAGACCTGAGTTTGAGCTCCACAAATGAGATTAACAGCATCTGATAGAGCTTGAAATCTTGACGGAGAGTAATCACCATTTCGCATCCACTCTGAATTATCGATACAAATCATTGTTGCCTGTAATTAAACATTTGAAATTAATGACAATAACTAAGAATCCTTAATTGGTTTGATTTGAGAGATATTTTGGGTTTTTCTTCGAGGGTTACCTCGAGAACCATGGTTACGGCGGGAGAGAGGGAGGGCTACTCGTCGTTTCGGTTTATGAGAACAGCAGAGAGATAGGAGAGGAAACAGAGTTTACTTGTGAAAGGGGACACTGGGATTAAAGTGTGATCGCTATTATTCACGTTGCCGTCGTGTCAGTTCCTCATTGGTTTATATGTTCGAAACATTATTACTTGAGCAAGACCCAGAAATGACGTCAATCTGGGTAGTACCAGTGAAAGACGATATTTCAGCTTTTAAAATTAAGTCAAAGCTCGTGGTTAACTTCTTAATCCTTAGTTTGTCGTTAATGAAAGGCTATTATTGTGACGTTTTTTTTTTTTTTTTACATGTACATAAAATATATAATATAAACTCCAACAATAAACTTAAATAATAAAATTATAAAATTATAAGTAAAATATTTTAATTAATTATATATTAACAATTTTAATCAAGTTGTAATTAATAATGTAACATAATTAAAATAAAAATAAAAATAAACAATAGAAAAGTTCAAAGACCTTTATTTTATTCACATTGATTTCTCTACTTCTTAGATAAATCAACCCACTTACTTCGTCATTTACAATAAACGAGTCTCTTCAAATTTTGATGGATCATTTAACATTAATTACTCTGGGTCAAGCATGTCAATTTACAACTTCTATTCTATATATTTGTCAGCTAAAACAGAGTAATATATCAATTGATATGTTAATAATACATAAGAAATTGTGAAGAATGAATAGGTATTTTAATTTTAAGAAAATGAAATCCACAAATAACTTGTATTATTAAAAAAATTATAATAATTATAGTCAAAATCAAGCCCTTGATTATCAAATTGCACAAGTTTTGCAAGATATAAATTTAAAACAATGAAAATGTTAAGGTACATGTTACCAGAATGCACAATTTTATATGTTTTTCAAACTCGTAAAATCGATCCGATTTTACCGAGTTTGAACGAGTTTAACCGATTTTACTAGTTTTTAAATTTTAATCCGATTTGACACATATATACATGTTGACTCGTAAAATCATAAGATTTTAAGAGTCAACTCGTTTTTTTGACAACATTAGTGGCTATAGTTATGGTGTAGTTTTGTTGGAAGAAAACACATGGTTGGTAAAACATTTGGTTAAAAGTGTGTTTGCATTAATGTCTAAAATTAAAAAAAAATTCTCTCTCTCTCTTTATTAACAAATGTTAAACTGCGTGAGGGTTTATGAAGATTTTGGCTATAAGAAGATTTTATACAGGGACTATATTGTTTTGGGTTGATTTAATTTAATTATGTTGAACTTCATTATTATTTAGGTTTTTCTTGTTCTTTTAGTAGTTTTTAGGACTTATTAATTTTAGTTTGGGGCTTTGATATAAATTGGGTTTATGACAACTTAATAGTCATTATTTAAGACTTGTTTTAAGCTTTAGACATGTCTTAGCTAGATTATAGTTTGGGCTTTTGGTTTACAATCCAAAATTAGATCACTTAGGGTTATTATATGTGAAATTACATAAGGTTGTATTTGAATCTCAATGATATTAGTGTTTTGTTTAGCACAACACATTTTTCTTTGTTTAAATAAAAAACAATCAAACTTATCAAAGTATAACTGACTTTGTGGTGTTCTTCATATACTTTGTGTTCCTGATTCTTTATAATCAATAGTTCCAAATCAATCTTAATACTTTTGGTTCTCTGATATATGCTTATTTTTTTTTATCAAGGTTCTCTTTTAAATCTATTTTTTGACTTTCTAGGATTATGTCAATCTTACTTATGAGTTTCTGGATCTTTATATCCATGAGGTTTGTATAAGTTGGTATCAAAGTTTAGATTTAAAAACCAGATTATATCCTTTTAAAATTTCATTTTTCTTATTTCGCGTATTAATTTATTTGTGTTTTCCAACCTCCTACTCTTTTAAATTAGTACATTTGTTATAAAAGTAAAAAAAAAAAAAGTATTCATTGTTTTGTTGCTATCACTACATACTAGTAACACAAATTCAAAAGAAGAAGAAGAAGAAGATAAGATGTTAAAAGATAAAAGTTTTAGTTTTGGCCATAAAACACAGATGCAAGGAGGATTGAATCAAAACTCATTGATAACACTTTTAAACTGATATTTTTTAGGGGGTTTGGGTACCATAACATCAAAATATTAAGTTTAGGGTTATTTGGACTCTTTTTTTCCAGTTTCGATTTTGGTTATTTAAATTGCATAACGAGTCATATTTGTGTCAAGATATGAAATCATGTCTTGCCACTATTGAAATTAACCTAATCATTATCCTAAAGTTAGGATATTTAGAGCTTAATAAAGTCATTTTTCATTGGTTTCACATTTGATTTATTTTGTGTCTTAAAAAATATCTATATTTCATACGAATTTGTTTGCTACTCGTGAAATCATAATTGTAATTTTGTACTTTCTTGTTTTCATATATTCATTTCTTCTTGAGTCAAAATTTATATTTGGTTTGCGCTACTAAGTTGTTCTATCTGGTTGTGTTGAATTTCAATTCTAAAAGGACACGATATGAGTGGAAAAAATGAAGTGAGCATATTATAGTGAAAAACTTTAATAGTGTGAAACACGAGAGGTATGAGGATATATTTTACCTGTCATTAACCAAATTTTACATATTCGAAGATGTCTGATAAGAGCAATATAACACCACCGATGGAGGGTAAAAATCAAGAGACTGCAAATATTATAGAGTTATAATATTATGTGGAGCTGGAGGATATGGTGTATATAGCCACCAAAATGAAGAGGTAGCTCAAGCAAAAAAGGAGTTCATGGCCAAGCCAACCTTTAGATTCTTTATCGTTTTAGAAATCTAATTGGTAAGTGGATGTAGGGGCTACCCAATCTTAATTGAATATGGGATGTAGATTCAAGCCTTGCCAAGACAAGAAAGACATCTTCACTAATAGTAAACATAAAACTGAAACTCTTACATCTTATAATCATGATGTAAAATGTTCTCATTGTTTGGGGGTAGTCAAGTTGTTTTGCAATGTTTAAACAAGAAAACTATGGTTATAAAGGCTCACAAAGAGGTTGTGATCGATGGTAAAGGTAGTGATAAAGATAAGACGTTGTCACTTAAAGATACAAGTGATGATGGTGTTGAGTATCCGATTGAAGATGAGGCATTTATGGTTAGATAAATATTGAATGTGCGGGTTAAGGTGGTTGATTTAGAAGAGCAATGAGAAAATCTCTTTCATATCAGGTGTCATGTTTAAAATTAGATATGTAGTATGATCATAGATAGTGAGAGTTGCATTAATGTAACTAGTATTGATCTAGTGGATAAATTAAATTTACATACTACAAAACATCTTATTCCTTATAAATTATAGTGGTTAAATGATTGTGGTGAGGTGAAAGTGATTAAACAAGTTTTCATTGCATTCTCTATTAGCAATTTTTTTTGATGGGATGTTATGTCATGTTGTCCCCTTGCATAAGAGTTATTTATTGTTGGGTATGTCATGGCAGTATAATCAGAAGACTATGCATAACAGATTAAAAAATAGGTACTCATTTGTAAAAGATGGTAAATATATAATTCTTATATCTTTAATATCTAAATAAGTGTAATAAAATCAAATGAAACTTAAAAAGAAAGAGTATGGCTGAAAAAGATAAGTGAATTGGCTATTAGTTAAGAGAAAATAAATGAATAATTTGAGAGAAAGTCAAAGAAAAAATAAAGTTTGTATGTGTGTGTGTGAGAGAGAGAGAGAGAGAGATTCATTCTAAACATCTTTTATGCTAACAAATTTATAAAGGGTTTTGATTATGTTTCTCTACCACAGAATGATGATGATGTATTGCCCCTAGAAAGAGTTCTTTATATTAAAGATTCGAAGAGGAATCCTTTTTAAAAAGGTGAGAAATGATACAGTGAAGCACTGGGTTATAATTGGCCTAACCCTAATAAGGATGGTTTAGGCCTAAACACATCACCTCAAGTTTGGTTTGGATAATAATAACATATGAGGTATGTTTGGGGTGTTATTTTAGGTCAATTATGTTAGCTAAATATGAAGACATGGCTGACGACAATAATAATGATTATTTTAGAAAGTTTCATTGTCCAAAAGGAAGTTTAATTGGGGTGGCATTAAAGGGGGTTGTTGTGAGTAATTGTCTTTCCAAGTCTAACAAAGATTCCATACTAAACAAGGAATATGAAGAGGTGGCAGTAATGGAATACCTTCCGTATTATTTTTTTTTTCTATGTTTTACAAGAATTTCCTAATCTACAAGGAAAGTAATAGGCAGTCTTATGAGAGACAAATCAACACTATTTTCTTCTGTTTTAAAGAGAGTCAAAGGCAACGATTTAAGAGGAATTATTAGTAATTAAAAAAAAAGTTTCATAGCTGATTTAGGACCTAAATGATAGCAACACAATCTTATCTCTACTAGGATATTGATTTCAATTGTAAAAAAGATTTTATGCGAGGAAGATATTGTTTTGGGATGATTTGATTTAATTATGCTAAACTGCATTATTATTTGGGTTTTTCTTATTCTTTTATTAGTTTTTAGGACTTAACAATTTCATTTTAAGGCTTTGTTTTAAATTGGGTTTATGACAACTCAATAGTCATTGTTTAGGACTTGTTTTAGGCTTAAGGCATGTTGTATCTTAATTATAGTTTGGGATTTTGTTTTACATTTCAAAAGAGATCCATTAGGGTTATTTTATGTGGAACTATATAAGGCTTTCATTGCTACAAATTTTGGCATCCTCTGAATTTGAATGATATTAGTGTTTTTGTTTGATGCAACACATTTTTTACTTTGGGTAAAACTGACTTTGTGGTGTTCTTTTATACTTTAGGTTCCTGATTCTTTATAATTAATGGGCCTAAATCAATTCCAATACCTTTGGTTCTCTGGTACAAGGTTATCTTTGGATTAAGGTTCTATCTCAAATCTGATTTTTGGCTTTTTAGCATTGCGTGAATGTTGCTTATGGATTTTTGGATCTTTATATCCACGATGTTCATATTAGTTGTGGTATTGATAGAAAGGTTGGTGGTTGGTAGGTGCCCTTTAAAATGACATATGGGCAGGAGATTACTATTAAAAAGAAAGGATGAGCGTTATACTGATAGTTTGTAAGCAAGTCGATGAGAGTATGAAATCGTAATTACTTTAGAACTCATCATTTTTCCTTATAGTGCATGTTTGGAAAATGACAAGGTGTTAGGTTGAGGTCAAAATAGTGGCAATCAAGATGTTTAAGGTTTTGTGGATAAAGTCAATATGTTTAGGCCTTATACCAATGCACTAGTACACCTCACTGTAACCCATGTTGAGCTTAGCCTGAATGGCTTGGAAAGAATGCCATTTAGGCTTAGCCCAAACAGCTTGGAGGAGCCAAACCATTCAGGCCTTGCCTATATGGCCTAGAATCATGTCGTTTGGGCTTGGCCCAAACGATTAAGGGTGTCATGCTATTTGGGCTTGGTTAGAATGGCTTGAACGTGGCAACCCATTTGAGCCTGGCCCAAATAGTCTAGATTTTTTATTTTTGCATTATCATTTGTCTCTCTAGTTTTTTTAAAAATTCATGTTTGAAAGACTTGACTAGTAAAAGTACAAACAAAAGAAAAATTATACATGTAATGTTACCTTTCGTGGCTTTTTTTAATGTGCTTGCAAGAAAGATGAGAGTTCAATTAAATTACTTATTCCTCTTATAGAAGATATTTTTTTTACTTAAAATATAAAGAATGCTTCGTGATCATAAAAATAGTATCAAAGTATTGTGTATAAAGACGTTGCATGTGAAGATTTCATTGGAGATGAAAATTTTATTTTAGATATGGAGAATTTCATTGAAGACATGAAAGATTCGTTAGATAGGTGGATATTTTCCATTGAAGACATGAAGAATTTTATGGGATATATGGAGATTTCATTGGAGATATAGATAAACATTATTGTTTTTATAGAAAAAAAATAAAAGATTTTCTTATGTAATTGGAGGTACAATTCTTAGAAATTATCTGATCCTGGATAGTGAATCATGAGGATCCTTTTATTTTTGTTCGAGTTGCATTCCTTCTTTATAAATTATTGGAGGTGACCTTTGGCGTTCAATATTTTTATCTTATTTTTTAGGGTATGAAATTCTTCATTATTATGATTGTGGTCATTGTGAATGAAAAAAAAATTGTTGGGGTTCTGTGTGCTTGTGCCACTCTTCATGAAAGGTAGGTATCAAAATAATTCTTTTCCCTTAATAACTTCTAATACCTTAACACATATGGTGGTCAGACGTCTGGTCATGAGCTTAAAGAATTGACGAGATCCTGGTTACGACATCAAATGATCCATTAAGAGTGTTTATTGTGTCTATTCTAAGGCCTAAAACAAAGTGGATCCAAGAGGAGTTCAATGAGCTAAGTTAAGAGGTTTTCGTTAAAAAGATTCAAATCTGCCAATCTAAACCTTTTTCTACTTTGTGGATAATACCTAGGGCTATAGAAGGATTTTGGATGCGACATTCGTACCTTTCCAATGATATATGGTAGGCCTGGTAATTCATTTGAATGAGAGAGAACAAAGTGTTTGAAGTTGGGCCTAGAATCTGCCAGCAAAGTACGAAAATGAAAAAAGATATTGTTTAATTAAGAGTTATGTATTCCATTCACTACATAGAGTCCTTAATGTTTTTCGAAACTTATGTGGTAGCTTTTGATTTATTTATTTTATAGGGATTCCATATCAAACAAGATGAATTAATAGTGTTTGAAGTTGAGCCTAGAATCTGTCAGCAAAGTATGAAAATGGAAAAGACATTGTTTTCTTAAAAGTTATGTATTTCATTCACTATATAGAGTCCTTAATGTTATTGGAAACTTATGTGGTAGCTTTTGGCTTATTTATTTTACAGCAATTCCATATCAAATAAGATGAATTGATAGGTCAGAAATTAATTCTTATTTTTACAAGGCATTAGACTTTTGTTCAGTAAGGATTCTTCAACAATTATTTCTCTTGGGTATTTTTCATTATCATATGTGGCAAAAGGTGAAAAGTAATCTTAGATTATTATTTTATTTTTATTATTTTAAACCTTATTTTGATTAGTTTGGGCTTTATTTAAATTGGATGCATGTCTAACCCATTAGTTTTAGGGTTTACATATAAATACTCTTATGTAAGGATTGTTATAGAGTTGATGAAATTTATCTACAAGTTGCCGCATATTGGATGCTTATTTCTCTTTTTTTTTATGGCTGAGTGATTCTCATACTAAGTTCTTAATTGAACTTGCAAACTCTTCAAAAGATTAATCAACTTCATTGTAATTTATACTTCTTGTTATAAGCGTAAGTGAAGGTGATTAATGACATATAACTTTGGTTCTCCAAGATTGGGTTCTTGTTGGATCAAGTTGCAAACATTCTTCAAACCTCAAATTAGCAATCTAAGAGACAATTCTGCATCAGTTTGGTACAGTGGCTCGATTAATTTCGGGTTATATCTCTTTAATTCTCATTGTTACAAGTAATTTTAGGGTTTTATTTAGATCTTGCTATATCTAGGGTTTGTTTCTTTTTTTTTCTTGGTTTCTTTCTCTCTAGGGTTTCAATTATAACAAAAAAAAATTGAATCTTGATTAATCTTT
>Ga0307515_10013232_pt1 | contig 15433 bp, 1 predicted proteins | sample 17_EM_MG_FD_194513 | JGI IMG/M metagenome (GOLD analysis project Ga0307515, IMG submission 194513) | Populus trichocarpa ectomycorrhiza microbial communities from riparian zone in the Pacific Northwest, United States - 17_EM | ecosystem: Host-associated > Plants > Roots > Unclassified | place... | reverse complement strand
AAAAAGGCGTAAAGGTAATAAGGATCTATATAGCGGAGCTAGTAGAACTAGTTAAATAAGAAAAACACTAATAGCTGCTTAAAGAGCTGCCTATAGGCCTAATAGAAGTACCAAACCTATTAGAAAAGTCTTTCCGCTAGCTAGCAGAGAGCAACTATATAATAGAAGAAGCCCGTAAAGCGCTACCCCCTTATTTTTATAATTTCCTTAAAATAAACCTAAAAACTAAGCCTAAGTCTCTACGCCAGAAGATAGTTAATACTAATATTAAAAAATTCCTAAAAGGCAAACCAGGATTAACCTATAAAGATATTTTATAACGCTTACTAAAGGAGTTCCGTAAACATATTAAGCACTTTCTCCCTAAAAATATAGATAAGCTACCCCCTTACCAACTATAGGACTATAAAATTAAGATTATCCCTAAAAACTAGGCCCTATACTATAAAAACAGACCACTCTTACCTACTAAACTTAGGTATATAAAAAAGTGGATTAATAAGATACTAGATAAGGGTTTTATCCGCGAATTAACCTTACTAGCTACTATACTACTCCTCCTTACTATTAAGCCTAGTAGTAGTATATAAATCTACTATAACTACTAAGGCCTAAACACAGTTACTATTAAGAATTAGTACCCATTGCTACTAATCTATAAGACACTTAACGTACTTTATAATGCTAAGTACTTTATTAAACTTAATATAATTGCTACGTTTAACTAAATCCGGATTATAGAGGGCTATAAATAGCTTATAGCATTTATTACCCGGTTTAGACTCTATAAGATACTAATTACACTATTTAGCCTCTATAACGCACCCGCCATATTTTAAAACTATATTAATTATATCTTATACAACGCCCCTAATAACTACTGTACTGCCTACTTTAATAATATCCTTATTTTTTCTAAAATACGCACTAAGTATACTAAGTATGTAAATAAAGTCATCTAAAGACTCGGTAATGCTGGACTTTAGATTAATATTAATAAGTTTAAGTTCTACTCTACTAAAACAAAATACCTTAGCTTAATTATCTTAACTAATAGTATAACTATAGACCTTAAGAAGGTATAGGCCTTATAGAAATAGAAGGACCCGATATTAATTAAAGAACTATAATAATTTCTTAGCTTCGCGAACTTCTACTAAAAATTTATTTAAGGCTACTCTGCCGTCGCTATACCTATAATAAAACTTCTAAAGAAGGATATTAAATAGCTATAGGGACCAAAACAAGCCAAATCATTTAAGGCCCTTAAGAAAACCTTTACCTCAGTACTAGTACTAGCATACTATAACTATATAAAGAAGATAGTAGCAGAGATAAATATATTAAATTAGGCTTCTAGCGGAGTCCTTTCCTAGTATAATAATAACGGTAAATTAAGACTGGTCGCATTCTTCTTTACAAAGCACTTTACGCTAGAGTATAACTATAAGATCTATAATAAAGAACTCTTAGCTATTATTAAGGCTTTAGAGAAATAGCGTCCTAAGTTATAAGGGACTAAGAAGCTATTTAAAATTATTACCGACTATAAAAACCTATAGACGTTTATAACTACTAAGCAGCTAAATTAATGCTAAGTCTAGTAGGCAGAGTTTATTTTATAGTTTAACTTTGTAATTATATACAGACCTAATAGCAAAGCTACGCTCCCTAACGCCCTAAGCTAGCTACTAAAAATAAGGCCTAAGGACGCCAATAACAAACGCCTCCGCCACTAAGCCTAAGTCGTTATACTGCCCTAGAAAATTAACTATATAACCTTAGAAGAATTACTATATAAGTCCTATAACTTTAATAATGCGAAGTTTATAGCCGCTTTAGACCCTAAAATAGCCAAAAAGTTACTAGATAAGTTAATTTAGTTAAAATACTAGGAGAACAAACTTATAAGAGATATAGTAGCGGCCCTATATAATTAGAAAGCTCGCCATTAGCTAAAGAAGATTAGAAAATTACTCTATTGCGATAAGTTAGAATATAGTATTATTAACGAATAGATCTACTTCTACTAATGTCTCTTTATCCCTAACGCCCTAGACCTCCATCTAAAAGTTATTTATCGCTTCTATAGTAGTGGCCCCGCTAATTACCCTAGCCGGGTTAAAACCCTTAACCTTTTAAACTAAATATACTAGTAGCTAAAAATCTCCTAATTTACAGCTACCTTTATTAAAGACTGTACCCTATACTTCCGCACTAAGACCCCCCGTTCTACCCCGCCTAGTTTTTTAAAGCTACTAGAACTACCCGCTCGCTTATAGACCGATATTTTAATTAACTATATTATAATGCTGCCGGTATATTAACGCTATAGTAAGGTATATAAATATATCCTTATTATTATAGACCGCCTAACTAAAATATAATACCTTGTTTTAGTAACAGGACTCTTAATAAAGGAGCTAGTTAATAGCTTTATTAATAACGTATATAAGCTCTATAGTATACTAAGCACAATTATCTCTAATTACAGCATACAATTTGTTAGCGACTTCTGGCAACGACTAAGTAAACGCCTTAAGATAACCTTAAGACTAAGCTTAGCTTAGTACCTAGAAACAAACGGCTAAACTAAAATTATTAACGCTACCGTAAATAAGTACCTTTATACTTTTATTAGCTTTATATAGGATAACTAGGTTAACTACCTACCGCTTACTAAGTTTACTATAAATAACCAAGTTAATAAGAGTATAGGTATCTCCCCATTTTTTACAAACTAAAGCTTTAATCCTTACCTTAAAATTAAGCCTATTAGCCCCTACTTACTAATACTATTAGTATAAGTAAAGAAGGAGTTCTTCCACGCAGACTTTATAGCTAACCGCTTTAAGCAGATATTAATATAGCTTAAGGCCCTAGCCCGGATTTCATAGTAACGCTATAAAAATAACGCTAATACCTATAGGGATAAGAGCGCGTTATTCTATAAAGGCAATATAGTTATAGTTAGCTTAGAAAATATAAAGATAAATAGACCTAAAAAGAAATAGGACAATAAATAGGACGGCCTGTACCCTATACTTACAGTATACTAAGGGGCAGTTATAGTAGACCTCCCAAACCACATCTAAGTAAATAAATCCTTCTATATATCTAAGGTCCGCCTCTAGGTTACTAAAGAGATCCCTAGCTAAGCAAATATTAATATTATAGAGCGCCGCAATATATAAGGACGAGTAGTAGAGAAAAACGATAACAGTAATATAGAAGATAAATAGGAGTTTAAGAAAATCCTTAATATATATAACGAAGACCCCTAAGGCCTAACTTATAAGATTAAATGGAAATATTATAAAGATATAACCTAGTAGCTAGAAAAAGACCTAAAGGGTTATAAACAGGCTGTATAGCGCTTTTATAAGCAATACCCTAAGAAGCTAAAACCCCCAAACTGGGTACAAGATAAGGAAAAATCACGCTAAGGTTATAGCCGACCACCGTATTAAAATTTGTAGTAGTTAAGATGTTATAGAACTTTAACCAGCAGTTAAAGTTATCTAATTAGCCAGATTCTTACTAAGAAACGCCACGCGGACTAATTTAGGTGGCGGTATAGAGTTCTGCCGACCTTACTTACTAAACTAACTAATTAGGATTTTCCATGCCCGGCATAGAAAATTGCCATTAGCTCGGTTAAGGGCGGTAAGCAGAACTAATATCTTTATAGTAAAAAATAAGCGACCCCAAACACTACCTATTTTAGAGTTATTTATTCGGTTTAGGGACTAAACTATTTAGGGGAGAGAAGTACTGTTACGGCACTGACCTAACGTATACTATTTTATACTGTCTTATACTATTTCCTACTATTAGCTAGCCTACCACTAGTACCTTAGCGGCCGGCCCTACTATTTATATACAATACCCCCTTTCCACCTTCTTCTCCTCTTTATACTATAACATAGTTATTTAGTTTACTTCATTGCAGTACTGTAACAAGAGTTTATAGACACGCTACAAGAAGAAACTTACTATAACCCTTAAATTTAGCGAACTTAAGTCCTAGTTAGTTAATTAGGTCTAAGACCCTATTAATTAAAAAATAGATTATAACTAGCGATACTATAACGCTAAACAGTAAGAAGGCTAGAGTATAGTCTAGTTTATAAACTACTTAGAAGAACTAGAAGACAATATACCCTACTTAGACCTATAGGATAATACTATATAACTTTACTAGCTACTTACTAAGTTATAACCTAAGATTTAATAGGCTATATAGGAGAAGGGCAAAATTCCTACCTTTTAAGAAAAGCTTATTTCTAAAGCTACTTAGATTAAGAATACTAAAAAAGACTATCTAGGTAAGTAAAAGGAATAAGACGCCAATAATAAAGAGTATAGGACTAGACCTAGCTTTAATAATAGGGGCAGATTCTAACCTAACTACTTTGTAAAAGAATAATATAAGTAGGCTTTAAAGCCCTAAAGCAACGCTAGTTAGCCCTAAAATAATAATAGGTAAAAACCTAATCTAAATAAGTAGAACTAAGAGTTACGCGTTTATTATAACTGCGGCAAAAAGGGCTATATAAAGCGCTTCTACTAGTAGAAAAAACAAAAGTCGGATTAATTAGGAAAAGAGAGAGCCTAGTAGATCTTTACTCCCTTATACTAGGCCAGTAAGAGAAGGAGGGAGTAAGCTACTATATGGTTATTCCTATCTCTATTTAAGTTAATAATAAATAGGTAACGCAAGACTGCCTTATAGACAGCGGCGCAACTATAGGGTTTATTTCTTAATTACTAGTAAAAGAATTAGATTTGGACCTTAGTAGCTTATAAGTGCGCACCATTTAAAGTATTAAAGGCTACTAGATTCCATACTATAGGGAATAGGCCTTTTCTATGGCTAGCTAGGACCGCGATAGTCTATAGAATACGTAGAAGATACTTCTATACCGCAGAAATTAAGGGGTATAACCTTGTTTTAGGATACCTATAGCTTTACTAAGTTAATTTAGACATTAATTAGCCTTTAGCCTTATATTAACATTAGAAGTCTTAACTGCGTATTATAGTTAAAGATTAAAAGACTTTCTTAAACCATATATAAGAAGAAGGGTAGGCATATACTATATATACTACTCTTAATACCAAGAACGGGGACACAGGATATTTATTTTTAGATATCCGGCTATATATAGTTAAGGAACTAAAGATTCTATAAGAATATATAAACTTAGAGGATATTTCTAGTAAAAAGGCTGCATAAACCTTACCTAACCCTATATTAATTAAGCATAAAATAAATATAGGGGATAAATAACCTCCTTTTAGACCACTATATAACCTATTAGAAAATAAGCTAGCGGTACTACGTTAATATATAGTAGATAATCTTTAGAGAGGATAGATTTGGCCCTCTATAAGTCTAGTAGGGGTACCAATTATGTTTATACCCAAGAAGGATAAGACCCTTTACCTCTATATTAACTATTAAGCGCTAAATAAGATTACTATAAAAAATTGCTACTTATTACCCTTAATAGGGGAGCTTATTAACAAACTATTAGGCGTAAAAATATTTATAAAATTAGATCTAAAAAATATATACTATTAAATCCGGATTAAAGCTAGCAATAAGTAGAAAACGGCGTTTTAAATATAGTACGGCCACTTTAAGTACCTAGTAATACTATTTAGGCTTACTAACGCACTGGTAATATTTTAGGCCTATATTAATAAGGCATTATCGGGCCTATTGGACACGATATATATAGTCTACCTTAATAACATTATAGTCTACTCTAATAACTATAAAGTATATACGTACTACGTATAAATAGTACTAAAAAGACTATAGGAATACGAGCTCAATATAAACCTAAAAAAGTGCACGTTTTATACTACTAGCATTAATTTTCTAGGCTTTATTATTAGCGTTAATAAAGTATTAATAGAGAAAAGTTGGATGGACGCTATTAGGGAATAGCCCTACCCCATAATATTTAGAGAAGTGTAGGTTTTTTTAGGCACAGCAAACTTCTACTAAATATTTACTGTTTACTATTTATAAGTAATACCCCTAATTACTAATTTACTAAAAGAATCTAAGAATAGCAAGAAGTTAGAACCCTTTATATCTAGGGAAGCTACTAAATAGACTATAAACCGGTTAAAGGATTAATTTACGTCGGCGCCTATCCTAATATACTTCTACTAGGAGCTATATATATACCTTAAAACAAATATATCCGGCTTTGCCCTAGGGGTAATTATATTTTAATTAAAAGACGGAAAATAGCATCCTATAGCGTTTTAATTAAGGAAAATAACCCCTATAAAATAGCGTTATATAATACACAACCAGAAGTTACTTGTAATAGTTATAGTAATAAAGTACTAGCGATATTATTATATAGGAAGCAATTACCCTATTAAAGTCCTTACAGACTATAATAACCTAGAATACTTTATAACTATAAAGGTATTAAGCGGTTAATAAGCCAGATAGGCAGAGGCACTATTATAGTATAATTTTAAAATTATGTACCGCCTAGAAAAGATAAATCCCGCTAATAGGTTATTAAGACGTCTAAATTATAGGACAGGAAGAATCCAGGACAGTATAGGGGAAATAATTCCTATATTGCAAAATTTACTTAAAAAAAAAAGAAGACTCTTTCCTTAGAACTATAGAATTTTGTAATAAAGTAGAGGTCCTAATAATATAGCTGCGAAGCGCTATAATTATAAAGCCGTAGGATATAGTTACGGACTAGGTTATAGGCTAAGCAGACGTTATAAAGTTAGCGTACCCTAGAATTAGTAAGAATTCTATAAAATATACTAGGGGTATCGCGGCACCTTTAACTTAACAGCGTATTAGCTATAAGTATCCGGATCTAAGGGAAATAGGCGAGATACCTATCTATAGTATAGCACACTATATAACGGTAGGAGAATCTACTAGCACTAATAGTTTAAAATATCTTATACTATACCTTATATCCATAATAGTGGTAGGCGAAATAGAAGTAAGCAATCTATAATAACCCTTTTTAGATCTTCTTCTTTAAGCATAATAAAGGGACGCCTTTATTTTTAGGGAGAGGTAGAAAAATATAGTAAAGACCAACTTAGCTAGAGTTACTAAGAAGCTATAATAGCAAGACTAAAAGGGTCTATTACGCTTTAAGGGTGCTATATATATTCTAAAGGACTAAGCGGTTTAAGACGAAATTCTAAAGGTTTTCTATAATAACCCTTTTAGAGATTACTATAGTGCTAATAGAACCCTTAAGGCCGTTTAAAGGAAATACTTTTGGGATAGAATATCCAAAGAGGTTAAGGATTATATCTTAAGATATAATACGTACTAAAGGGTATAGATATCTAGATATCGCCTATATAGCGAGTTATTAGTGCTTCCTATTCTATAGGGACCCATATTAGAATTAATAATAAATTTTATAATAGGCTTACCCCCTACTAAAATAAGAATAGGAGAGGTTACTAATGCTATCCTAGTAATCGTTAATAGATATACAAAGTTCTTAGGGTACTTTGCTGTTATAATAACAATTACGGCAGTAGAACTGGCAGACCTATTTTTAAAATAGTAGCTCTTATTTAGCATGTTAAGGGGAATCGTATCTAATAGAGGTACCGTATTTAATAGCGTATTCTAATCTTTATTCTATCTCTTATTAAAAATACGGCAAAGGATAAGTACTACCTTTTATTCGCAAATAGATAGGCTAATAGAGCGTCTAAATGCGTTATTAAAACACTACCTCCGCTGCTATATTAATTATTAATAGGATAATTAGACATTATAGTTAGCTCTAGCGCAACATATATATAACATAAGCATCTATAGTAGTATAAAAATAACCCCTTATAAAGTATCGTTTAGGGTAAAAGTAAATAACCCCTAGAACGTTAAGGACATTGTTCCTAAAAGGGAGGCACTAGTAGTATCTAAGAGAATTAAGCAAATAAGAATTCGTAAAGAAGAACTTAAAAAGCACTTACTAGACGCCTAGGCTATATAAAAAAGGTACTATAACAAAAAATATATGCTAAAAGAATTTAAGATAGAAGACAAAGTCTTACTATTTATAAAAAATATCTAAATAAAACATATTAAGAAGAAGCTAGATTACTAGTGGCTTAGACCCTTTAAGATAATTAGAAAAACTAAAGGAAATTAAGCCTATAAATTAGAATTGCTAAAATTATACCTAATATATCCCGCATTTTATATTTCCTTACTAGAGCTATATTAGAGAAAAGATAGTACGGAACTACTACCACCTAGTAAAATTAATAGGGAACTAAAATAGAATATAGAAGACATTTTAGACTAAAAAAAGCGCTAAAAAAAAGCGCGAATTTTTAGTTCGCTAAGAAGGATACTCTTAGGCGTATAATAGTTAGGAATTTAAGAAGCACCTTTAGCCGGGATATAATATAGCAATTAAAGCCTTCCTAAGGACTAAAGGTAAAGATTTAGCAATAGTTCTAGATATACTATAAATAAAATAATAGGGAAGACCCTACAAATTAAAACTATAAGGTTAAGCATAGGCATTAAGAATAAAAACGTTTCGCTATTATAACAGGGATCCTAAAACCCTATAAGGGGAAGCCTATAAGGTCTACAGGAGAACTACTAGGGATACTATTTAAAAAAGACGCTATTTAAGAATAAGCAGTAGTAATATAAGAAAAGGCCTTAGGGATTTAGAAGGACCCCCTAAGGATAAAAGGAGAGTATCTAGTCTGGCACTAGAGATATATAGTAAAATTAATAATATAAAGAGGAGTAAAAGGACAGCCTATAAAGAATTAAAATTTTTAAAAAATTATAAAGTACCTATAAGAACACCACCCGTTTATTACATATAGGGATTATAGTAGTGCATTACCTTTATATAAATTATCACTAAAGCTTAGAATAAAGGCATCCCTAAAGTATAAAGTTAATTCCTAATAATAGGGCATCTTAGAGGCACCTAAGAAGCACTATATAAAGCTATTCTATAAGAAGAAGGAAAGAGCTAAATAATAACTTAAATACTAGCAGTAGTAATAGGAGCCTCCTCTTCCATCTTAACGTTATTATTAACGGTATTATTAGCTCCCCTATCCCTAGAAGCATTAGCACTTTTACTAATATTCTTTTTAGAATAATAGGTACTAGAAGGACTAGTATAGGCGAAAGACTAATAAGGAGAACGTTTATCTAGACTTTTATTACTATCCTTAATATCTCTAGGCTCTAAATTAGCATTTAAGCAGGGATCTAAAAGCTATTAGCTAAGAGAATTAGTATAGTTCCTAAACGTATTACTAGAGAAACTTACCTAGCTAGAAAAGCCCGCGTAAGAGTGCGAATGTTATTATTTATAAGGGTAAGCTGCTCGTACATACGCTCTTAGATACTATGTGTCTAAAATTATTATATCTCTACAGCAGTAGAAACCCTTATTAAATTAAAGAGCCTATAAGCAAGGGTAGATGCCTTCTATCCCCGTCTATCGCTATTTAGATAAAAGTAGAAATCCTAGATAGCGTAATAGAGCTTATAAGTCTTACGCGCATAGATAGTAGGGATTTAATATAATTAGTAAAATTTAGAATAGGATAGAATGGAAAATACTAAAACGTAGGTCTTTCTCCTACTATAGCAATAAGAATACTTAGATTTATTTTTGCTAGAGTAAGGCATCTTATAAACGTAGGATAAGTCCAGCATAAGCGCGTAAACGTAACAACGGTAGCACTTTAGAGAGATTACCGTAGGAGCAATAGAGGTGGTCTAAGATAGTATTAAAATAACACTACTACCGGTCTAGGGACGTGTAGTACAACCTTAAGCTATTATAAAAGAATACTATAGGGAGTTAGTATTATTAATGGAGATAAAATAGGGATTTTATTACTTATAGACGTGTTATAAAAAGAGAATAAAGTAGTTATAAAAGAATAGCTAAAGATATAGAAGCTAAAAGTAAAAATATAGAGGAAATAGTCTACTAAAAGATAAGACGAATAGTGTTATTAATAAAAAAACGCGTAAGAGGCGATAGCTTATAAACTAGAAGAAAATTAAAATAAAGACGTTATTATTAGAACCCATTTTAGGTAAATAGGGATAGTAGCTTATAGATATGTTATATAGGACAACCTCCAGATTAACTTATAATAAACTCTTAAGATAAAAAAGGTAAATCCCATCCAATTTTTATCATTATTATTTTAGTTCCATTATAAAGGCATTATAAGAAGCTATAGTAGAAGAAGAGTAGAGGAACTAAGGATAAAGTAAGGTTCTACGCTAGTAAAGAACTAGCTATAAGCCGTATTATAGAGTACCTTTCCACTAAAAAATTTCCTTAGTGGTTTTAGCCGGAACTCTATAAAAGCTTAGTAGAGGCGAAGTCTTAGAGGACTAAGACCCTTAAAGGGGAAGCAATTATAACGGAATTCCCTAGAAGGTATATATTAGATAAGACAGAAGGAGGTCTTATCTATATTCCATCTACGTTTTAGAAGATATAGTTAGATAGATAAGGGGCAAAGGGTTTTACTAGTGTTTTAGAAGGATTATATAGGGAATTAGTTCTCCTCTAGAGAAGAATTAGCAATTAGTCTCTAAATAAAAGAGGCTAAAAAGCATTTATCCTTTATTTATAAGGATTATTCTACCTTAACTTATCTTCCACTTACCTATAACTCTTATTCTACACTATTAATTAGATAATTATACGTTCTAGTTAGACTGGCCTCTTATAAATAGGTTAATAGAGGTGTTATATACCGTAGTAATAAGCTTATTAATTTTAGGAGGTAACTTTAGTTTTGTGGCATAAAGCTAAAGTATAGTTAGCTTTATTATAGGTAGTATACCTAGGGCTAAATTTTATACTTTTAGGATTGTCTATTATTAGAACTAATTATAAGGGTTATCTTTAAACTAAGGAAGGTCTTATAAGCGGCGTATTAGGCTATTAGGCTTAGTATCTTATACTTCTAGTCTATATACAATTTTAAAGTTAAAACTAGAGAGGAACTCATTCTAATATACTTAGCGTTAGTTTAACTACTTCGTGGTTATAAAGTACTTAAGGTTGCGATAGTCTATAAGGACTTTAGTTAGCTAGTTAGGCTCTACTAAGTAAAGTTCTAGTTAGAGTTCTTTAAACGCTTGTATAATTATAAGGAGTTCTTTATTATAGATCTTATAGTTATACTCTTATAGTATAAGTTTAGATAAGTAAAATGTAACTAGGTAAAGAAGACCATTATTACCTATTTAGGAGAGGACGCCTATATTAATGTGGTCTAAGAAGTTAGTTTTAAGATAGAGTTATCGTCCTAGTATAAAGTAAGCTAGGATAAGTGCTTTAGTAAAGGCATTTTTAAGGTCTTAGAACGCCTTCTCGCATTTAGGCATCTAGGTAAAGCGTAGGTACATTTTTCTTCCTTTTATAAAAAGGCCCTTTATTTATATTATTACTATAAGTAGTGCTACTACGCCTAAAAAGTTGTATATAAATTTCTAATAGAAGTTAGTATAACTAAGAAAGGCTTATACGTCTTTAATATAATTAGGGGCTTACTATTTAGTAATTATATATACCTTCTTAGGGTCTATATAGACACCCTTAGTAGTAATAATTAGTTTAAGGTATTTTACTTCTATAACTAAGAATTTATATTTCTTTAAATTAATATAAAGTCCTATATCCCTAAGGCGCTATAGAACCTTTTAAACGTATTTAATATACTTAAAAGGGTTATTACTATAAATAAGTATATTACCTAGGTACGTAGAGCAGAAGTCGTTAAGGTAGTCCTATAAGGTATTATTAATATAGCTTTAAAAGGTGCCTAGGCCATTATATACGCTAAAGGGCATAATAGAATATTTAAATTGGCCGAAGCGCGATACGAATGCGGTTTTTTATTTATTACCTTTCCGTATTTAGAAATAGTTAAAGGCGGTAATAATATTAAGCTTAATATAGATTTTAGCTTAACTAAGCCGCTTAAGAGTCTTACGTATAAGCGGTACTAGATATTAGTTTTTAATTATAATAGCGTTAAGTCCTCTATAGTTAATATAGAATTAAATACCTCTTTTTAGCTTCTTAGTAAGAAGGATAGGGGCGGCTATTAGTAATATACTAGAACAAATAAATTCTTTATTAAGGTGCTCGTTAATATACTTTTTTATAACTAGAAGTTTATCTTTTAATATTAAATAAAGTCTCTTATAAGGTAGCATTTTTCCTTATTTAATATTAATAGTGTAGTTATTAGGTTAATATAGGGGGAGTATATCTACGCCCTTTTATAAGTATATATTGGTAAAGTTATAGTACCTCTTAAGGAGAAGCTTACGGAGTTCTTTGTTAGTAAGTCCTTTTTTAAGCTTTATAAACTTCTTAAAGTCTAAAGGTAAAAGTCCGTAAAGTTCTATAGGGGCATTATCTTCTAAAAGGTTAACTATATCTATCCTATTATTATAAAGGACATAGTCCTATTCTTTATTAAGCTTATATAGTTATAATTAGGAAGCTATAGTAACGGTTTAGCCTTTCCTATATACTATATAGTAGAAGGCTAGGGTACTTATATAATAGCAGTTAGTTATAAATAGGGTAGTAAGGGGTTTCTTAGGTTAATATCCTAGGGAGTAAATAAAGGTAGCTAGGCTATGCCCTAGGCAAGTCTCTCTATAGTAGTATTTAGAGTTAAAGGTTACTTCTTTTTTCTTTTAGTTAATGGTAGGGTTGTATTACTTAAGCTAGTTCATTTTAAGGATAATAGGGTAATTAGTAAGTAGTATAATATAGGCCTAGAGTTCTTCCTAGTGCCTATTTATATCTAGGTAAAGTTATACTATATAGGTAATCTTCTATACGGTATAACTACCGTTAGCAAGTTATAGGGCGCGGGCTTTAGTAAGGGGTAAGGTAGGTAGGTTATAAGTATATATAAATTAGGTATTTATTAATTTATTAATAGCCCCGCAATTAATTATAGAACGGCTTTTATATTATTTTTTAGCAGTAGTTCCTATTATAGGTAAAACTATCTATTTCCGTTTATTTATTTTTACTAGGTTATCTATTAAGCAGGCTAATATATAGATCCCTTTATTATTAGGGCGTCTTAACCTATAACTTAGGGCTTATTACGGGACGGGGGTAGTGGCTATAGAGCGTATGTATTCGAGGAGTCTATAAGACGTTACGCGATTAATCGTAAGGGTCAAGGGCATAAGGGGGTGATATACCTACGCGTAGCTGATATAAGCTGTACGCGAGGTGTATATAAGAGCACGGCTCTCCTATAGAGGCCCCTATGGTGGGGTTCCGTGACAGGGCTAGGACTTAGCGTTTTCCGCTTCCATATCTAATTCTACTACTATTACTACGTCTTCGTCTTATACGGTAGTAGCGCGTAGCAATATATTTAGTGTTTAGGGTATTAGGTAGTTTAGGTTATTATAATAATAGCCTTTTTAACGGCATTTATAGCAGCGTCCTAGTTTTTAGAGTAGCTCGCGCTCTTTATCTAAGAGTTTTTATAGGAAGGTTAGTATAGAGAAATCGATATTAGCTCTAGTAGTACTTAAGGTAGTAGGCCCAGAAGGCTTCTATAGAGAGGCCTTTAGGTAAGAGTTAGTAGTAGTAATCTAATTTAGTTATTATTCAATCTTTTATAAAGCTGCTACTATATTATAAATATCGTTATAATTATAGCTTGCGGCTGCGTAACTAAGGTAATAAGTAACTTTTTTAAGGAGGTCCTTTCAGTCTTTAGTATTATCTTAGGCGAGGGCTCCGGTATATTCCTAAAATTTAATATAAAATTTGTTAAATAATTTAGTAGGGCTTATCTTTAGGGCACGTAGTTTAGCTTGGCTAGTGGCTAATAGATTATAGTTATAGTATATTAGGTTAAGATTGTTAAGGATTTTCTAGTAGGACTGCTACTTTTAGGGGCTATTAGTCTCCTATTAGGCGAAGAGTCTATTAAATAGTATACCCTTTATTCGCCTAATAATATAACTAATCTTAGTATCTTCTATAGGAAAAAGGCAGGCGCCCTAGGTTAGTTTCTCGCGGATTTATATCTTCTAGTAGCTATATTCCTTACGGTCTCTCTAAAAGACTAGGGGATTAAGGTAATATATATTAGACCCTATAGTAGCAGCTTAGGTTTAATCGTTATAGCTTTTATTATTACTACTTTAGTAGGGGTTCCCGTTAGGTAAAGCTGCTTAGCGCTAACCCTCTATTAAGTATTAAATAGGTAAAGTTGCTGGGGGCGTAGAGGCTTAGGTAGCGTTATATGCAGTAAAGAGATATCTAGCGTGATTATAAATATACTTATTAAGCTAAGATTATAGGTATTTAATTATACCATCTTTTTTAGTAACCGTAGCAATAAGTGTAATCTTAGCCTTCTTTAACCGTTAGATGTCGCGTTTAGACATATAGAAGTCGTCTTTAGTTTTTTAGCGTATATTATTAACAGGCGCCTTATAAGCTTATAGGTCTTAGATAATATTATAATCTTAGGCAGTACGCATTTTAGCTTATATAAGCTTTAGGTAGTAGTTCTATAAAAGGTAGTAGTATTTATTAGGTTCCCATGCTACCTTTTTTATAAACGTCTTAGCATCTTATATTTTAATTTAAATAGGTAGTAGCCCTTCCGCTTGCTTATCTGTAGTTATATAATTAATAAAGGATAAAACATTATTAATATCTACCTTACTAAGGTCATTGTAATCTTTTAAGCCACTAGGCTTCCCCTTAGGGGTTAAGGCTAGGGCTAATAAATCAAATTCTCCTAGGGTTGATTGGCGGCGTAGGTTAAGTATAGGTATTAGATTGTTCTTTAGGTTTAATATAATAGCTAGTAAGAAATATTATCTTACTATTATAGGTTCCTTAGAAGTATAGAGTAGGGTAACTTATAGACACGCTGCTTTTAGTAGCGCCTATAGTATTACAAAGACGTAGAATTGGTTATAGGCTAGGCGTTAGTAGTAAAAAAGGCGTAACGTAATGCTATAGGACGTGGGCAGTGGCTATAGAGCGTATATATTCGAGGAGTCTATAAGACGTTACGCAATCGATTGTAAGGGTTAAGGGCATAAGGAGGTAATATACCTACGCGTAGCTGACATAGGCTGTACGCGAGGTGTATGTAAAAGCATAGGGCTCTCCTATAGAGGCCCCTATGATAGGGTTCCGTAATATACGGTAAGAGGTAGTAGTAGCTGCTTTAGCTAAAACGGCGTTTATAAAACACCCCCCTAAGTTACTAGTTAATTTTATTTATAGAGTATAAAAAAGGGACGCCTTTATACACTTTATATATAATTAGTTAACCTAAAAATAAGTTCCTACTAGTAATAAGGACTATACCCTTAATA
>Ga0307515_10013231_pt1 | contig 15433 bp, 9 predicted proteins | sample 17_EM_MG_FD_194513 | JGI IMG/M metagenome (GOLD analysis project Ga0307515, IMG submission 194513) | Populus trichocarpa ectomycorrhiza microbial communities from riparian zone in the Pacific Northwest, United States - 17_EM | ecosystem: Host-associated > Plants > Roots > Unclassified | place... | reverse complement strand
TGCAGGGTTTTCTTCCTGTAAATACACAAGTTTTCCCCCTGTGACGGAGTAGTCTGCGTGGGCCTAGATAGGATCCGTATCAGACGTTAATCAAAGAACTACTACTAAATAACTAACAATTCTCTACTATCTCCCTCCGTTATATAATAAGCTGAGGCTATTTATAAGGCAATAAAGGAGGTACGACGTCTCTACGCTATACGCTAGGTTAACGACGTATTAGGAATAAGAAATGGCCTAAATACCTTAACTACGCTTAATCTGCTACTCCAGTCTAAGGTACACATATGGCGTAAAAAGGAAGGATGGTTAGGCCCATACTAACTTATTATAATTAATAGCCAAACTTATACTATTTAAATGCCTTATAAACCCACTTAATTCTATTTAACTGTTATTAAGCCTTACTATAAAAATAATAATTCTAAGCCTTTGTAAGATGCCCTAGAAAATACCCTAAAGGAGAACCACAATTAACGTGCTCTAGAAGGCGACTATAATCCTAATATAATTGTAGTAGATATACCACAACTATAATACAGTAGAGGTCGCCTAAAGGGATTATAAAATCGCTAACACCTTATTAATTTTAAAGAACAATTTGTTGCCGCCATTAAAAATAAAGTTAAGTTATTAATGGCCTTTATAACAGCTAAAGAGAAGGCTAACTTTAAGCTCGCAAAACAGCTTTAAAAGGAAGGTTGTATTATAACCCTAGGAGCTCCTTTCTAAGCATCCAATAAGCAGGAGATCAACAGTCTTATTATAAGAGGAGTCTTTAAATTTAAGAAGTATAACCCTACTAAGTTTAATAAAGTTCGCATCTTTAAGTTAAGGATAGTTAATAAGATTAAGGGCAAAGCTACTAACGCCCTATTTAAGAAATTAAGGCTTATTATCTAAGGTTACAACAATAATAGTAAAGAGATAATTCTTATATAATCTCCCATAATTTAACAAGCTAGTTAGTAAGTTATTATTGCATTAACTCCCTCCTTAATAAAGAATAGAATGGCGGTTTATTTGCGAGATATTACCTAGGCCTACACCTAATTAGAGACGCACCTTTAGCGCTTAATATTAGCACACCTTCTAGAGTAAATTTGCCACTAATATCCTAAAGATATAATTATGGTTGTGCTTAAGCCATTATATAGAATTATAGAGGTAGGAACTTATTAGTAGGCTACCTATAGTAAGTACTATAAAGAGAAGCTTTTAATAACTACTTCTATATTTAATCCCTACTTCCTTATTATAACTATAGGAACTCCATTTAAAATCGTTAGTATATAAACTAATATAATTATTTTAGGAGACGACCAATTCTTAGCTCTTAAAGAAGATAAGCTAGTAAAGGTAAATCTTATAGCAAAGCTAAAAGAAAAGCTTAATTTAATAACACTATTACTCTTTAATAGATATATCCTCTCCCTAAATAAGGATTCCATTGCTTTACGCCAGAAGGGTTAAGGTAAGAAGATTAATATTATTAACGTTAATTCTCTAAAGTAAGGATATATAGAGCAACGTGCTTATGGAGCTTATATTACTTCTATTTATTAACCTAAGGCTTTATTTAATCTCTCTATTACCACTTAACACCAGGAACCTATTAAGGATAATGTTTTTACCTTAAATAAGCGTCTTTCCTAGCAAATAAACTATCTTAATTGGGGACTACTCTACGTGCCTATTAATCTTCCCACCGCTAAGCTCTTTATATTTATTAATAGATCGTTTATAAATAATAAAGATTTTAGCTCCTAGTTAGGATATAAGATTATTATTATAAATAAATCTACTAAAGAGAATAACTTTATAATCTATAGTAACCTTATCTATTAGAGCTTAACTAAGAGTAAGTATATTATTTAAAGCGTTCTAGCATTAAAGATATATAGAATAATTAGCGGAGTTAATATAGTAATTATAATTGGAACTACCTTAAAGATAATTATAGATTAACTCGAACTTCTTATTATCCCTATAATTATATACACCGACTTATATTCCCTCTATAAGTATTTAATTAAGCTTAGTACTATAAAGAAGAAGCGCCTTATAATTAATATTATAGCACTTTAGCAATCCTATAAGCGTTAAAAACTCTTTAAGATTTAATGGATTAATGGCTAAGATAACCCGGTAGATGCGATAATAAAGATAAACCTAAATAAGGTACTAGAGACGTTTATTAATATAAATACTCTACGTATATAAGTTAAAGGTTAGGTTAAAAGGGAGTCCCTAGAAATTTCTTAGTTATATAAGGTCTTAAGATATCCAGGAACTTTAACCGGCGGTTAAAGTTATCTAATTAGTTAGATTCTGCAGACCCTAACTTAACCTAGCTAATTAGGATTTTCTATCCCCGGGATAGAAAATCGCTATTAGCTCGCTTACTACTAGCGCCTTAGCGGCCCTCTAAACAAGATATCTACCTATAACTCCTAAGTAAGAAAGCACTACGTACTAAAAGGCAAACTTTTAGGACAGCGAGACTTATATTATAATGGCAATAGTAAGTAAGGAGGATTAATATTTGTTACGCTAGTCGAGCGGTATATATATATGGATAGCAACTATAAAAGAAGAGTTGCCAGTGTTGGGAATATAGGCAAGTTGCCGTTACGTGCGGTAAGTTGCCGTCACGTGTCGCCGCGGCACTAGTGTGGCGAGGAGCCTTAAGCTCCTCGCCCCCCCCCCCGGGGTGACGAGGGCAGAGTGTGCATTATCATACTATCTACGAACCGTAGCTACGTAATATCCCCTTATGTAACCAACAGTAACCTTGCGATTTTTAATATTTCTTATACTTTAGCGAAACTTATTATATACCTCCTTTTGCTTATTAAAAGAATACCTAGTTAACTAGTAATTCGGTTTCTTATAAACGTAATACTTTTTCTAGTAATTACTTTAAAATAAACCTTTATAAGGGCCTCTACCTTTACCTTATAGTTATTAATTATACCCTCTGCCGTATTGTCTACCCTAGCCACTATATATTCGATTAGTCCAGTTATAATTATATTAATTAGGCGGGTTAATTAAAATAGGTTAGAATTGGGCGTTAAATTACTATACTTCTTAAGAGCGTAGAGCGGTGCTAATAGAAGATCTTAATTAAGCATATACTCCTTTATAAGTATTTACAGGATTAAAGAGTGTAAGGTTATATTCTTTAACGCCTTAGCATATGCTAATAACTTAATCATATAGGCTAAAATCCTCTTAATATAATTTAGATAAACTATGCTAAATTATCTAAAATTAATTAAAGAGCTTTTAAAGACAATTAAGCCGGGGAACACTTAGGTTTATAGCAATAATCCTTAAAAAGGTAGTCTCTCTCTATTCTAATATATACTACTACTTATTCTCTTCTGTTTTAAAATAGTATCTTAACTTATATATTATACGGTTAAAATCGTATCCTTTTTCTACTAAATAATTATAATAGAAGGTACTAGCTCGGCCCTTAAGCATAACAGAACAGGCGTTATAGTATTAATTAGACTCTATTCCTACCTTCTAGTAATAGTTATAGAAGATACGTAGTTTCGAATTAAGAATATTATATAATTCCCCGCTAAACTTCTTCTCCTAATCTAAGTAGAGCTTTATAAGCTCTATAAGCAATTTTAAACTGCCTTTGATTTAAGATTAAGATAGAGGAGGTAGGAGTTATATTATAGGCTGTAGTAGGGACGTAGATCTGGTCGGTAGAGTCCAAGGGTTATTAAATCACGAAGTAATAGGATCCTATGTCTGCTCTTATTGGGGTATAGTATCCGACGTTAAGGTTACGGGTTAAATTAGATATAGAGGAGTTAAAGGCGGAGGTAGGTTCGTCTCTAGAGGTGTATTACTTAGGTTCTATTGTAAGTTAAGCTTCCTTATAGTGCGTAGTTGGTACTTAATCTCTTATAGAGTCTATTCGTGCTCTTCTTTTGCGTTAATTACCTACTCCTAAATATTATCTCTAATAATACCCCCGTCTATTAGTATAAACACTCTATACTCCCGCAAGAAGTTACGGAAGTCTTATATAATATCCTTCTTTATAGGAGTCTATATTTCCTTTATCCATTTAATAAAGTCCTCCTTTATATAATACTATAGTATAGTATTATTGTATTTGCTATCTTTATAGTATACCATATGGTATAATAAGAATCCGTTTAGGTCCTATTGCTTAGCGTTTACAAAGTTAATTATATTAGTATTCTATATTTCCGGGTTAATGTCCTTTTCGTACTTCTTTAGATAGGTTAACGCCATAGTAGGTATAAAATTAACGGAGTGTCGTACGTTAAAGGTAGGTAGGATTTTCGGTTTTATAGGATCTTGTAGGTTTACTGTTAAGAGGTAGGCAATTCAAGATATTGTTCGACGCGTTTTAGACATCGTTTGACGCGTTTTAGACGTTAACTTAGGACCCTAGGTTTAGTAACACTTCTAACCTAAAGTACGACTAAGTCTTCGTAAACGCGATTATTCTGCGTAATAGATGCAACTTAGTATCTCCTAGTACTTAGTAACACTTCTATTACTAGTTTTCCGTAAGTCTAAGGTAGTATAGTATTACTAGGATCTATTCTATATAAGCGCATATAGCACCCCTATATAAGACTGTCTCTTCTATTTAAAAACCTAGCTGCTCTATAGTTAACTATATATTTAACCACTAATTAGTGTTAGTTATATAGGGTGACTTACTAATAACAACTACTTAAATAGGGTTACAGTAATGTTAGTTAATAATGCTTATTTATTAGAATAAGGGAGGGCAAGGAGCTTAAGACTCCTCGCCACGCTAGTGCCGCGGCGTTACGTGATGACCGCTTGCCTTATTCCTAATAAGCTTAATTAGGGTATAGGAGGAACCTTAGGTTTAATAAAAAATAAAGCTTAAAATACTATAGTTACTATTTAAAATAAACAGCTTCTTAAGTTTACTAAGAAATTTATTTAATTTAGAAGAAGAATATATAAAGAGATTATAATTTATAAGGAAATGTTAGTATAACCGTAATAAGAGTATATCTTTAATAGAAAAATATAATTAATTTCTTTAGGTAGGATAAAGGAGAAACGGTACAGTTTCTTAAAGAATCTAATATAAAGGATATTAATCCTCTAAGAATTTACCTATACCGTATAAATAATCTTTAAAAATATTAAAAAATGCCTTTACTTTTTAGTCCCTTTAAAACCCACTTTTATACTCTTTTAGTCTCTAAGAATTCCTCTAATATATCTTAACTATATTAAGAAAAAGATTATACTTTACCTCTCTAAGTAAAGGTTACTATTTAAAGGTAGAATTTATTTAATTTTAACTTAAATATTAAGACTATTAGAGATTTTACTTTAGTATAGTAAGGTCTTTAAAAAACTTTTATAGAACTTATATAAAATCTATTTTAGTTTAATACTATTTAGTACCTTAACTAACCTTAAGTATTAACCTTAATTTTCTAGTTAAATACCCTTAAATCTTCTCTACCACTTTAAGAAAACTATTATCTATTTAGGGAAATTACTATAAATAGAATACTACTAAAGTTCTTAAATAAGGATATTATATAGCCGTACAGAATTATTAGTTATACTAATAATATTTCTTAATTATTTTATAATTAGTACTACTCTTTATTTATAAAAGTAAAAGGTATTCTAATTCTATTAAAATATTAGGCTTAATTATACTGTAATATAGCAGAAGAGTTTTAGGAAACCTTAAAAAAGGGCTATTTAGAGTAAAAGGTATTAATATATCTAATTTATATTAAAAGCCCTACCTATATTTACTAATTATGCTTTATTTTATAGACTATTATATTAATATATAGTTTATATTTTAGTAAAACTGCTTTTTAAAAGGACTTTTTTATAGCTAATAAGAGCTTTAAGTAAAATAGGTGTATAAAATGGATAGAAATAGTATTAAAAGCTTAGTTAAAATATTAAATAATTAATACTAAGGATATTATAAGGGTAAGAGCTAAATATTAAGAAAAATTGCTAGGTTTTAACGAAGTTTTTATATATTAAAAAGGTTTAAAGGTAAAGGTATATAAGAGTAATTACTAAATTACTTAGAAATACTAAGAACTTAAAGGGGAATCTCGGCCTTAGGATAATAATAATTTTAATTAGCGTAATAAAATAATAAAACCTTTTTATAGTTTTTTTTTTTTCTTTTTTTTCTAATAAATTATAAGTGCGTATTTAGAATTTATAATAAGATTTAGTATTTACTACGTTAAAAAATTCGTGCTTACGGCGCATGTCCACTTTTAAGATTTTCTTAAAAAATTTAGTAGATAAGGCTAAATTCCTAGTAGTACCCCTTAAGAATAGTTACCTTTACTATATCTAGACCTCTACTAAACTGTTATTAAATAGTTACTAAACGGTTACTTTTTAGTCTTAAAAAAGCTTTAAATTAATTTTACTAGTAATTATATGCCTTTAGAAACCTAGCGCTAGGTTTTATTTTAACAGTCTATTAAGTACTAAAAAAAGAACTAAATATATTTTTTTTTCTTAGAAAATATATAAAATATAATATATTATCTTATACTTTTAGAGTAAGTCTAACTCTACGCCCTATCTTATATTAAGGCGTACTAGGTATTTCTAGGCATTAACTAAGCCGTATATAGAATTTTGCTAACTTTTCCGGGAAGGGGGCTTATCTTTAGTGGCAACGTTAAGATTTGGCCTAAGCGCGCGTAGCCTGGGCGGTCTAAGCCCGCTTAGACGTTAGACTGTTACTTTTCCGGTTTAAAGGTTCACTTCCCTTTACACCTAGAACAATTCTAGCTCTAAGACCTTTTCTGCGTGGTTCTACTAGCATAGCTCTGGGGTTTGGCGTGGTCCTAGAACCACTGTAGTTCTAGGACCCTTTCTGCGTGGTTCTCGGACTATTATAGTTCTAGACCTCTCTACGATTCTAGGACCCGCTCTACACTTACAATATCAAATTTCATTGAAATGTGCATCGCTTATTTGTAGCAAACGTGATAATTGGTGAATAAACTATCGATTCCTCTAAGTTATACTTTTGGTAAACTTTTCGTCCAGGCATCAATTGCCCTTAGAGCGCTGTTGAAGAGCTCTTATCCTGATTTGGTGTTGCAGCCTACCTTAGCCTATCCGCGATTAGGTGACCTCGTCACGTCTAACAACTTTGGTTAACGTTAAAATGATTGGTCGGACGACAACTGTTGTTCGCCTAGGTCTATTATAACCTCAAATCCCACCCAATTTTTGGTCCAAGTCTGGGCAGTTCATCCGCCACGCTTTCCACATCCTTGTCACTTGAATACAAGTTAGTTGAGAGCGCGAGATGCATTGTGGGAATAGACATACCCTCTTCCACTAACACAGATAACAATATCTTGGTCTTTCTTCATTGTCTCGGCCAGCTCAACAGCGCCCCAGACAGCATGAGCAGTTTCTAGAGCGGGACTGATCCCCTCCATCTCACTGAGCATCTCGAACCCCTCGAGAGCTTGAGCATCGGTAACGGCAATAAATGTTGCGCGCCCTGAGTCTTTCCAAGAACTCAGCTCTGGCCTGTTCAGATAGTTAGCGAAGCATAAATGTCTACCCAAAGTTGTGATATTATTTATCACGTGACACATCAGGGAAATATGCAGACTCTACTCACCCAACCCCAGCATAGTCCAGACCAGCTGAGATGGAATGGGTATCTTGTATCTGTCCGTGCTGATCCTGCAACACATATGTCCTACTCCCATGCAAGACCCCCTTAGTGCCGCCAGTTAGAGTAGCGGCATGCCTCTTCGTCTCAAGGCCGTCACCCCCGGCTTCGACTCCCAGAAGCTTCACACTTGGATCATTAATAAACGGATAAAACATTCCTAAACAATTACTGCCCCCACCGATGCAGGCAACAACCGCATCCGGTAGTTTATTTCGTTGTTCCAGCATTTGTGCCTTCGTCTCATCCCCAATGACAGTCTGGAAAGTGCGCACGATCGTGGGAAAGGGGTGTGGACCAATTGCTGAACCGATAATGTGATAGGCGGTGTCCACCTTCGTAATCCAAACTCGAAAACTTTCATTTACGGCGTCTCTAAGAGTTTTTGAGCCTGCCTCAACAGGGATGACCTCAGCACCAAGTAATTTGATCCTGAATACGTTCAGTGCCTGTCTCCTGATATCTTCCTATATAGCTGTTAGATATAAACTTGCAACACTGTTCCAAACCTGTGGACTTACTGCTCCCATGAAGATTGTGCACTTCATGTTGAATTTAGCGCAGACTGTGGCAGTTGCTACACCATGCATGCCAGCACCGGTCTGAGCAATGATTTCAGTCTTACCCAAGCGACGAGCCAGAAGAATCTGTCCCAGAGCGCTGTTGATCTTATGACTTCCAGTATGGTTCAAATCCTCACGCTTTAACCAAATAGTGGCTGCGCCAACATGTTCAGTAAGGCGGCCTGCGACATGAAGATGCCCAGGCCTTCCTAGATAGGGGTAGTATGATCGAAATTCTGCCCAAAACTCGGGGTCATTCCGAATTTTTTCAAAACCTGCCTCCAATTCTGAAAGGCAATTCATTAGTGATTCTGGGGGAATACGAACCCCCAAATTCACCAAAGCGTGCAGGAAAGAGTTCTGGATCTCCTCCTTCAGAATTCATTGCCTCTTTTTGATCAAGCAGTCCTGACTGGTTGCCATTTGAATAAATGGTACCATTCACCTGCACGGCACCATTTAGCTCTTGAGCTTCATTCGATGCCTCAATAATACCAACTTCTCGAGCCGTTCGACACTCTAGCGAATTTCTCCTTCCACATATCCCAGCGCAGTATTCCTCAGCAGCTTTGGCCCGCTCTCCAGGAGCGGCCTCGGCCAAGGTTGTGATAATTTGACTGCCGATGACAACACCATCTGCTATGCTGGCTACACTCAAGAAGTGATCTCTTGTGCTGACACCGAAACCAACTGCTCTTGGGACATTGCCCGAGTATTGCTTGATTCGTTTCAATAGCTGTGGTAGATCTGCATTTAGAGTACCTGTTGCACCCGTGACGCCCATACGTGATACAATGTAGACGAATGAGTCCGCGAGTTTGCAGAGTAATTTGAGTCGATTCTCGGAAGTGGCTGGAATAAAGTGTTAGAAGCTAAGCAGGTCGGACGAATAATGTGAGAAGGGCTTACAAGGAGCGATAAGAGGTACGTATGACAGTCTGTATACAATTGTCAGTGAGGATATTTTATCGTAGAAGTATTATGACTCACCCACCCTTCGCACAGAAATTCCTGAATTTTACAGCCTCGTGCGGAGGAAGATCCACCACAATGAAGCCATTTACACCAGCCGCACGACAATCATTTAACAATCGCTCCTCGCCATAGCTCAATAGTGGGTTGTAATAACCCATTAATAGCAGCGGTGCTCTGAGACCTCTTTTCCGAGCTTCTTTTACCATCCCTAGGGTTGACTCTATAGTGACGTTATTCGCAAGCGCTTGCTATATATATGATTAGCAAATACGCAGATAATATATGAGAATTAACGAACAGTATTTGCGTTCTGAATCGTAGGCCCATCCGCGAAGGGATCCGTGAAAGGCTGACGTTTGATGTTAGAAAGATCGGTGGGTATCAAATAGCACTTGAGGCTACTAACAACACCGAGTTCAACGATATCTGCGAAAAAAAAGTTAAGAACGTAGGTCAATTGAGTCGACATACATGTATTACATACCTGCACCCCCAGCTTCCAATCCCAATATAATATCTACAGCCTCTTCAACTGTAGGAAATCCGGCTGTAACAAAAGTCACAAAGGCGGGCTATATTATAAGTCAGCAATGCCTTTATGAACCTCATATAAATACACATAGCTTCCGCCACTAAAGGAATATATACCCGATTTTCTTCTTTGCATTGCGCAAATGTTTTCTTAATACCCTCCATATTGAAAAGAATGAAGGTTTTCTGCTAGCCGATCGATTGAATTGGAAAATACTCAAAGGGTTAGAGCCAGCTGTTGCGGAACATACGATGATAGTGAGAAATGGTGAAGCAATCGAGAGTTAGTGACATGCGTTAAATCCATCGATTACTGGAGGATTAAATTACTCCACTTAAGTTTGCTTCCTACCCGGGATCTACTATAGGCACCAAAGTATCTCGGGGCTCTAGACCATATATAGACAAGGTACATAAGTCGTGTGTCTTTCTCCAGACCATGGTCCACTTTTAAGTAGAGTATTTGAGGGGGTATTTGAAATTGAGAGGGTATTTGAAATTGAGAGGGTATTTGAAATTGAGGGGGTATTTGAAATGGCTTGTGCATACGACTTACCGCCGAGCTCTGATTGGTCAGAATAGCGATTCTGCCACCAACACCAAAAATCAAAATTTAACTCAATGCTTCTACCTCTCTATATAGCCTCAATTTACACACACCCTATGCCTCCTATACGCCATAAGCGTTCCAAGAAGGTAGTTATACAGGAAGCTATTACTAGCCACCGATCTGGGCACTATAAGACCCCCTTAAGCGCTGCGGTAGCTTATAAGATCCATCCTAACACCATTCTCTCGCGCATTAACGGAGCACGTTAATCTTATTAGGATGCGCATTAATTCTAGTAGAAATTAAGCCCCTAATCTGAGACCGTAATTAAAAGATACTGTATAACGCTTATTCAGCATTACTTTCCTCTTAAGAAGGCCAGGATCCGTGAAATTGCCCTCGGTATATATAAAAACCAGCTATAAAATGCCGGCCTAGATGTAAGCCAGGTATACCTTAGTGTAAAATAGGTAGATATATACTTAAAGCGCTATCAATCCTTTTAAGTTTAATACACTCACTATCTTAAAATAGAGAGAGCTATAGTAGATAACGATTTATAAGTATATAAAAGGTTCTTTAATAAGTTAGAGGCCACTTATATAAAATATTATATAGAGGCACCTAATTGCTAAAATATAGATAAAATAGAATATTAAATAGGGTACGCCTATACCTCTAAGAAAGTTGTTATACGTGGATCCTTTATATAACCCGTTACGCCAGGTAATTAAGAGTAGACGAGCGAGATCGTATCTATTAATGCTGTTAGTGGGGCAATTCCTTCCTATTTTATCTTTAAAAGAAAGGTAATTATAACCTATATAGCCCAAGAAGCTCTTAATTTAGTGCTAGACTATAAAATAGCAGTCTTTAAAAATGGCTAAAGCAACTAAAGCTATGCATCTTATTAGATAAGATATTTTAATATATATACCCGCTAAGAGGATTATTAAAAGGATATTTATAAAGAACAAAAGGCTACCGGCAAGCTCTCCAGCTAGAGGCTTCTACTTATAGATAGCTATATCTCTTACCTCTCCTTAGACTTTATTTAATACTATAAGTATATAAGGATAATTCATTTCTACCTGCCTCCGCATTCTATATATTATCTACAGCCTCTAGATTAATGCCTCTTCGGTATACTTAAAAAGGCCTATTCTAATAAAATTAATAAGTATATTTTAAGGGGAATTACTAGAATTATATATAGCTACTTCCTAGAAATATATAGGTAGATTTGTAAGAAAGTATATACTCTAGAGTATATTAAAAAGTTATTTAAGGCTGCTAGAATCTACTTTCTTAATACTAAGAGAATATTAAGTAAACTACGTAGTGCTTAGGCTGCTAAGAGACCTACTACTCCTACGCCAAATCCAGTAGAGCCTCCACAGCTCCTTTCGTCGCTAATATATCCTAAAATGCTCTCTATAGTAAGCGACGGAATATAGTACTAAGCAACTATTTCTTACCCCTCTGCAATACTAGAAATTTAAGAGTTAGCTACTAGGAAGCTCCTAGCTACTATATAGGTCTAATTAGAAGAAATTAAGCTCCTTTAAAAGCGTAATAAGGAGCTGGCTATAGCTAGTGCAAAGGCTAAGAAGAAGGTAGTACGGAACCTGGTTATTATAAAATTACACTATATTTCTACCTCTAAGATTAGACGAATTCTAGCTGCTAAGGCTGCTATAGAACTTAAGAAACAAGAAGCTAAGAAGCTTTATAAAAGCTAGAAGTGGATTAAATAAGAGCTTAATAAGGCCGAGAGGGAGGCTCTTAAGAGGAGAAAGGAAGTATATAGTAATAAGGCTTACCTATGGAGAGGAAAGGACAGATTTATTAAGGAGATAAATGTATTAAAAAGGGCCTATAAGGCGGCAGAGAAGAAGCTAGATCTAGCTATTAAAAAGTACTAGCAAAATCCTACTATAGCTTTAAACTAGGAAATTAAATAGCTTAAGCAGGCATTAGATAAGGCTTCTATTCTATTTATATTAAGGAAAGAGAGAGCGGATAAGGCTATTGCTAAGTAGGAGGCTTTGCGCGATCTATTACTATCACTCTCTTAGCGTACGTAATAGGAGGCAATTAACGTTAGTGGGGATGAGCTAGATGAGGAGGAATATAATAAGGAATACAATAAGGAATACGATAAAGAAGAAGAGCTTAATCAGTATATAGAGGGTGCAATTTAAATGCCGCCTAATGGACGTACCGTACAAAAAACAGGCGGGAGGGGCACTTATGTATTCTGAGCGCCCCCGAGGCCTCAACACCATGCTAAAACCGATAAATATCCATATTCTATTAATATACAACAATAATAATCAAGTGCATGTAGTAGAATGCTGTTTGTATATGATTTTCCGTATAAGCGGCACTCTCCGTCACTTTTGGTATTCCTACACACAAGCCATTTCAAATACCCCCTCAAATACTCTAGTATTTCTAATTAATCCCTGTCATACAGATCTATTGGGTAAGATCCGGGAGTTTTATCCCTTGACCTATCTCGATGGTTCATCACATTTATAGTGTGTACATTATACACAACAAAAGAACAAATATCACACAGTCATATCATTGTTCGTATACACTGTAGCTTGGTACGGTTGAGGCCCGGTAGGCCCGGCCCTGTCAATCGGCCCGCAAATGGAGCGAATGGAGCGAATGGCCCCACCAAAGGGCCAGAAAAAGTGGAGATTTGGTGAGAAAAGCAATCTTGTTCTCCCAATATGTAGTAAATTAATGGTTTACGCAAATTGATGCACGCCAAGAGATAGCTAAGTCTATATTTCCGCCTATCAGCACCATCAATGCCTCGATCCTGAACCCAAACCCCTAAATCGGGCAACGTAGGTCCCATGGGGCGATGCCATTTTGAGCTAAATCCCATCCACTTGGATCAACAGGGGAGTAACCTCTGCCAGACTGCCACCATTATTAAGATTGAGGAAAGGGAAATTTATACATCTAGTTCTACGTATGACTTAGCCAGCGAGGTATTTATCCAAGATCTTACGTACAGTCTTCATGGGTTTTTATCACCGACTACTTAAAACACCAGCTTACCTCTGTTCTGTTCCGCTCTACTCAAGAAATGCAGTTGGAGAAGAATGATGACTCGAGTCAGGCAATAACAGCGTCTCCACCTGGCCACGACTCCATTCACCCTTCTACTGACTTTTCAGAGAAGACGCTGTCCGAGAATGACCCTGCCGACGACGACCAGGCGGATCACGATCCGGCCGACAACGAACCAGTCAACACTGACCCCGAGCAAGCCCAACCACCGGCACGCATAGAGGTAGAACCTCCCCCAGACGGTGGTTATGGCTGGGTCTGTGTGATGTGCGTCTTTTTGGTCAATGCCCATACTTGGGGAATCAATAGTGTAGGGTCTCGTGGCCTTCAGACAATGCTTGATTTGCTAATTTTCGTTGCAATTAGTCATATGGTATATTTTTGGCACATTATCTGGACACAAATACATTTCTGGGGGCATCAGACCTAGACTTTGCCTTTGTCGGAGGCCTTTCCCTCAGTATGGCCCAATTCATCGCTCCCGTCGCAACAATCACTACTCGAAAATGGGGGACAAGGACTACCTTGGTGATAGGAATTATACTCCAGAGCGCAGCATTATTAGGAGCGTCATGGTCGACCGAGATTTGGCAATTGTTTTTAAGTCAGGCCGTGTGTTTTGGATTCGGGATGGGAATGCAATTCAGTGCTACCGTTGGTATCATCCCTCAGTGGTTCGGCCGCCGACGCTCCCTTGCAAACGGTATTGGGACGGCGGGATCAGGAATTGGAGGCCTGATTTATTCGTTGGCTTCAAGTGCCATGATTCAGAGGTGGGGTACTGGCTGGGCTTTCCGAATCTTGGCTATATCATCAGCTGCTGCGTGCGGCTTCTCCGCCATCATTATAAGGGATCGGAACAAGGCCATTGGAGCTGTTCAAATTGCCTTCCATGCCAGTCTTTTGAAAAGACCAGAGTTTCTGCTCACTTTGGCCTGGGGTTGTTTTAGCGTGCTGGGCTATGTGGCCCTTCTTTTTTCAATCCCCAGCTACGCAAACACCGTGGGCCTTACCGTATCCCAAGGCTCGATTCTTGGTGCTATGTTTAATCTTGGAGGAGGCCTTGGCCGACCCGTTATAGGGTACGTCAGCGACAGTTTTGGACGAATTAACACCGCACTCGTTTCTACCTTCCTGGCTGGCCTCTTTTCTCTTGTGATCTGGATCTTTGCCAAAAGTTTTGGGGTCCTCATCTTCTATGCTCTGATTGGCGGCGCTGTTGCCCCAACCTTCACGACTACCGTTGCTCCGGTGGGCACTGAGGTTGTGGGATTGCAACTCTTACCATCTGCCTTGTCTATATTCTGGCTTTCGGTGGTCATACCGAGCACATTTGCTGAACCGATCGCCCTTTGGTTACGAACCGACAACGGAGCCAATTTTCTGCATGCCCAGATATTTACTGGCTTTATGTATATGGGAGCAGCTATTTCCCTCTGGCTTGTGCGAGCGTGGAAGATATCAGAGTTGCAAAAGACTGGTGCTGATGGTGATCCTGTCAAACGGGAAGCCGAGATCAGGGACAATGATGCCGTGCCTCGACAGCCTGTGGTGGCCAGGACGGTGAGCAGAGTTCCTAGTGTGACGAGCAAGGCAAAGGCTGCGAAGGGATTGTTCACGGTGGTAAAGGTATAAACATAACTTATTCTAGAAAGTTGTAGTCGCCACTGCGCTAGCAGGGAGGGCGGCCGACCCGCTCCGGCTCCCTTTGTGAGCTCAAACTGCGATAGAGAAGTACATTCTTGTACCGTGGCAAATCACGTGCCAAGGTAGTGACGTGTAAGAGGACACGTATTGACACTTCTAGAAACCTACCCCACACTTTAACTATTTCAGGTATAGTGTAACATGCGGAACGTTGATCCCCTAACGTAAATTTTGACCCAAGTTTATAAGTAATAAGCCAATCAATTTTAGAGCTTTATTATATAGACTTTAATTAATATATATAGAGATAAGGTTTTCCAGGGGGAGACCCCC
>Ga0307515_10013230_pt1 | contig 15433 bp, 12 predicted proteins | sample 17_EM_MG_FD_194513 | JGI IMG/M metagenome (GOLD analysis project Ga0307515, IMG submission 194513) | Populus trichocarpa ectomycorrhiza microbial communities from riparian zone in the Pacific Northwest, United States - 17_EM | ecosystem: Host-associated > Plants > Roots > Unclassified | place... | reverse complement strand
TATATATTTTTTCTATATATTTTATTATGAATCATTAATATCTTACACCTCCATATTCATCCAATTAAATTCCAATCTTAGCCGTTTCACGGGGTATTGCTCCCTCATTAGGGACACTACAATTACCGGTACTAATTCATCCGCTCAATTACCAGTACTAATTCATCCGTAAAATTATTGGTACTAATTCATCCGCTAAATTACCGATACTACTTCATCCGCTAAATTACCGGGCATTGATTCACTCGCCCAATTACCGGTGCTAATTTATTCGCCAAATTACCGGGCATTAATTCACTCACTCAATTACCGGTACTAACTGGTACTAATTTATTCACCCAATTACCGGACATTAATTCACTCACTCAATTACCGGTACTAATTTATCCGCATTAATTCACTCGCCCAATTACCGGTACTAATTTATTCGCCCAAATACCGGTACTAATTCATCCGTTAAATTACCGGGCATTGATTCACTCGCCCAATTACCGGTACTAATTCATCCGCCCAATTACTGGGCATTAATTCACTCACTCAATTACCGGTACTAATTCATCCGCCTAATTACCGGTACTAATTCATCCGCCCAATTATTGGGCATTAACTCATCCGCCCAATTACCGGTACTAATTCATCCGCCCAATTACCGAGTATTAATTCATCCGTTAACATCAAACATAAATTACAGAATTTTTACTGGTGATCGAATATAAAGAGAGAGATGGTAGAATTTGTAGCAAGGTGTGTTGTTTGTCAACAAATAAAGGTAGAACACTATAAACAAACGAGATGATTGCAACCTTTTTCGATTCTAGAAAGTTGAAAGACATTACAATAAATTTTGTATCAGGACCTCCAAAGGGCAAAAGATGAGTGATGCAATTTGGGTGATTGTTGATCGGTTGATCGAGTCTGCTTTGTTTTTGTTGATGAAAATGACAGACCTGGTGGATAAATTAGCCAAATTATTTATTAATGATGTAGTTAGACTTCATGGAGTCCCAATATCTATTATTTCTAACAAAGACTATTAATTTACTTATTGATTATAGTCGTGTATACAACGAGCTCTAGGAATGAAATTCACATATATAGATGTTAGAAGACTTCTTGGCTCAGTCAGTGATGACTATACAAATATTGGAAGAATTATTGAGATCATATGTATTAGTGTTTGGAGGAAGCTGGAAAGACCAACTATTGTTGGTGGAATTCACATATAATAACAATTATCAAGCAACCATAGTTATGCCTCCATCTAAAGCTTTAAATGAAAGGAAATATCATACTTCATGGTGTTAGGATGAAGTGGGTGAAATAAAGTTATTAGGACAATTAGTAGTTCAACCAATAGCAGTATTGGTGATGTTAGTGATCGAGCTATTAATTTTAGGTGCCGATCATGAAGAGCCACTAATGTACACGATACCAATCGACGCTCATCCATTTTGGGTAGCAAAAATGGAATTCCTTCTTCAACGGAGCCATTTCTCAATAAAATTATTGTAGAATGGAAGGGAAACCACTCTATATAAGTTATGTACTGAAGTTATTATTTTGATTAGATTTAAATTAAATGAAAATGACTAACTTTGTATGAATTTATTTTTAGGTTTACAAATGATAAAGTTGTGCCTTTTGTCAAAAGTGTGATGAAATCATCGTTCGAGAAACTATTGTTTCAATGGAGTTAGCTTTAAGATCATCCTGAATAGATAAATATGATATATGCTTGGTGAGGAATGTTTAAGGTAAGATAATATATATATTAAATCTCAAAAAACTAATTTTGGTGAGAAAGGAAAGTGTGGAAAAACCACAATGCAATTAGGTAAGCATCAAGCATTTAATAAATTTTATGTTTAAAATTGTAATTTCAAATTTCCTAATCTTATGTATGCTTAACAATTTTCTTTATATCAGGTTGTGTGATTTATGGTATGATGCTCATTAGTATGCAAAAAATAGCTGATTTTGATGACATCTTGGTATAGAAAAAGTATAGACCGAATCACGTCATAGAGGATAATTAGTAAAAGTTTCAAGAATTTATGGTGTTGGAATATTTTAAAACATGCCCATAATCTAGGTAATATAATCAAAACAAAGAAACACATGGTTCTGTAAGTAAGCACACTAGTTGATCACTTCCTTTTGTCAACCATGCAAAACGCCTTATAAGAATTTTTAAATTATTTTTTCTTCAATTTTTAATTTATTGTTTATTTTTTAGAATTTTTTACAACTTATTTATTTTGTAGGAACAACAATTTGGGAATGAGTCTATTTTGATGGAGTTATATAAAGAAATTCATATAATAAGGAAGGTGAATAAGAGGAAATGATGATGGAGTTTATATTAGAAGGGAAATATTCGTTGTAAGTTTTTTTTTTAAATTCTTGTAATTTTTATAATTCTTTTAATTATAAATGACTTGTTTTTGTAGAAAACATATAACATTACAATGGTTGAAAAACATGAACACCCATCCTCTTTGCAATTCTCAGTTGTGCTTGGAAGCTAAAACAACTAATGGATCAGATAGAAATCGGGTTTCTGTGATATCTATTACATTAACTAAAGAAATTAGGTCAGGCCATAGTACTACTTCAACTCTAGGCACACAATAGTAAGGTACAAGCCATTCAACGTCAAAATTTAAAGCGAGGGTCCTAAAACAGGTTGAGGAGCAACTAACCAAATTAGAAGAAGAAATAAAAGCCAGATTAGAAGAAGAAAATAGAGAATTGGGTGAAAATGATGGAAAATATGGCTTTACATTATCCCGGTCCTCATTCCAGTTCTTTTGGCTTAGGATTTCCCCCCATGGTTGCTATCGAAACAACCACAATTAATTCTATCTTTTCTCTCTTTTTAAAGACTTGATTTTTGTAGCACTGTAGTGAAAGCCAGGACGAACCCAAGGGAAATTGTTCTAATTCTTCTTACAAGAAACTGAAATAAAGATTGAGGATTTAATAAAAAATTTAAGGAAAATTCAAATTCTGAAAAGAAAATGTACAAGATAATTCAGAGTTATATGCTCAGTTCAAAAGGGATTTGTCCATTCAATGAATTAAATTGATCATCAAAGTAAAATAAATATTCTTTTAATTCAAACAAATACAAAAATTCCTTTAAGCAAGGAAGATAAAAAAAGATAAAATTTATTATAAAAAGCTCCAAATTAATTCATTGATGTCAATCAAATTAAAGATTGAAAAGCAATTTTTATATTCAATGAAGAAAGCTTTAAGAATGAAAAAAATGATCAAGTACTCCAAGCTATCGTTAAAAAGCTTAACAATTTTTACTTGTCTTATTCTTTTAACCTGAAAGTTAAATCAGACAAATTCGTTTATTTTGCTTCCTTCTTGATACAAATTAACAATTACGGATTGAAAATTCATAAAAAAAGTATGCTTACCACAAAAACCATTCAAAAAGCTTGAATGAAAACAATAACTTATATACCAAATTCTGGCAAAATAAGTACTTGAATGTCTAGAAATAAAGTTATAAACATCCCTTCTCACAATCTAAAACAATAATGGAACAAAACTCTTCTGAACCGAAAGCTAAAGTTTAGTTCATAGTTACTGGAAAATTAACAAAAACAGAGAGAAAATAATGCTGTAGAGAAGAATAGGAAGAGCTGTTTTTGCCGTAATTTGCTCCGTTTACTCCCTACCTAAGTTGATGTCTTTCATTAGGATTATTCTCCTGATTAGGAGTCCTTAATGTTACTTAATTCCTTCTTCTTTATTTGGTCATTAAAGTTGGTTAAATCTCTCAGAATTTGTGTTGAAAACTGACTTTGCTGCTATCACAACTTTGTTATAATTTAGACTTTGTTATAACTTAAACTTTGTATTTGACTTGGTCTCTTGCAACATCTAGCCATTCCAACTATATTATTTTATTCATGCAATGTTAGAGACTTGATTAACATTTTTTTTGGATCCTAAGGCCCACCATTTCTATATCAGACTCTCAGCTGTAGTAGAATGCTCGACATAGTTAGTTTTCTTATCAGATCAAGAGACTCCAAGCCGCTTATTATTACCACAATCCTAGCGTTTATCTTATCTATCATTACCGTCTGTAAATTTCATGGGTAAGCAAGGACATTTTCACGGTGACATAATCTTGTTCAACCGTATATTCAACACTGTTTATATAAAGTCGTTTAATTTTTTTTTTAATGGATGATAAATGTTTTCGGCTGCTTACCATTTCTTATACAGTCCTCATAGATTATAGAATTTGTTTTTAAAGTTATCTATATTTGAAATCCGTTGAAGAAATTAACAGCTGGAATCCTCATATATAGCTTCGTTCATATATCATATATTCAGATAATATTTGAGAATATGGTTGTAGTTGGTTTTTAAAATGTATTTTACCTGAATAAATATTAAAATAATATTTTTTAAATAATATTTTTGATATTAATGTATTAAAATAATATAAAAATATAAAAATAATATTAATTTAAAAAAAAAATTAATTTTTTTATTTTTTTTAAAATATAAAAACAAACAAGTTTGTAGTTTTATAGGTGTTTCAATTATCTTTAGCTACGCAGCTATCCTGTTTAAGCTGTATTAACACCCTTTTTTAACCGAACAGAGTTGAAATCTCACGTTGAAATATTTATCAAACTCCAGGGGCTTGATTGAAAACCAAAATACTAAGGGAGACAGTTAAACTTCATCCCATATTATGATTAATCATCAAACCCATTAACACGCCCATGACTAATTGTCCTTGTCCTCTACTACACTTGATCCGAGGGCGCTTGGTACAAAATGATCTTCAGGCTTCGGCCATAAAATATATACATACATGTATGTGTGTGTCTATATATATCTGTGGCGTATTATTGCAAAATAAGAAATCTGCTGTTAACGTTGAACTCCTTGGAAGCAGAAAGTTGAGGCTTCTGCACAAATATTGAATCACAAAAAAGAAAAAAAAAGTTCAAACATGGAACAATACGATAGTGATATTATTTTAAGATAATCTTTTTAATGAGAAATGATAAATTTCAATGTTATACCTGTATGAGAAATTTTTACATGGTAAGCTAAATCAAAAGGTTTATAACTAGTATAATTTTGAGGGTTGGTGGAGAGGTAATTTGTATCCACTTTCTAGATTCATACCTTCTTGAAATGAACATTTAGCATAATTTATTTATTTTTAAATAGCGATGTAAAGAATACCTCTTATGATTTAAATAGAAAGAAAAGAGGCTATTATTTGCATGTTGTTTCTCGCTGTTTACCATGTTCATGAAAACATTTCTTGTGCAAAATGGAGGATAAATATATATAAATAAGACTACTGACCTGTGATAAAAAGTTATTTAACATTCTTTTTAAGATCCCAGGAAGACATCCTTCTTTGTTAGCCTTTTCAATGTCCTCATGAATGGAGTCTAGCAGTTTACCATATGTTATTGTAGGGTTCTTCTTCACAATTTGTATCAAAACGCTGGTCATGGCACCACCATTTATCGATGACTTTCCAATGCAAGACTGCATATTCATAAATGTCAGGATTGAGCACTAAACAATTTCTGGAATCTTGACTTCAACTGAAAATTGTTGAATAATCATGTAGATCGTATCTAAGATATTGAAATATAGAGTAGGTGGGATCAATTCCACCTCAGTATCCATTAACAAGAAAAGACACAAGTAACGTAAGGTAAAAGAATCTCTTACAGAAGTATCTGCAGCAACTTGTCTATCTTCACATGCAGCGATTGAAATTGCCAGTCCACGATCTGTATGTTTCTCATCTTCAGATAGACGCTTGCTGATTTCCCATTTTTTCCTGTTTCAATCCACATTTCTTTTTTCAAAATTCTATGTCATATTTATGAAGGCACTCATTTGCCTCAGGTATTATTATGTTACCATTTAAAGTAGTCAAAGATAACGGAGATACTTACGCTTTTCTGTTATACACATATGGCAGATCAAGAACAGTTCCACTATGACAAGCATCCACAATTGCGTTAAGCGTAACACCCTTTTTGAGCGGCCTAACAATGGCAGACTTAATTTCATCATCTGTGATCGTGCCTACTTCCACAAAATCAACAGGGCAGATAGTTTCATCGAACCCATCGCTCTCATCGCTATCAAAATCAAATTGTCTTACGCCGTGTCCTGAGAAGTAGAACACCAAGGAATCACCAGCCATGCAGTCCTCCACGAGCCATTTGAAGGAATTCTGTATATTCTTCTTTGTTGGGACAAAATCTGGCTCCGGCTCCTCCTCTATTTTAAGTTTGGTTTTCGTTATTGCAGCATATAAATTTCCACACCAAATCATAACCAGAACAAAAATAAAAGTTAAATAAAAAAATAGAGCAGCTACAATACCTGTGAGAACACGAATGTCCTCTTCCGGGAACGTAAAAGTATCCATCAACAAACCTCTGAAACCCTTCACATCAATGATAGTTCCCTTGAGCTTTTGCTTCGAGTTCTTATAAGTCACTCCGATAAGTAGTGCACGCTTCCTGCATGGTCTTAAGCCAGATAAAGATTCGGAGAAAAGCAAAGTGGAGGGTTTACAATTCAATGACTTGTTAGATTTTGAGCTACCAGTGCCACTGCGAGATAACTTAGTCCTTGCTGTTTCAATGAAACTTCTGAAGGAAATCTGACCTCCATCTTGGCTCTTCAATCGTTCAAATGACTGGGTTTTAGTTTCAAACCTACAACTGGGGCACATAATTGTTGCAGTATTTGGTGGTACTGAGAACCGTTGCCCGCATCTATAGCACTGGCTTCTAGTATCCATCATCTTCTGATAACTCTGAGTCAGGAGGCTACGTGTGGATAACCTTAAAAGGAAATTTCATGACATGAAAGCATAAAGAAGTGGAGGCTCTACCTTATCAATATTCTGGATGTTTTTCACCTATATTTAGGTACATTCATTACAAAAGTGTCTTCTTATCTTTAGTTTCTGTCAATTAACAGAGACATATTATCCTGATTGGGGTATAAGAACATTATCAACTTATAAAGAATTGGATATAAGAAAGCAGTGGATGTGATTTGGCATGTTAAACTGTGTGAGCATAATCATTACTAAGATTTGGTACTCCCGAGAAATATATCAGATTGTGAATAGACAAAATCACATAATATGAAAAGCACAGCTTATTAGATTTTCTGAGAGCTCTTAGTAGTAGCAGAAACCTGATAATAATAATAGGTTGCAATAAAATTCATGAAACCCAGTCTTTCTTTCCATTGTTTTTTTAGGAAAATTGAATTCCTTTCTGAGAAATTAATGTCTTATAAGTTGGTCCGAAGAGTCCACTCACTTCATGAATTTCTTACATACTAGGCTAAGAATCAAAGACTTTTCTTGTCGAGGATGCCAAGAGTCATGCTGGTTATCCTAAACGTATAAAGATAAATATGCTATTTGTCTATGAACACATTCAAACCCAGAAGTCCAATCCCTACAATTCTTATCAGTATGTCTTCCTGTTACCTGATTCATTTCTTTAACATGCCACCTCATAAAGGAGAAGGAACTAGATGCAGTTAACTTTATTCGAGGCCTATGAAGGGTGACTTGAATATTGCTTTATCATGGTTGATTCCTACTCCACCATAGAAGAAGAGGCAGCCATGTAAACATCTTTTGCCGAAAGATTAATCGTATCAAAAGGGTATTTCTTAACTTATAATATAAGATCCAAATATATGCTTTCCATGGCGGAAAGTCAACAACTACATACCAACTGTCCTATTCTGAAGTATCTAGAACAATGATCCGACTTTCAAATTGGTTGAATGTTATGATTACTTTAATTTGGTAGAGGTTTTTTATTTTTATTTTTATTTATTTTAATACATACAAAAGCTAAATACAATAATAAATAAAAAATAAAAAATTTTTTATTAGAAAAAAAGGTTACAGATATAAACTTTAAATTTATAGGTTTATTCTCTCTAAAATAATAATAATACTGAATTCTACCTTCTTAGAAGGTTTATATACCCTTAAATAAGTTAGAAATCCTATCGAAATCAAAATAAAGTATGAAATCTAAAAATCACAAAAACAGTTAAAAACAGGGTCTCGGGGTGATTATGGTAGTAATTCCATTCTACTTAAAGAAAAATAACCTATAAAAACTCGTTAAAATTTAAGTGTGATCCAACAGTCGACTGGAAAATTATGATATTTTTAAGTTGTTATTCTGTCTGGTGTGATTAGTTCTCTTCCTCAGCCTAAACCTATTTTACTATTCCATAAATATATTTGTTAGGCCATCTATATTAGTAATATGGGGTAGATCTTTATCTATTTATGGTAAACCCACACCCGACTGCTCAAAATCATTCGTTATCGCAAACCCGACTATATCGAGTTTTCACTTGTGTGCTCCTGAAAAAATGATTTGCCTTAGCCTTTTAATTTTCATGTTTGGATGTAAAATTTGCATCAAAAACTAAATTGATAAGTATGAGAAGAACTTCTTTCTACAAATATGTGGAAAGCCTTCCTGTACTACCATTTCCTTATGGAACTTTGATTTCACTGTCTGGTACTCTATTGTTCTATTTCCTCTATTTCTTTGTAGAGTACTAAGCTGCAGAACAGTTTTTTTTTAAACAACAGCCCATGTTTTATTTTCGAAACCTTAAAGTCTTAATGCTTATCTTCTTCAACTACCCTAGCAAAGAAGGAAACCAGATTTGTTCAAGATAAAAAATTGTACATGTTTATACCTTTTCAAAACTAGGACCATTTCCACCAATTCGAATGAGAAATAAATGCATCTCTCATGCTTATTCTGTGCAGGATTATTAGGGTGAGAAAAGCTTTCAGGCTCCAATCATATATTGGGTTATCCATAAAAATACACAGATGATAGATTGCTTAATTTCATGCCTTTTTCAATTCAGCCACTCCACTTTTAAGCAATGTAGGTGGAAGCTAAAAGTACAATAACAACACAGAAAACACAAAAAATTTAATAAGCAAAAATTTCCAAGATGTATAAATAGACTATAAAACTCTAACTTTACTATGGAAACAACTAAAAATCCAAAAACATCAAGTAAATTAAAACAAAAATCCAAATTAAACAATAAATCCAAAAAAACATAGGAAAAATAAAAAAATTAGTCCAAACAGTACCATTTGCGCATAGATCTTAATTTTGAGGTCTAATAAGCGATATTGTAGCTTTCTATAGGAAAAACTTGGAAATATTTGAGCTCGATCTAATAAATGAATCTTCTAATATCATTGGACATGACTGGATTTTCTTTTGGGTCTAAATTTGTCCCACTAGTATATAAAATCATATGTTAGGTTATTCACATAATCTATTTAGATTAGATTTTCATCTAGTTATAGGCTCAAAACCTCTTGTTTTTACAAGCCTGACTGCATTATAGACCTTCTGGTTATAGAGATCAAGAAATCAAACGATTATGGTAGACATCAAATGTTTCAGAAGCTGAATGTAGAGGCCTCCCACAAGTCAAGCAGCATTAGGAGAAACAGATCATATGTTGCTTGATAAGCATATTCATGCTCTATTTAGTGCTCTTCTCTTCTGTAATCAAACATGTTAAAGAGAAAAAACTTCGAAAATGGAAATAAGAGATAAAAAAGGATATAAAGGGGCCTCAAAATGAATCAAAGTTAACAAGAAGTGTTTTCCCTCTTTAGTGTGCAGAGATTTTTTTGCAAGGAGAAAATATAGCGAAGATAGTGATAAAAAGTGAAAAAAGGTGTTTCTTTTCATGCAAAATGAATATCTGAATAAGTAATTACTGATGTGTGTGATATTTTTGGAGACCTTAAATTAAACTGATGAACCATTGCCTTTCCAGAGAAAGACTACGAATAGGTTAATTCTTAAAAGAGAAGCACTGCGTGATTGAAGAAATTTCTTACACATATTGAATTACAAAACATATGCACTTTACTGTTGCAAGTGAAGAAATGATGGCATATCAAAGAATTGAATATCTTACAGAGCTAAAAGCAACCGATGGATTATATTGACAAGCGCTGAGAGAAATTGCCAATCCTAAGAATTTAGAATAAGGAAAGTTTTGATCTTGCATTGCTGTATATTCAAAGTGTAAATGTGCAGGATATTTAAAGGCAAGGCGATACATAACAGGATATTTAAAGGCAAGGCCTTGAAATATGCTTATAAGTTATAAATTCAGATTTGAAAAGATTTAAACATAGCTAAACTTTAGGCTCCTAGATTGATGACTTCTCTTGATTGATTTCCTCAATATTGTATATTCTGATTTGGTGTTTCTGAATTGATGAATTCTCCTGATTGTTTGCCTTGTTATTCTGGATGCTGATGTGGTTGTTGACGGAATCCTTGACATGCCCCCGTAATCTCAAGGGTAGTTCACGAACATTGAGATTGGAACGAATTTGTGTAAACCGATTAGTAGCTAGAGGTTTAGTAATTAAGCAAGTCTGTAATCTGAACTTTAATGGACAAAAATTCAACTTGTAGCTTCCCAGTATTCACAAGATCACGCACAAAATGGAAGTCGATCTCAATATGCTTTGTCTGGGCATGAAAAATAGGATTCACAGAAAGATATGTTGATCCAATAATGGGGGCTTTGTAGTGTGAAGACCAATTTCAGTTGAAAGTTTTTGAAGCCACTGTAATTCTGCTGCTGCATTAGCAAAGGGTTTGTACTCAGCCTCTGTGCTGTTACGGGCAATAGTGGATTGTTACTTACAACTCCATGAAATAAGACTGGATCTAAGATATATACAATAGGCATCAACTGATAGACGATCATCAGGGTCTCCTACCCAGTCACTATCTGCAAATGCCTGAAAATATAACGATGATGGATGTGGCAAGAATAGACCAAAGGATATTGTGTTTTTTAAGTTACACAATCTGCACTTTACTGCTTGCCACTGAGTATCCTTTAGGTCATGCATAAATTTACTTACATATGATGGACTGCAAATGCTATATCACGAGTGAAAGAGAGGTAATGAAGACTGCCTATAATGATTATATATAGGTAATGAAGACTGCCTATAATGATTATATATAGGTTGGGATCTACATAGTTAGGGCTTTCTTGCTTGGACAGATTAATAGATGTTGCCATTGGAGTTCTACATGATTTGGCCTTGTACATACCAGACCGCACTAAGACATCAATTACATAACGTTGCTGTGAGAGATAAAGACTAGTGGAATCATGTAAAGCTTCTACTCCAATAAACAAATTCAATTATTCAAGATCCTTGATAGTAAAATCGGCATGAAATTTTTTAATAACACAATGTTGGAAAAGAAGAATAGGGTGTGGTAGCTAATTTATAAGAACAAACATAAGAATAAAGAAGAAGAATGAGATGAATGATATTTTATTAAGAGTTTTCTCTAAAGATACACCTTTCTAGCTCTTCTCTATATCTCTCTCAATTTTTTTTTAATGCTTAAGATTACAAGCCTATGTATAGGCCTAAGTCCTAGCTAATTAGGAAATTAAACTATTCAAAGAAAATCCTAATCTAATAAGGAATCTAATATTCTAATTGGACAAAGATTGTAATAAACTAGTTAATTACAAATCCTTCTCCATCAAGGATTCCTCTTTTAGCTAATATTAAAACTCCTATAAACTATAAATCCTAGTTGATATTGAATTTCAACATTCCCCCTCAATATCAACTGTTATCATTTTTCATAACTCCCAGCATATCTCTCATCTTTGCAAAAACATCATATTTGAGTGGCTTTGTGAAAATATATGCTACTTGATTTTGAGTCTTCACATACTTGACTTCAACTTCCTTGTTTATAATGCAATCTCTTAGATAATAAAATCTTGTGTCAATGTGCTTACTTCTGTCATGAAAAACTGGATTTTTAGCTAATGCAATGGCTGATGAGTTGTCCACATAAATTTTTGTAGGCTTTTTTTATGGCATTCGCAACTCCTTCAATAATCTTCTTAGCCATATAGAATGACAAACACATGCTGTAATAGCTATATATTCAGCTTCACAAGTAGATAATGTGACAATAGATTGCTTCTTTGAACTCCATGTGAAAGCTGTGTTTCCCATGTATAAAACAAAACATGTAGTGCTCTTTCGATCATCCATATCTCCAGCCCAATCACTATCACTATAACCCATAAGATCAAAGCTATTAGAATAATCGTTGAACAAGCCAAAGTCTATGGTACCTTTAATGTATCGTAGAATTCGCTTCAAGGCTTTGAAGTGAGTTATAGTTGGTGTCTCCATAAACCTACTCACAAGTCCTACTCTATAAAGAATATCCGGACGAGTGCATGTCAAATATCTCAAACTCTCAACTAAGCTTTTGAATGTTGTAGAGTTTATCTTCTCCCCTTCATCATTCTTTGACTTCTTCACTCCACACTCGACTGGAGTTTTCACTTTTGCACAATCCTCCATTTTGAATTTCTTGAGAATCTCCTTTGCAAACTTCTCTTGATTCACAAAGATTCCATCTTCTCCTTGTTTGATCTCAATCCCTAAGTAGTAGGATATGAGACCAATATCTGTCATCTCAAATTCCTTGTTCATTGCTTGCTTGAAGTCTTCAAACATCTTTGGATTATTTCCTGTAAAGATTAAGTCATCCACATACAAACATACAATAAATGTATCACCACTCTCTTTGATCTTTACATAGATTGCATATTCATGGGGGCACTTAGCAAATCCATTCTTCAAGAAATAACCATCAATGCGACTATACCAAGCTCTTGGGGCTTGCTTTAATCCATACAAGACTTTATTTAACTTTAAAACTTTGTCTTCATGTCCCTTTAATTCATAACCCATAGGTTGGTCAATGCAGATCTCTTCTTCAAGAAAACCATTAAGAAAGGCTGATTTGACATTCATTTGATAGATTCTCCATCTATGTTGGGTAGTGGTGGCAATGATTAATTGAATGGTCTCCAATCTAGCAACAGGAGCAAAAACCTCTTCATAGTCAATCCCATGCTTTTGACTATAGCCTTTTGCCACTAACCGTGTCTTGTATCTCTCAACTTCTCCTTTGGCATTCTTCTTTTCTTTGTTGATCCATTTGACACCTATTGGTTTTTTTTTATTTGGTCTAGGAACCAATCTCTATATGTCATTCTTCTCAATTGATGCAATCTCCTCATCTATAGCAATTCTCCATTTTGCATCCTTTATTGCTTCTTCAAATACTATAGTATCACATGTAGCAAGATGAAAATATAGTGTTATATCATCAATATGATTAGTTACCTCATATAGGTCATCAAGGCTCTTTATTTTTCTTGGTGAACTTGGTGGAGTGCCATTACTTGAGATTTCATTAGAAGAAGAAGAAGAAGTTGAGCTCATTGGTGTTTGTGGAGGTGTGACTATAGGTTTTTGATGATCTTCATATCTTTCCTCCTCTTCATCAATAATTGATAAGAAGTCATATTTCTCACCATTATTTACCTTCCAATCCCATGCTCCTTCTTCATTGAACTCAACTTCTCCACTAATCACCATCTTCCCTTCAATAGGGTTGTAAAACTTGTATCCTTTAGACTTTTGGTCATAGCCCACAAAGATCATCATTTTGCTTTTGTCATCTAGCTTGGTCCTTACTTGATCATCTACATGCACATAACCAATGCTCCCAAAAACTTTCAAGTGAGAGACACTTGGTTTTCTTCTACTCCATGCTTCTTGTAGAGTCATGCCATTTAAGCTTTTAGTAGGACATCTATTTGACAAGTAGATAGCACAATCGACAGCTTCAGCCCAAAACTCTTTAGGCATTTTCTTGGTTTTGAGCATGTTTCTCGCCATGTTGAGGATGATTGTATTCTTTCTCTCCACCACGCCATTTTTTTGTGGGGATCTAGGCACCGTTAAGAGTCTTTTTATACTATGATCTTCACAAAACTCATTAAAATCATTAGAACAAATTCACCCCCTATCTGTCCTAAGTGATTCTATAGAATAATTACTTTCTTTTTCAACTAATACCTTAAACTTTTTAAAACAACTAAACACATTAGACTTTTATTTTAAGAAGTATACCCAAGTATTTCTACTATAATCATCAATAAAAAGTAGAAAATATAAGTTTTTACCAAACGAATATGGTTTGATAGGACCACAAACATTGGCATGTATTTCTTATAGGGGTTGATTTGCTCTTGATGTAGATTTCTTCAGAAAACTCTTGCAAAATTGCTTGCCCACTAAACATCCTTCACACAACTGATTTGGATGTATAATGGATTGTAGACCCTTCAACATCTCTTTTTGTGTCATCATCTTCAAGCTATCAAAGTTTACATGCCCAAGTCTCATATGCCAAAGCCAAGTTTCATCTTTCACACATGCATTTAACAATTTAGGCAAGTCCGTCTCTATATTTAGCAAGAACATTTTATTCTTTATCATGACTACCTTTGCAATCATATCTCCTTTAGTGTCAAGTAATGTCAAAGTACAATCTTTCATCTTAATCTCATACCCTTTCTCCAGCAATTGTCCTAAATTCAATATGTTGCTTTTCACTGTTGGTATATAATAGACATCACCAATAAATTGATGACTTTCATTTTTTAATTTGATCAAAATCATACCTTTTCCTTTGATGGCAACCTTTAAATGATCTGCAAAGGTGACATTGCCTATAATTGTTTCATCAAGCTCCATGAACTTGTCTTTGTCTACACACATATGGTTACAGGCTCCATTATCTAGGTACCACATGTTCTTTTTGTCTTGTATTCTCTCATTATGCACTAGTAGTAGAGTGGCTTTCTTCTCTTCTTCTATCATAAGATTTGCATTCTCTTCAACCCTCTTGGTTGGATTTTAGCAATCTCTAGCATAATGACTTGTCTTTTGACAATTATAGCATTTAACTTTTGATTTGTCAAACCTGTTGTCAAATCTAGATCTCGAATTTCTACTGCCAATTGAATCGGTCGATCGGTTCCCTTCATTCGGTCAACTGTTTGATCTGTTAGGGTTGCCTCGGCCTCCTCTTCCAAATCTTCCTCTTTCTCCTTGAGAATATCCGGAACCATCTTGCTTTGAAAAAAGTGCTTGTGCACCTACATCTTCTTGAATCTTATTAACTCTTTCCTCATGGGCTTGTAATTTCCCATGAGACCTTGTATTGAAAGAAAATCCATATTTTACGACTCCTCTATTACGACCATCACATAATGGAACTTCTTTTGCAACGAGAGTAGGATCTTCACTACCACACGTGATGTGCCGTGAATGATTCGAAAATCAGCAACAATGAATCTGACGAAAATGGATGAAGGATGGGTCTGGTTGTGTTGTCTTTCTTTTGGTGTTTAGGCTGGATTATAGTGATTTCAAGGTAAATAA
>Ga0307515_10013229_pt1 | contig 15433 bp, 9 predicted proteins | sample 17_EM_MG_FD_194513 | JGI IMG/M metagenome (GOLD analysis project Ga0307515, IMG submission 194513) | Populus trichocarpa ectomycorrhiza microbial communities from riparian zone in the Pacific Northwest, United States - 17_EM | ecosystem: Host-associated > Plants > Roots > Unclassified | place... | reverse complement strand
CCAAATCTTGTCAAGTTGATTGGGTTTTGTGCTGAGGGAGATCAGAGGCTATTGGTTTATGAGTACATGCCATTAGGATCTCTGGAAAATCATTTACATGGTATGCAGGTCTCTTTGGCATTGCATTCTCGTTTTCATTGTTTACATTTGTGCTTTACCAATTACTATTCTTTTATCTTTAAACATTTTCGCCTTTGTAATTTCTGCTTTCAGATATTCCACCCAATAGGCAACCGCTTGATTGGAACGCAAGAATGAAAATAGCTGCTGGTGCAGCAAAAGGTTTAGAGTATTTGCACAATGAAATGGAACCTCCTGTTATATATCGCGACTTAAAATGCTCCAACATTTTGCTTGGCGAGGGCTATCATCCTAAGTTATCTGATTTTGGTCTGGCAAAAGTGGGACCCAGCGGAGATAAGACTCATGTTTCTACAAGGGTTATGGGCACCTACGGATACTGTGCACCAGATTATGCAATGACAGGTCAGCTGACGTTTAAATCAGATATTTATAGCTTCGGGGTTGTTCTTTTGGAGCTCATCACAGGCAGGAAAGCAATTGATCAAAGAAAAGAACGTGGTGAGCAGAATCTAGTTGCATGGGTAAGACAATATCTGATTGATGTCCTTGTTTTTACATTATTGCAAAGGACTTTGTTCTTAAAACTCAGCTTAACTGTGCTTTCAAGGACACTTGTTTTTTGGACAACTCTTAACTGAAATGACACCTTAACTGGTTATTATAAAAATCGAGAAGCAGCCTAATGTTTTGATGTCATTTGGCAATCGGCTGATCAAACTGGCTCTACATGTTTAATTGGTTCTGATGACACCACTAGTGTGGAATATAGATGATGCGTTTTTATGGTTTCATTTATAATTGTTATTTCTGTAGATTGCTTCCAGTGCTAATAAAACAGAAATCTCTATAACAATTAACTAGTCTTGAAATTCTTTGGTTAACAACTCAAGTTGACTATAACTATAATGTCTTGATAACTTTGGCTCAGAAAAAGTATTTTGAATGTAAGATCTTCAATTTTGTAACTTCGTGATAAATAGTTGACACGTAGCTTTCTTCAACAAGGCTTAACTGTGAGTATGTGTTAAGAAGGGCATGCTTGCTTTTTGAAAATCGAGGTATAAAAATAGAAATTTGTTAAACCAAAGAGTAGAATAGTGATGACAGACTTATGAAATACATTGGATTTGCTTGCAGGCACGACCCATGTTCAAAGACCGGAGGAACTTCTCATGCATGGTTGACCCTTTGCTTCAAGGTCAATATCCAATAAGAGGATTATACCAAGCCCTCGCCATTGCCGCAATGTGTGTGCAGGAGCAGCCCAATATGCGCCCTGCGGTATCCGATTTGGTTATGGCTCTGAACTATCTGGCATCTCACAAATATGATCCCCAAATCCATTCTGTCCAAGACTCTCGGAGGAGCCCATCTCGTCCTGGATTAGATAAGGACAGAGGACAATAGCACAAATTGCATAGGGTGGGCTCACGAGACAAATTGCATAGGGTGGGCTCACGAGTAACTAATATGGAGGATGGAAAATTAGGAATTGAGTGCCCAACACCTTTTTGCAGTGTTAATATACCTAGTGCCGGGTATCAATTTTTCTAACCTGGGAGATATCTGGCTATAATTCCATCCTCATCCTCTCAGAGAAATTCCTGCCCTTTCGTTTTTCCAGGGGTACATGACAGCTTGGCTTTTGGATGTAAGATGCCACTCTTTAGAAATTATTTCACATTCTATATATTCTACCCTGAATAATCGAAGTAATAATTGCCCTTCTCTAATCTCACTGAGTTGTTCTTTTTTGCACACCTGTCTATAGTTTCTTTCCTATCATTGAATTTAGCATTATACCTGGAAATGGAAAGTTGAAATGGGACAGCTTTACCCGGAACATTGATTATCTTCTTCCTATTCTGGACACAAGGTGCACTGGCTTGGTATATTCCATGGCATACGCAACAATATGAAGACATTTTAAAAGTTGAAACGCGTTTCTTTTCATCCAAGGAAAGCCTTCACGATGAGGCAGGGTTTTCGTGGGAGTTTTAACCAGAAGGTAAGGGTCAAACTTTTCAGGTTCATGTGTTTGTTTGGAGGTGTAAAACAAGTCGTAGAGAGCACCCATGAAGTGACATGAACATGACAATGTAGTTTGCCAAGAAATTGGATGGCGGTTATGCTTTGCTGAGACACTATCATTCCATTCTATTCCATCCAATGAAATGAAATTGTAGATTTACTAGAATCCAATTCAAGTGCAGCCAAACAAAAAAGAATTGCTACCAATAGGAGTGTGGTCTGGGTGAGGAAACTATCACTCAGAATTTTATTTTAATTGCAGCAGAAGTAGGTACCAAAATATGATTTTCAGCACTTTGAGAAGATAATAGAGAGAGCACCTTTAAACTAGGTGATGTTGCGAAAACAAATTGTTGTTAATCATGAGCTTGTATCAAATTTACCTCTATGAATGAAGCAAAGAAATGGCTATTGAAAACCTGAGTTCTTTGTTGCAGCAGCTCAAACTAGTAAAAATGAGCTCTATTTCTGTTCTATTTTATACCCTTGGTATTGATTTGATTCCTGTATGCATTCAGCATTCTCCGGGAAATTAAGGCATTGGGATGGTATGATCCGAGAAAAAGAAAATAATAAATATTACTTATGGTCGCTGGAATTCACTGATCTCACCATCTCTGCAATTGCCAACCCACAAGTACATCGTCGATGCCTTATTTGTTGGCAGAACTCTGCAACAGTCTCTTCTCGGTGACTGCAAAACAAGCTGCATTCAGTCAGTAAATGCATCAACCTTACAAGATTTTGACTGCAAGCTGCTGGCTGCCTGGGTGCTATTACTATTGTGTCTGACTTTCACTAAATTTCTAAGCAGAGTATATAATGATCATTTAGATGAGTTTATTATTAATTAGTTCCTTTGGAGTTTGGACTGAGACACTACGTGACCAATTGTTTGAAAGATGGCGCGAGAAAAACGCATCATAATTAGCACTCATGGAATAACATTAAAGAAAATCATATTCTTTCAAAGAAAGTAGGTATTACCTTGAGCCATCGAAGGGTATCCGGCCTCTTCAATACTACAATAGAGTCAATTCTTTCTGGGGATGCCATTTTCCACCGGCAATAAGGGGATGGTGATTTACGGCGAGTGTAGACCCCGATCGCTCGCTTCTTAGCTCGATCATATTTAGAAGTGCTCATGTAAAAAACGAAGGGCTTCATACATGGGTGCTTCGTCACGGGCCTTGTGTTAAATGTATATGCAGTATAATCAGCTTTTCGATACCAATTAAGAAAGGTTCTTGCCGGAGTCTCAAGCTCTCTAGGAGAGACGACTCCCCTCCAGATTTGAACAACATAGCCCCACGAGACTGAGATGGACCAGTACCTATTCTTGTCATAGCAGATGGATTGTTGCATTACGCTAGCTGAATCAAGCTGCACTGACTTGAACAAGTGTTGGAGAGCTCTGGCTCGGCTCATGCCAGGGAATATTGGCTGCACTACATCGATATGATGAAGTGAAGCCAGCGGAGCTACAGGATGGGCTGCCAGAAGGCCTAGAAGGTCTCCATATACATCATACTGCATAAGCATAACAAATTAACAATCCAGATGATAATATATATACATATGCAACAGAACGTTATCTTATCAAAGAATTTGACACCAAAATTAAATTGCCTCTCCTGGCCCTAGCTTTCCGAAAACATTATCGTTTCTTCGTCAGAAGCTTTTCAAAAATATTGCTGGAATTAAGATATTCATTAAGCTCATAATTAATTAATGCTTACAGGTTTTTACAAACGAAGAACTTTGTATTCGTTCCATTCAATTCCTTAATTCCTGCTGAGAAAATTATTTATAAAACTATAGAGTTAGAATAAAGCCTTTAAATTAAACCTGATGAAACCCGGATTCCTTGGAGAGCGGCACCCCAATCTCAGCCATGCAAGCTTGGATTCTGTCATCACTGCCATACAATCCTGGATACCGCCGAATGCACCTGTCTTGCATCTTTGCCAGCTCTTGTGCCAATGGCTGGCTAATAGCAAAACCACCTCCTCCGTATGCCATGGAATAAGAGAAATATATATTCTGAAGGTGACTCTCTGACGAGCTCCCAACGTAATAAAGCTGCCTATGATCATATTTCGAAAGTATCCTGACCACATTATCAACAATAAACACTGTATCATCATCGCCCATCACAAACCACCTCACATCCTTCAATCCAAGCCTCAACGTCTCCGAAACCACCCTCGAAATCCTCAAGGCCGATCTATGTCCTTTCTTATTCGAGTACTTGAACCTGGACGTGTCCGCCGAAATCCTAATCTGAGGCAGCCCTTCATCACTTGGGCTCCTTACTTGTCTATCCATCCAGACTATCCCTCTAGTCTGCTTCGGCCTCCACCACACCTTTACGTACTCCTTTCTTTTCTGCCACAAATCCGCCGAAGCTGCTATCCCGAAAACAATGTGCTTAAGCTCAGTGTTGTACTCCTGTGATTTCTTAGAAAGTATAGGAGGAGATTCAAAATTACTGTCTTGTTCATTTAGCTGGATTGATGTGGACAAGTTTGTAAGATGTTCTAGATTTTCTTCGGTCGCAAGACATCGGCGATCGTTGTTTAGGATAAGATGGGAAGAGTAGATGAGGTAAAGCGTGCCGACAATGATAAAGAACCAAGCGATCGTTTTTCTGAAGCCTCCAGTTTGTGTCGTGCGTTGCTGGGCAGAGGACATTCTATTCTCTTGGGGAAAAAAGTACGATGTTTCTAATATTTTGTTTCTGCTTTCAGTAATTTGTTAGCTACGTACCCTGCCCTTCGCATTCATGGCGAAGATGGAAGAAATGGTGAGATGCAGAGGAACAGAACTGAGAGTTCTGCGGATCTAGAATAGTTTCTCTTCTTCTTTCCCTCGAAAGCTTGTTTAATTTGTGGTATCAAGTTGTTGATCAACAACGAACATAAATGCGGTTATTTCTCCCTTGTTTGACAGTAGTCAGATTTTATTTTATTTTATTTTTATCATGAAATAGTCGTCGAAATCTAGAAAAACAAAAAAAAATGTAATTGCTGATAGAGAATTAGATCTGCACTTATCTAGTAATAATTAGCTTATTCACTCGTGCTATGATTGTGGATCAGATCAAAAAAATATCATTATATATATATCCTTTTTTTATTGAAACTGCCGTATATGGTTATGATAAGTTGGTGTGCAAAAAAATAATTCTTCTAGTGGGAAAAATGCAAAAAAAAAAAAGATAAAAACAAAAAACAAAAAAAGATCATTAATGAGACGATGAGGCTTAATTGAAGGGAAAAAAAATTATCTTTATTTCAATCATCTAAATTTTTTTATTTATTTTGATTATTTTTTTATTGTTACAGGTCAACAATCCAGAGAAAACATTATTGAAAATAATATATATATTAATAAGAAAATGATGGATTATGCTAGAAAATTATTTTTTAATGAAGTTGGGATGGTCACTTTTCTTGCAGATAAAAGAAACTCGAGCTCCCCGTTCTTTAAAAATTCATGAAAGATATAACTCATCTGATCAGAATTAGGTTTTAGATTTACTACCTAACAAATTAATTAAGACTGCGCACAAAATTCCAGAATTCCAACAGTGTCTTGGTGCCAAAACACGTCAGATTTTCTTTGTTAGCTACCTGGTTGGAAGCTATTTATGAAGACTTTGCATGGAGGATGGACTCGGCTAGACAATTCTTACCAGTCCATTGCCTCAACAACAGGCTATTTTCCTTAATTGGTTTGGCCGTTTTCTTAGCAAGGGGACGATGGCCCCAGTATACAGAAAGCATTCAGGTCTGGTGGAGAAGAACTTCTATCAGACAATATGTAGCTGAGCAAGATAATTCCCACTTGCAAATCCTTGTTTGTGACCATCCAAACTGAAAGATATGTTAACAGGGTCAAATGAAGTCGAAGCCACAATATGTGACTGCTTCTTTTTTGCAGGTTTATATCAATAATCTCTCCTTTTCTCCCTCAATCCGCCTGGAGGTGAAGCCTTGGAAATGAACATGTTCTTCTTATGTTGCCTCTTGTGATTGGAGGAGCAGCCGTGAGATTTGTATGAGGTATCTGTGATGCTAGTTTATAATCTCATGTGAACAAGGGGTATTTGGCTATAATAGCCTTCTGTTAGCCTATCAAGAAGTCACATTTCAATTTCTTACACTTGATTTTATCTGGAATAGAATTTGCTTAGTTGAAGGACGAGTTGGAATCCAGTAATATGAAAAAACCCTTCCCTTGATGACTATTTGGCAGAAATTTTGCATCGGCTTTCTCCTCTTCTTGTTGTTTCCTTCCAATGTTTGACGCAGCACTTATAGAGATAAGAGAATATGCACGTTTCAATCTCCCTCTCAGGTATCTCAATATCATCCAAGAGATTAACAAAGACAAGAAGGAATTGAAATGATCAAAAACTGAAAATATATTCAAAATAAAACAAATGGTTGAACTCAAGGAAACCTTCAATTTTCACCCACTAACAACCTCATGTGTTCTTTTTTGTGATCCTTTACATGTTATTTCTGTCGCTGTTATGGTGGTATGGGGTGCGGTGAAAGTTGAGGAGGCTATTTGGAACAAGCCAAACTGAAACACCTCACGAGCACCTTCTTTTAACATTTCCTGTTAGAACAAGGTTTCCAGAGTCCGATCCCAGTCCAAAATGCAATTTTAACATAACAAATGATACTACTCCAAGAAGAAAATAGACGAAACTTGGTATATCTGCTTATTGGAAAACCACTCATTTAAGCATTGTTATGAGAAAAACGCCTCAAAAAACCGTTCCCAACAAACTTTCTGATGGAAAAAGTATAGATTTCTAGAGGGAGTATAAAACTCAAAAAAAAATTATAAAAAAAAATCCAAACTTCTTCTATTTAGTCACGAGTTGCGCAACTAAACTTGACTAATTCCAGTAAATAAGCGACACTAGAGACCTCCTGGAGGGATCAACCTGACAGTTCAACAATGTACAGCACTCCGACTGCACATCTTCTTTGTATGATATGAAGTTTGCGGCTTCAGTTCTCCTGCAGAGACAAAACACAAATAAACCCACTTATGAGATGGTATAGTCATTGTGGACAGAGTTAAAACTTCATACCAATGTTGCTACTATTTTGTCTAATTTCAGAGTAATGCTTCAGAAATTTTGGCACATCAAAGTGATGCCATGAATTTAGATGACTATTGGACTCCTTGGACCCACTCAATCCAAGAGATTTTTTAAATTGGAAGACCTGTCCACCAACACCACATTCATATGACATGGATTTCATTATTTTTTTTCAATTATGCAAGGGGTGTGAAAGTAGTAGAAAGTTTTGGTCACCTGCTAATGTCATGTTGTGCATATACCATCACTTGCACGTTCATATGATTATTGCATTAAGTTTAGGAAAAATAAAAAAATGAGAATAATTTGCAGTCTCAAGTTCAATCACCTTGCGAAAGACATAAATTAAATGTTGTCCAAAACAAGTGAATTTAAAGAATGTAACCCTACCTGCTGCCTTCAAGACCTGGATTTTGGGAGGTGATCTTTCATCAGGCTGCTTAATGAGGCCAATTACGAGTCAGTCTCATCCTTCAGTACAAACCAGCATAAACACACAAATCTCTTTTTTCTTGGTTGACCCTTGATAACAAGGTTAAAAAGGCCGCCACGACAAAACTCACATCTCAAACGTTCTGTTATACAAGTCATCTGAGCTGGGCATCCGAAATTTTGAATCCTCATAACCAGAAGTGTAAAACTTATTGAATCCCACTCTCTCATTCCTGAGAAGCTCTGTCATACGCAAACTGTTGCCACCCTGAACCTCATTCCAGCCATCCCAACGCCCATTTGGCATAAGCCCATTCCTTGACTGCTGTAAGGACAGCTGTGCATAAGGGGATAAACCACTGATTTGTGATTGATCCACAAGCCTTGAAGAAATGCCAAAAGAATCATTGAGAGAAGAAAAGCTATCCCCAGTGTCAGCATATCTTGTGTTCTGGTGTGGGGGCAGAGATCTTTGCATTAGTAGTTGAAGTCTTGCCTCGTTATCAAAATGATGCAATTGTTGTGGAAAATTTGATCTCATGTCCACTCCTAGATTGTTAAGCCCGCCCTGAAGTCTCCCTTTTCCAACAGCCAAAATTGCAGGATCCATAAATTCAATTTCTCCAGCACTACCAGCATTGCCAGTTGGTGGTGACTGAAATGAATTTCTCAGAAAGGAAGATGAGTCAAGCAAATGATTCCCTGCAAAAGGAAAAGGAAGATAAATATCAGCTGAAAATCATAATCAAATTTAATACCCTGGATGAGAATGACTAACCAGATATAATGTCAAAACTCTGTTCCATTCTTTCGTGAGAAGAAAAGCCTGGAGGTGGTGCTCTGCTTGGCACAGAGAATCCAGGTGGGGCAGAAATTTGAGATCTTGAAACTGTTAAGAAGAGGGAAAAAGTATCAGTTGATTACTGTGCACAAAAAAAAAAGAATTTGTGGGACACAAGGAAAATTCATAAATACTTGAGGATAACAAGATGCTAAACGAACACCAAATACAATACAAAATATAAACAAATGCTAAAAAATAAAGTAACAAATACAGTAAATAGAGAACTGAGATAAAGTCAGGGTTAATAGAGGAACAGGAAAGGCCTCAAAACCAGATGAGATTTTATACGAGGCAGAAAAAACTTATGACAGTCTAGTTTTAGTAATGGGATTGCATGTGGTGATAACCATGCATTTATAGAAATTTATGAAGTCATGTTGGTATGGCATTAAGAGTCCACATCCATGCATTGCAAATGATCAAAAGCTTTTAGTCTGGCCACTGTGAGACGCATGGCAGCTTATCAAATTCAATCACAACATTCAAAAAAATATTTTAGTCCTCTTCAATACAGGAAGCTTATATAACAGCATACAGAACTCATGACAATTTAATAAAACTTGTTAAAAGAGCTCAAGCAAAGGAAGAAAATTCAAAGTCAGCATTAAAAAGATGGTAATGTTACATCCTACAAAACCATCATTCACGAGCTTTTACCTTTCAAAACTCACGAACACCCTAAATAAAATAAGTTGTTATTTTACCATATTGTCCCCAATTAAAAACAAAAAAAAAATAGAAAAAGAAAAAGAAACATCACTGTAACACTAAAAACAAAGAGCATAGAACTTGGATAGTTAGAGAAAAAACTTACTAGGAGGCCTGTTAGAAGAGAAAGTTGAAGGACTGAAGGTAAAATTTTCAGGTTCTTCAAAAATGCTGGATGAAAAACTATTACCAATCCCAAGCTTTTCCGAATATGAATTTCTATTTTCACCAAAATCCTGGTTGGATGAATAGTTATTTGACAACTTCCCAAATACATTAAGAGATGGATCGACACCCAGTGTTTGACTTCTCAACTCCTCCTGTCTTGCAAAGGAAAATCTAGACTGGTTGTTATTATTTTGTACCTTCCAGTTACTTGACATTTTGAGAGAACTAGGCTGTTTGTCTGTTTCACTCAACAACTTGGCCAAATTCTGAGGTGATGTTAACGAGTTATCCCAGGCATCAAGATCTAGTGATAATATATTTGAAATGATGCTGCTCTCACCCACATCCAGAGCACCATTGCTATCAGCATCACCCAGTGATCTGCCCATGTTCTTCCCTTCCACTCCATTCAAGAGAGAAAATGAGCGCTCTATGTTTCTATCTGAACAAGCAGAACTGCTGACTAATTTCTCAGGGTAACCATTTGATGTGACACAGTTACTAGATGAATGTAGAAGTGAAAGATCACTGACTCTAGTATCTGCATATTGAGAATCCGAATTTAAACTAGCAGCCCCAAAAGACTCAGTGTGTTGCAAAGAACTAGATCTATAATGATTTGGTATATGAGGTAAATGAGCTGAATTCGGCAAATAAGTATCATGGCTCGCTTCCTCTGGGTCCTTGAGACGTAGTCTCTCAACCGCTAATATATCCTCCTCTACTTCAGAAACAGTGCTTCTAATTGCATGCATCGGTTGATCTGTTCTCCAATCCAATTGTTCACTTGAAGCAGAAACCACATATTCTAATGCACCAGTTCTCTCTGCTGCTAGTGGAGTAGGTTCACAGTATTGTTCAGCATATGTAGGCTGCAATCCTTGATTTCCAGGTGATTTAATCATACTCCCATCTGAAAATGAACTAGTTCTAGTTACACCAGAAAGTTCACTTCTGATATTACTATCAACCTTCATTGAAGAGATGTCAGGCAATGAGTTCTGAAAGTTTCCATTAGGTATAGCAAAGCCTTCCTTTTCAGATTCAAGAGATTGTTGAGTTCCATCAAAGGACTTTGTAATATTTGGCAGCACATCTGAGTCCCAGCCATTGTACATGGATGGCAGTGGACAAGAAGACTGGTTACTTAAAGTTACAGTAGCAGTAGCATCGTTTATAACTGGTTTCTCGGGAGCAGTGGCTTGGCTATCCAAGCTCACATGGTGTTTTGCAGATTTCAAATCTAATTTACCTTTTCCATTCATAGATTGGCTTTCTTCATCACATGCAACCTTTCTACCCACATCATTCTGCAACATAGAACCCTGACTTGTGCTTGCAACTGCAGAAGAGAAAGCTACCATGCCACTAGCTGTGTCTGGTTTAAGCCTTATTGGTCCATTAGACTGTGTCAAGCTTGTTGCTTGAGGCTGGTTTGAAGCACGCGTTCCCCTAGCACATCATTTATTTCATGAAAATTAACAGACAAATTCAACAATTATGACTAAACACAAGGAATTGACATACCATGACGCTGCAGCAGGGAGTGCCATAGATCTACCAGTGCTTCCAGTTGGAGGTGAACCTTGGTCATTACTCATTATATTCTGTTAGATAAATATATAACTTCAAAACCAGAGACAGACAGATATGCATCTAGTTTGAAACTCGTCTAAAATGCATAAAAGGTGTAAGATATCATTTCAGTGTGTATTTTAGAAAAAAAAAATAGTAAAATCTATTAACAGAAAAAAATCTTACATCTGATGCATTTTTCACAACTGGTTTTGCTGCAGAAGCAGAACTATTGTTACAATAATCATCTGCAGGTGGAGGCAACATACTCCCTGAACGCCACAACGGACTGCTTGGTGCACCGGTAATTTGTTGAACTCTACTCCTACAAAACCATCATCAGTTCATTAATCATCAAAATTTCCATAAAAAATGCAAGATAACATCAAGAAACACACTGCCAAAAACGAGTTCTGGAGGTATGTTGAATCACAACAAAAAAAAATGTTTTGCTTAGGATTGAGAAAATAAAGACCAAAACTAGACAAAATGGGTATACGATCTAAATAAGCATTTCAAAAATTAAAAAAAAAAATTAACTTTCTGAAGTCCAAACAAGAGGAAGAAAAGCCATAGCTTCAACAAAAGAACAAAATCAATTTGGCTCACAGCAACCCTATCTCCAATTTCTCAATACTACAGTTTTTTAACTTTTCATGGAACTTTTGAATCATAAAGTACTGATGAATAAAAAAACATTGGAGCAACTAAGGGGCATCCATTATTGCTGTGCTAAATCTTTTCTCAGGCTAGCAATGATATTTTTCTTCTTTAGACACTAAACTGGAACAAAAATTCGAGAGGAATAAAAGAGTACAGCATTTCTACAAGATTAGATCAATCTCTCAATGAGTTGTTAACAGAACGCAAATATACCTTGTGTATGCTGATATGATCTCATCTTTTGTAAAACTATCTTCTTGAGAACCAATCTCGTGCAAATATAGACAATCAGGATTTGTGCAAGGCTGGATCCAACAGAAATTGCATCCAATTAAACTCTATTGCACGTTACTAGTTTTCTTCAAGCATTTATGAAATCAATTCCAAGAAATAATTGCCACTGGAAAGTTTAAAATGGCTCATACCACATTTCTCAGCCATGCATGACAATACTTTGTAGTTCCAAAGCACGCCCTGAAATTGCCCAGAATATCAATATGAAAGCAAACATTAATGAACAAATGAGAATATGTAAAGATGCACATACTTTAAAGATCTACCATCCAAGATAAAACCATGTACAGACTGAATACACCGAATAGCTTCTTCCTCCTTGGAGTAAGTTATATATCTGCGAGCAAATAAAAATTACACAGACAATGAGCTTGTTTAGAGAATGTAGAACAAAATATTGCTCCTGAAAAGCATACAAACAGGTATATTACATAAAATGGATAAGAGGTTATGCATACTGGTGTAAATTACAAAAACACAAAAATATAGAGCATTTCTATAGTCCTAAAGTCCCACGAGTTTCGATAGATAAAGTTAAAAAGGACAAAAACTGCAAAGGTAGAATTTTGAATATGGTATGTTTACGGACTAGACATCGATACATAAAGTCAGACAACATAAAACCTCAACCCAGACTAATCAGGGTCGGCTATACAGAACTTTCTGCACCATTCAGCTTGATCATAAACCAAATCCACCAAAATAAAAGGTCAAAGATGCTTTTAACTTACACACTACAAGTATTGTTTGGAAACTGTTGAATAACACCAGCTGCTGTTCGAGACATAGAGACTTTTAGAACCTTCCCGTATTGACCAAAATACTCTCTGTGCTGCAGAAGCTGCTCAAAATTTCGAAAACACTTAAAAGGAGATTTAAGAAAATGGGAGATGAGAGAGGGGGGGAGGGAGAGGGAGAGGGAGAATACATCTTCATCTGCCAGATTAAGAGGCAACCCAACTATGTACACCAGATTCCGTTGGATCACTCTAACACTACTCAGTTGCTTCCTTCCTTCAGATGGTTTTGTCTTTGCCTTATGTGACTTCTTTCGCTCCATATTGATTTCAGCCACCAATCTATCAAGAAAAGTCCAGCACAATCATTAGGGGAAAAAAAAATATCAAATATAATTTGTTAATGCCAAGTACATAAACCCAGTGCAGTTGAAAGAGGGAGGCTTAGGTGTGCCCAAGGGAACAAGGTGCAAAGGCTCACAGGTAGCATCAAATATAATTTGTAATGCCAAGTGCATGAACCCAGTGCAGTTAAAGGAGGGTGGCTTAGGTGTGCCCAAGGGAGAAAGGTGCAAAGGTTCAGAGATAAAGTGCTTCTAGAGAACTGGGTCCGGGTCTTTAAACAAGGTGCACATGAAACGCCTGACATTGTATCTGCCAACAGAGGTTAAAGGAAGAGAAGGATTTTCAGAGGTAGGGGAGGGAGTAGCTGTAGGGTTGACACTTTCCTAGTTGGGGTGTACAGAGAGTAGAGCAGAAAGGCAGGAAATGGAAGAGTTCGTACAGGTGAGAATAATTACAAATGCCAAAGATAAACTTAACTAGAGTCAGCTCTTCTTTTAATTAAGGTGATTTTGCCAAAAGAAAATAAAAGGTGAGGGACCATCCTCACGACCCATCACAGGTGCTGAGAGTTCCTATTGTTGGTTGGTTTGAGCCCTGTTAAAATCAATTCTCCCCTCGTTCAAAACCAAGCACATAGGAGTGCGTGCAGCCCTTTTCAATCTTCGTTTCAAAAAAAAAAAAGTTTTCCTTTCTCCTCTATTCATTGCTCTACTGTGTATTCTCTTGTTGCATCATTCAGTATCTCTCTGTCCCTCCCCAACTTTTTTTACAGGTAGCAACATGGCTATTTTCTGCAATTCACCACCATTAGAGCTAATAGTGTAAATATTATGAGTCCATATAAATTAGTGCACATGATATTTCAAAATTAAAGATCTCCACCATGGTTTCTGCTAAACTTAGCACCTATGCTAAAGAGACCCTGGTGCTTGTAACAACACTGAACAAACTGTTGAAAGAAAGACCACCTCTCGCAGTCTCCAGCCGTCCCCACAATCTTCTTCTTGTCATAAGGAAGGCGGCATGCTGGACACCTCCCTTCTGTGTCATCCTTCTCCGCCATGTCCATTATGTGATGCCAGCACCAAACACATATCTGTGAAGGAGAAGATACATTACCACAATCAAATAAATACACCGATAATTGTTGTTATGAAAACAAAAGGGGAATAGTCAACTAGTTGCAAAAAAAAATTATAATGAGATTAGAAAGCCAAGAGCTCGCCAAACAAGAAGAAAGCAAAAGCAAGGAAAAATTGCTGAAATAACTTGTCAGATACAAAAGTTTATCATTCTATGAATGACTGACAAAATGGTTTGGCTACAAAGACCAGTTAATGGACTAACAGCACAATTAGGTCATAAAAACCCTCCTGGTTGCAAAAATGCATTCATCACGAATATAGTCTAATCTAGAAAAATTACAAGGAATTCGAACCTCATAACCACATTTGCAAGGCTTTAACTGCTGATCAGTTAAATCCATCTCCTCAGCGCAAAGTGGGCAAGTCCTTTCTCCCTCGTCGCTCATGGTTGCCCTATTATTAAATTCAATTAAAACAACAAAGAAAGTAATCAATATATATAAAAAAAAAATTATGACCCCAACAGAACGAACATGTTTTGTCAATCTCAGCTGAATTTTGATTTTCTATTGTAATATAAAATAGGCAGGTTATAATTTCAAAACCCTAGAAAAATCCCCAAAAAATTCTCTCAACAAACCCTAAAAGGATTATTCACTCATACAAAATCAGAAAATCAATTATGATCTCCAACACCAAAAATAAATCGCAGATCAGGAGAAAAAAATCAATTCACAGACGACAGAATTTAAAAAAATCAAAATCGATTGCGTGTAATTCTAAAAAAAATAGAAAGTAATTAGGGATCTTGAAAATTATAGCCAGATCAAAAGGTTAAATCTGAAAATTAAGGGTCATGGAGGCTTACAGTTTGTGGATCGAGATAGAAAGAGGGCGAATCTGCTACGATGAGATTGAAGATAGGGGAAGATAAGGAAGAAAAAACAAAAACTTGAGAGAAACAAACCACAAAGGAAGGGAAAAGAGAAGCTTTTTATTTTATTTATTTATTTTAGGCGAGGGAGGGAGGGAGGGAGGGAGGGAGAGAGAGAGAGAATGTGGCTGTTTGCGACTACGCGTTGGTTTGGTTTGGTTTGGTTCTCTCTCTTTTCTTCTCCTTTCCTTTGGCTGCAGCCTATTTTGCCTTTCATTTCACTTTCTTTGCGTAGGAGTCATTTAAATATTGTCATTTTCCACATCATGCCCTTGGTTTTTACTTTATTTGCCAAACCTCTCCCAGTGTAGTCCCCGGCTGTGGCGTTTTAGATGATCGCCGCGTGGTCCAGGTTTGGAATCTCTCGGTTGGGAGAGATTTGGTTATTTTTTAATTTTATTTTTCAGT
>Ga0307515_10013228_pt1 | contig 15435 bp, 10 predicted proteins | sample 17_EM_MG_FD_194513 | JGI IMG/M metagenome (GOLD analysis project Ga0307515, IMG submission 194513) | Populus trichocarpa ectomycorrhiza microbial communities from riparian zone in the Pacific Northwest, United States - 17_EM | ecosystem: Host-associated > Plants > Roots > Unclassified | place... | reverse complement strand
CGAACCGGCGGACACGGCCTCGAATGACAATACGGCCCCGATCGAACAATCCGCCGAGCCCGTGCAGCAGGCAGCCGAGCAGAAGCCGCAAGTCCAGCAACAGCAAAAAGCCGCGGCGATCGCCCCCGTGGCAACGGCAGGCACCATCCGCTTTCTGCCAATCATCGGCGCCCCGGTCACGGCCGTCACGCCCCTGTCGAAACAACTCGGCAGCGAGGCCCGTTCGCACGGCCTGACCATCAAGGCCGCGTCCGACACCAGCAGCCAGCATATCCTGAAGGGCTATTTCTCGGTGCTGAACGACGGCGGCAAGACGACAGTCGTCTATGTCTGGGACGTCCTCGACGGCACGGGCAACCGGCTGCACCGCATTCAGGGACAGGACACGGTGGACGCCACCGCCGCCGATCTCTGGTCCGTCGTCCCGCCGCAGACGATGCAGGCGATCGCCACCAAGACGATCAGCGAATATCTCAGCTGGCGCGAAAACAACGCTGGTTAAACACTGCCGCTGTCATCTCTTCGCCACGTTGTCTGAAAACTTTTTAGGATAAACCGCGCTGCGACGCGGCAATCCTCTTGCATTCAAAGTCAAGGACGTTATGAAGCGCGCATAAGCTTGGGACGATCGAGACCCCGGCTGGCTTACGGAATTTGCGTGGGTAGTGACCCACGCCAGCACAGGCGGACCATCGATGAAGGTTTTCGCAGGCAACTCGAACCGGCTGCTCGCCGAAGCGATCTGCAATTATCTCAACCTGCCCCTGGGCAAAGCAACCGTCAGACGGTTTGCCGACCAGGAAATCTTCGTGGAAATACAGGAGAACGTGCGCGGCGAGGACGTCTTTGTCGTTCAGTCGACTTCGTTTCCGACCAACGACCACCTGATGGAACTGCTGATCATGACCGACGCCATGCGCCGCTCGTCAGCCCGCCGCATCACCGCCGTCATTCCCTATTTCGGCTATGCCCGCCAGGACCGCAGATCCGCTCCGCGCACGCCGATCTCGGCCAAGCTGGTCGCCAACCTGATCACCGAAGCCGGTGCCGACCGCGTTCTGACGCTCGACCTGCATGCCGGCCAGATCCAGGGCTTTTTTGATATTCCGACCGACAATCTCTTCGCGGTGCCGATCCTGTCGCGCGATGTGAAGGAAAACTACAATCTCGAAAACGTCATGGTCGTATCGCCCGACGTCGGCGGCGTGGTGCGCGCCCGCGCACTGGCCAAGCGTCTCGACTGCCAGCTGGCGATCGTCGACAAGCGCCGCGAACGGGCCGGCGAGTCCGAAGTCATGAACGTCATCGGTGACGTCACCGGCAAGGACTGTCTGCTGATCGACGACATCGTCGACTCAGGCGGCACGCTCTGCAACGCCGCCGAAGCTCTGCTGAAGAACGGCGCCACCAGCGTCACCGCCTATATCACCCATGGCGTTCTGTCCGGCGGCGCGGTTGCCCGCGTCACCTCGTCGAAGCTGAAGGAACTGGTGATCACCGATAGTATCCAGCCGACCACGGCCGTCCAGTCCGCCCACAACATCCGCGTCATCTCGACCGCCAGCCTGATCGGCGAAGCGATCAACCGCACCAGCCAGGAAGAATCGGTTTCCAGCCTGTTCGACTGATTGGTCCCGATTTCAAACGAGGATCGGCAATTGCGGCGCCGCGGTTTTCGGACTGTGGCCAATCAGTCGCGGGTCATCGGCCACTTCCACCCGGCGCTTGAACGGCATGAAGCCGGATCGGATATAAAACGGCAGCGCAGGCGGGCTGTCGAGAGTGCAGGTGTGTAGCCAGAACCGTTTAATCGGGTGGCGCCAGGCCATGTCGATCGCACGGTTCATCAACCAGCGACCAGCCCCCGTGCCGATCAACACCGAAGACACGCCGAAAAACGTCATTTCGCATTCGCCGGATGTACGGAAATCAAGCTCTGCAATGCCTTCGGCAACGCCATCGAGCTCAAGAATATACATCTCGACATCCGGCGAATGGACGTTCGAGGCCAGTTCCTCGTCGCTCATCAGCAAACGTGATGACCAGAGCCATTCGGCGCCGATCCTGTGATAGATCGCCCGGCATTCCTCCAGATCGATCATCTCGTAACGACGCAACGTCCACGGGCCGGCTGCTTCCTCGCGTGCCGGTGGCCGTTCGAACATCTGCAGATAGGTGACGATGCTGACGGTCTTGTCGGAAGGGACGTCGTGGTAACCGTTTTCAAGCATGCGTTTCTTCGTTCCCTGTCATGAAGCGGCACCGTTTTGCCGCAGCCGGACGGCATCATGCATAGGATGCGTCAGCCGTCCAGAGACGATTTCCGTTCCGGCATATCGACAATTAGCGGGCAACGCGATCGTCGAAACCGGTGGGTGGCGCTATCCTCGCTTGACGATCGGAATGGCGCAGGCTTCGCCGCCATTGAAAAGCTTGGAGCGGGTCAGAAACCGCCGCTCGCGGCCATTGTCGAGTGAGAACATGCCGCCCCTGCCCGGCACGACGTCGATGATCAGCTGCGTGTGCCTCCAGACCTCGAACTGGCTGGCGGAGATATAGACCGGCACCCCGCCGATCTCGCCGAGCTTCACGTCATGATCGCCGACGATGTAGTCGTCGGTCGGATAGCACATGGGCGAAGATCCGTCGCAACAGCCACCGGACTGATGGAACAGGATGTCGGGATGATCCTGCTGGATTTCCCTGATGAAGGCGAGTGCGGCGTCGGTGGCCAGCACGCGCGGTTCGCCGTTGAGGGTATCGGTCATTGGTTTTCTCCGAAATAGTCCCCTCTCCCCGCAAGCGGGGAGAGGCTTAGGGTGAGGGGCAAGCTCGAGCGGCCCCTCATCCGCCCTTCTGGCACCTTCTCCCCGCTTGCGGGGAGAAGGAAAAGTTTACCTCAAAAGAAACCCAGCGCCTTGGGGCTGTAGCTCACCAGCATGTTCTTGGTCTGCTGGTAGTGGTCGAGCATCATCTTGTGGGTTTCGCGGCCGATGCCGGACTGCTTGTATCCGCCGAACGCCGCCCCTGCCGGGTAGGCGTGGTAGCAATTGGTCCAGACGCGGCCAGCCTGGATGTCGCGGCCGAAATTGTAGCAGCGGTTCGCATCGCGGCTCCAGACGCCCGAGCCGAGACCGTAGAGCGTGTCGTTGGCGATTTCGAGCGCTTCGGCATCGTCCTTGAAGGTGGTCACGGAGACGACCGGGCCGAAGATTTCCTCCTGGAAGACGCGCATCTTGTTGTGGCCCTTGAACACCGTCGGCTTGACGTAGAAACCTCCAGCCAGTTCGCCCTCAAGATTGTTGCGCTCGCCGCCGATCAGGACTTCGGCGCCTTCCTGGCGGCCGATGTCCATATAGGACATGATCTTTTCCAGCTGCTCGCTGGAGGCCTGGGCGCCGATCATCGTCGACATGTCGAGCGGGTTGCCCTGCTTGATGGCGGCAACACGGGCAATCGCCTTTTCCATGAAGCGATCGTAGATCTTTTCATGGATCAGTGCACGGCTGGGGCATGTGCAGACCTCGCCCTGGTTGAGCGCGAACATCGCAAAGCCTTCAAGCGCCTTGTCGAGATAGTCGTCGTCGTCGCGCATGACGTCTTCAAAGAAGATGTTCGGCGATTTGCCGCCCAGCTCCAGCGTCACCGGAATGAGGTTCTGGCTGGCATATTGCATGATCAACCGGCCCGTCGATGTTTCACCCGTGAAGGCCACCTTGTTGATGCGCGGGTTGGTGGCGAGCGGCTTGCCGGCTTCGAGACCGAAACCGTTGACGATGTTGAGCACGCCGGGCGGCAGAAGATCGCCGACAAGTTCGATCCAGACGAGGATCGAGGCCGGTGTCTGTTCGGCGGGCTTGAGAATGACGCAGTTGCCGGCAGCAAGCGCGGGAGCCAGCTTCCATGCGGCCATCAGGATCGGGAAGTTCCACGGAATGATCTGGGCGACGACGCCGAGCGGCTCGTGAAAGTGATAGGCGATCGTGTCATGGTCGATCTCGCCGATCGAACCTTCCTGGGCGCGGACGCAGGAGGCGAAATAGCGGAAATGGTCGATGGCAAGCGGCATGTCGGCGGCCATAGTTTCGCGCAGCGGCTTGCCGTTGTCCCAGGTCTCGGCCTTCGCCAGAAGCTCGATATTGTCTTCCATGCGCTGGGCAATTTTCATCAGGATATTGGCGCGCTCGGTCGACGAGGTGCGGGCCCATTTGTCCTTGGCGGCATGGGCGGCGTCCAGCGCCAGTTCGACATCGGCTGCCTCCGAGCGGGCGATCTGGCAGAGCACACCGCCGGTCACCGGGGTGGTGTTGTCGAAATAACGGCCGCTGACCGGCTCGCGCCATTGGCCGCCGATGAAGTTGCCATATTTCTGCTTGAACGGGTTTTCGACGATTTTCTGATGCAACATGTGATTTCTCCTCCGAAAACAGACTCCAACAATCTGCTGGGAGGAAAGGTGCGCCCGAAGGGTCCTGGAAGGTAGAGGCGCAGTGTCCGCCGGCGCCTGCAAGTGTTTCAGATGTGCGACACGCGAGCGGCAACAAACATGCTGCAGCGCAGCAAGAATAGCATCGGCGGCACCGCGCCGCTCAATTGACGGAAAGCTTCTTCATCTTGCGATAGAGTGTCGCCCTGCTGATCCCCAGAGTATCGGCAGCCAGCGAGACATTGCCGCTGGACCGCGACAGGACACGGCGGAGAGCCGCACGCTCGGCATCGACCAGATCATCACCCTGCCCGATCGGCACTTCGTTCAGCAGATCGGCTGCGGGAATGCCGCTGGCGATGCGCCGATCATCGAGATTGAGCTTGAGACGAGCGGCGCGGGTGGCGCCAAGTACGAGATCGTCGCGGTCGATGGCGATGAGTGCCGGGTTGCTCTTGCCGTCGGCCGGCACCAGCAGAATGCGCGCACCGTTGAAGGCGCGGCGGAACAGATTGGCCTCGATCCGGGATGCGGCATCGCGTACCGCTTGCGAGAGGAGCAGCATGGCCATCTCGCCGGCGTCCTCCCGGCAGGTTGAAATGTCGATTGCGGCGGCGATCTGGCCACGATGATCACGGATGATTGCAGTGGCGCAGCTGAGACCCGTGTTGCAGCTGAGAAAATGCTGGTCGCGCTGGATGACGACGGCGCGCTCGTCGGCAATCGCCGTGCCGATACCGTTGGTGCCGACGCTTGCCTCGCTCCAGATGGTGCCGGACCAGAGCCCCAGCCCGCGAAAGTCATTGTCGTCGCCCGAAGCGCCGCGGCGCTCGAGCGCAATACCGTTTTCATCGGTCAAAAGCAGGCAGCAGCCTGCCTTGCCAACCGTCGAAAACAGCCGGTCCAGTTCACCCTGCGCCTCCTCGATCAGATGCCCGGATTTTTCACGCGCGGCGCGGAATTCCTGCTCGGAGAGCCGAAGGGGCGAGCGAGCCTCCTCGGGAGACAGGCCATGCACCGTCAGACACCGGCGCCAGGAAGCAGCCACGGGCGAGCTGGCTGCCGCCGACATGTGATGTGCGACTGCTTGTACGTGATCCGAATGTTTCATCGGCTCTCCTCCCCGAGGGCTGACGCTCATCGCACTATAGATGTACTGGCAATAAACCGTCCAGTTGAACAAAGGTCAAAGACAAAAGAGGCGAAGGCGCCTTTTGTCAGCGGCATTGGTGGCATGGTATTGCGTTGATTTGACGATGTGATAGGGCAGATTTACTGCTTTCGTCCCCAAACTCTCATGGTTTTCCGCACAATGCTTCGCGAATTCTCGCTTCAGAGCCTTTTCATGGGCCTGCTCACCGCTTTCGTCGGTTTCGCCAGTTCCTTTGCCGTCGTGCTGCACGGGCTGACCGGCGTCGGCGCGACGGAAGCGCAGGCAGCGTCCGGCCTGATGGCCTTGTCGATCTCGCTCGGGCTGTGTGCCATCGTGCTCAGCATCGCAACACGGCTGCCGGTCAGCATCGCCTGGTCGACACCGGGCGCCGCGCTGCTGGCAAGCTCCGGCGCGGTGGGAGGCGGGTTCAACACGGCCGTCGGCGGATTTCTGATCTGCGGCGCGCTGATCATCCTTGCCGGGCTGTGGAAACCGCTCGGCCGCGCCGTCGCCGCGATCCCGGCGGCTTTGGCGAATGCGATGTTGGCGGGCGTGTTGATCGGGCTCTGCTTCGCGCCGGTCAAGGCCATCGCCTTCAACCCGCTGTTCGGCCTGCCCATCGTTCTTGCCTGGGTGGTCGTCGGCAGCATCAACCGGTTGTTTGCCGTGCCCGCAGCGCTTCTCGCCTTCGTTCTGGTGCTGACCTTCGGCGTCGATATGCCTGCCGACGCCATGGCGCGGATTTCGGCGACGCTCGTCCCGCATGTTGAATGGATCACTCCCGCCTTTACCGTCGCCGGCCTCGTCAGCATCGCGCTGCCGCTGTTCATCGTCACCATGGCCTCGCAGAACATTCCGGGCATCGCCGTGCTGAAGGTCAACGGCTACGAGCCGCAGCCCGGCCCGCTCTTTGCTATGACAGGTGTCTTCTCCATCCTGAGCGCGCCGTTCGGCGGCCATGCCGTCAATCTGGCGGCGATCACGGCAGCGATGTGTGCAGGCGAGGACGCGCATCGAGACCCATCCCGGCGCTACTGGGCGGTGATCGTCGCGGGCGTCGGCTACGTCGTCTTCGGCTTGATGGCCGCGACCGTCACCACCTTTGTCAGCCTCGCCCCGCCGATCCTCATTCAGGCCGTCGCCGGCCTCGCCCTGATCGGCGCCTTCGCAGGCTCCGCCATGGCGGCTTTCAAGGAGCAGGATAGCCGGGAAGCTGCCGCGGTGACCTTTCTGGTCACGGCATCCGGTGTCAGCTTCGCTGGAATTTCGGGCGCATTCTGGGGATTGCTGGCCGGCGGTCTCATGCTCGCACTTGCCCGGTTCACCCGGTCGCGCGGACGCTGAAAGACACCATTGTCCAACGGCTATCCAACGGCGGCACGCATGGGGACAATTTCCGCCTCGTCGCGGTCAGCCTGGCTGCCGTCTCGCTCTCCAGCCAGCGCGTTGACCACATGGCTGATCTCGCTCAACGGCATCGGCCTGCCGAACAGATAGCCCTGCACCTGCGGGCAGCCCTCCTTCAGCAGGAAGGCCATATGCTCTTCGCGTTCCACGCCTTCGGCCAGAACCGGAATGCCAAGGCTATCGGCAAGGATGATAGTCGAACGGACGATCGCCGCGGACTGGCGATTGGTCGTCACGCCGTTGATGAAGGCTCGGTCGATCTTGATCTTGTCGAACGGGAAGTTCTGCAAGGTCGTCAGAGACGAGTAGCCGGTGCCGTAGTCGTCCATGGCGATCCTGACACCCAGCTGCTTCAGCTGCCGGATGACACGCAGGGCGTTCTGCTGATCGGCGATGATGCCGGATTCGGTGATTTCCAGTTCCAGCCGCGATGGCTGGAGGCCCGTTTCCTGAAGAATCTCATGCACCCGCGCCGCAAGGTTGACATTGGCAAGCTGGCCCGGCGCGACATTGACCGCGATCTTGAATGGATTCCTCCAGCACGCCGCCTGCTGGCAGGCCGTGCGCAGAACCCAGTCTCCCAATTCGTGAATGAAGCCATTCTTGTCGGCGATCGGAATGAACTCGGCAGGCGGCACCATGCCCCGAACGGGATGATGCCAGCGCAGCAGAACCTCAAAACCAATGACGTCACGGGTCAGAGAATTGTTCTGGTACTGGTAGTAGAGTTCGAATTCATTGCGCTCGATGCCCTGGCGCATATCCATGGCAAGAGCGCTCCGGTCGCGCGCCGCATCGTCCATCGCCGGCTCATAGTGCCGCACGGCGTTCGAGCCGACAGCCTTGGCGCGATACATGGCAAGGTCCGCTTGCGCCAGAAGCTCCTCCGGCATGCGCGCATCATCGGGGTAGAGCGAAATGCCCACGCTGGTGCCGACCAGCAGGTTTTTTCCCTCCCATTCGATAGGCCCGACAATCGCGGCAATCAGCCGCGACGCGAAAGCCGATGCTTCGTTGCCAATGGACAGATTGCTGGTCAGCGCAACGAATTCATCACCGCCCATGCGAGCAAGGAACTCCCCCTCGCCCAACACCTTTGACATGCGCTCGGCGACACCGCGCAGAACGGCATCGCCCGCCGCATGGCCGTGGACGTCATTGACATCCTTGAACCGATCGAGATCGAAGGACAGGACGGCGATCCCGCCGGCATCGTCCTTCCGGCCGCGAATGACCGCCTGAAGGTGCTCTCCGAGAGCGACGCGGTTCGGCAGTCCCGTCAGCGGATCATGCAGCGACAGATGACGGAACCGTTCCGCCGCCCCCCGCGTGGAATGGAGATCGATGGCGTAGATCGATGCCCCAAGCACCAGCATCATCCCGACAATGGCAACCACAACGGTCAGCAGGCTATCGGGGATCACATCGGCCGAGGGAACAATAAGCGGATCCGGGATGATCGTCATCGCGCTCATACCTGTGAAATGCATCGTGGTGATCGCCAGGATCAGGGCGAGGATGCCGCCATACTGGCAGAACCGCGTGACCGGTCGCGCGATCCGGCTCATGGCGACGGCGCCGAAGCCGACGCCCAGAAACACCGACGCCGCATAGTAGCCAGGATCCCATTCGAGCCGGCCGGCAATCTCGTAACCGGCCATGCCCATGTAACGCATGATGGCAATGCCGGCCCCAACAACGCCACCGCCGAGATCGATCACGGCGCCGGGCTTACCTGTCGCGGTGACGAGAAATCCCAATGTGGTGATGCCAATCGCAGCAGCCAGAGACGCCATCGTCAGCGTCGGCTCATAGGCATGCGCCAGCGGCGAGTTGAAACTCAGCATGGCGATGAAATGCGTCATCCAGATCGTCGATCCGCCGACAACCCCGGTCATGACCAGCCTGCTCAGCTTCTGCATGCCAATGCTGCGCTGGACGCGAGCGTAGAGCCGGACAGTCAGGATCGACCCCAATATGCAAACAAGAGTTGCAAACGCGAGAAGACCGTAGCTATGGTCCATGGCGATACAGGAAAGAACCTTGAGCATAGACACCACCCGTACTGATACGAGCGGTATCGTTTCATACAACCACTAATAATCATTAAAGGCGGTTGCGTCACTTTTCTGGCGGCGGGCGCCCAGAAATATCAACCCTGTTTCCAGCGGCATACCCGGAAAACAGCGCTTTTTTCGCGTGTGACGCACCGCCAGGGCCGAAGGGAGATGCACTCAAAAAGTGTACCGATGCGATACATCGCCCGCCCGCGGCCGGGCGGCCTCGTCATGACCGCCTCAAACCACTTTCGGCCCAGGAGAACCGAAACGATGGATCAGGCGGCGGCACTTTCCTCGCGTGCGTCGCGCTCGGTTGTTTTTTCGGATTTTCCGGCACCCTTTGCGACGGCATTGACCACATGTTCGATTTCGCTGCGTGGCATCGGCCTTCCGAACAGAAATCCCTGCACCTGCAGGCAGCCTTCGTTGCGCAGGAAGTCCATGTGTTCCTCGTTCTCGACACCTTCGGCAAGCACGGGAATATCGAGGCTCTGGGCAAGGATGATGGTCGAGCGCACGATCGCCGCCGACTGCCGGTTGCTCGTCACGCCATCGATGAAGGCCCGGTCGATCTTGATCTTGTCGAACGGGAAATTCTGCAAGGTCGAGAGAGACGAATAGCCCGTGCCGTAGTCGTCCATGGCGATGTTGACGCCGAGTTGCTTCAATTGCCGGATGATATGCAGTGCGTGCTGCTGATCGGCGATGATGCCGGATTCCGTGATTTCCAGTTCGAGGCGGGCGGCATCAAGACCGGTTTCGACGAGGATTTCACGCACGCGGCTCGGGAAGTTCGTGTCGGCAAGCTGGGCCGGCGCCACATTGACCGCGATCTTGATCGGGTTTTCCCAGGACGCGGCCTGCTGGCAGGCGGTCAAAAGGACCCAGTCTCCCAGTTCGTGGATGAAGCCGTTCTTCTCGGCAATCGGAATGAACTCCATCGGCGGCACCATGCCGCGCACCGGATGATGCCAGCGGAGCAGGACCTCGAAACCGATAACGTCGCGCGTCAGCGAACTGTTCTGGTACTGGTAGTAAAGCTCGAATTCGTTTCGTTCGATGCCCCGCCGCATGTCCATGGCAAGGACGCTGCGATCACGGGCGGCGTCATCCATGGACGGTTCATAGAACCGGATGAAATTGGAGCCGGCGGCCTTGGCCCGGTACATGGCCAGATCCGCCTGGGCCAGAAGCTCCTCGGGCGCACGGGCATCGACTGGAAAGAGTGAAATGCCGACGCTGCTGCCGACCAGAAAGGTCGTGCCCTGCCATTCGACCGGCTTGCCGATCTCGGCGATCAGCCGCGACGCGAAAGCCTTTGCCTCGCTCTTCATGAAAAAATTGGAGGTGAGCGCGACGAATTCATCACCACCGATCCGGGCAATGAATTCCCCCTCGCCCACAACCTTGGACATCCGCTCGGCGATCGTACGCAGAACCGCGTCGCCCGCCGCATGCCCATGCACATCGTTGACGTCCTTGAAGCGATCGAGGTCGAAGGAGAGTACGGCGACACGCGCGGTATCGTCCTTCTGGTGCCAAATGATTTCATCGAGATGCTCGCCGAAGGCGACTCGGTTCGGCAACCCGGTCAAAGGGTCATGCAGCGACAGATGGCGGAACCGCTCGGCGGCCCCTTGCGTCGAATGAAGGTCGATAATGTAGGTCGATGCGCCGAGACCCAGCATCACGCAGATCAGCGCCATGACCATGATGATCAGCAGGCTGTCGGGAATAAGGGCCGCGGACGGTTCGAGCATCGGATCGGGAATGATGGTCACGGCGCTCATGCCGGTGAAATGCATGCTGACGATCGCCAGGATCAGTGCGACGACGCCGCCATATTTGCAGAAGCGCGTTACCGGGCGGGCAATCCGGCTCGTGGCGAGGGCGCCGAAGCTCATACCCAGGACGATCGAGGCTGCATAATAGCCAAAGTCCCATTCCATGCGGCCAGCGATCTGATAGGCCGCCATGCCCATATAGTGCATGATGGCAATGCCCGCGCCGACGATGGCGCCGCCGAGTTCGATGGTCGGGCCGGTCTTGCGCACGGCGGTAATGAAGAAGCCGAACGTCGTAACGCCGATCGCCACGCCGAGCGACATCATTGTCAGGATCGGCTCATAGGCGTGTTCGAGAGAAGGCCTGAAGCTCAGCATGGCAATGAAATGCGTCGTCCAGATGGTGGAACCGCCGATGACCCCGCCCATGAACAGCCAGTTCAGCTTCTGCACGCCGACGGTGCGCCTCACCCGGGCATAGAGCCGCATGGTCAGAACGGAACCAAGAACACAGACGAGAGTTGCGAGAGCCAACAAACCGTAATTGTGATCTGTTGCAATGCAGGAAAGAACCTTGAGCATGAAGCACCTGTTTTGGACTGGGGCGCAATCTGCCACGCAAGGACTAAGAGAGATTAACGCGGGCCGGACTTGATCATGTGACGGTTATCAAGCTCTGAAAGAAATCTCGCTTTACGTGCAACTCAGGTTTCATCGCTACTTTCGAGCGGGTTTTCCAGCAAAACCGGCATTCGTCGACAAAACCGGGCTTTGCTTGCAATTCGGAGCATTCTCGGTTATGGACGCGCGTCCGCGCAGACACCCTTGGAGGCAAACGCGGATGAGGCGGTCAAACGTCTCGGTTCATCCTGTCTTTACAGATAAGCGGATGAGCTCTCCAAAAACACCAGAAAGGTACGACCATGAGCCACGCATCCTATGAGCTCAAGGCCGAAACGCGCGAACGGGTTGGTAAGGGGTCCTCCCGTGAACTTCGCCGCAACGGTCTTATTCCTGCTGTCATCTATGGTGACAAGCAGACACCGATTTCCATCGCCCTCTCCACGAAGGAAGTCACCCAGAAGATTCACGCCGGTGGTTTCATGACCACGATCGCCACGATCGACGTTGGCGGCGAGAAGATCCGCGTCCTGCCGAAGGACTACCAGCTGGATCCGGTCCGTGACTTCACCATGCATGTCGACTTCCTTCGCGTTTCGAAGGACAGCGTCGTCACCGTGGAAATCCCGGTTCACTTCGTCAATGAAGAAAAGTCCCCGGGCCTCAAGATCGGCGGCGTTCTGAACATCGTTCGCCACGAAGTCGAACTGATCGTTCCGGCCGACGACATTCCGGAATTCCTGACGGCCGACCTGTCGGGCCTCAAGATCGGCGACGGCATCCACATCTCGAACATCAAGCTGCCGAAGAACGCAACGCCGGTTATCGCCGACCGCGACTTCACCATTGCTACCATCGCGCAGCCGGCTGGCGGCACGACGGAAGAAGAAGAAACAGCATCCGAATAATCGAAGCCCGTCGGCTTTGATTGTCAGCCCGCCGTACCTCTCAGGTGCGGCGGGCTTTTCTTTGTGCACCTTTCGCCTCGGCGATTTTAAAAACCTGCCTTCGCAACCGTGGCGATACGTTTTCATCCGTGGGTTTCAGCAACATTTAAGATTTTCGTGATGTGTTGTCGGTGGGGGATTATTCCGGCTTCAGTGTACGAGAATCCTAATGGGACGTGAGATTGGCAAGGCGACCGGGTGCATCCGATGATGCATTCTGTCGAAAATCGTTTTATTGCGATCGTCTGTGGCGCGATGCTGATCTTCGTCGCCCCTCTCATCGTGTTGTTTCTGACCCTGTCGTCAGAGCGTGTCGCCCGTGAAAGTCTGCAGAACACGCAGGTTCTCATGGAAGCCGGCGCGCAGGCGCTTGGAAAGCCGCTCTGGGATTTCGACACCGACGGTATCGAACAGATTGCGAAATCGCTGATTGGCGACGTCGCGATCATGTCCGTTCACGTCAAGGACAGTTCCAATTCGATCTCCGTGCAACTTCCAGCCGGCCCGGTGGATGCCACTCTGCCGCATACGGTTCTCGTAAAAGAAATATTCTACAATTCGCAGGATGGGCAGAAATCTGTCGGCACCGTCGAGATCTGGGTCGCAGCACCCGGCCTTCTGTCGCGTTTCAGCAAGGATGAACTGAGCGTCTTCGTCATCCTTGTCGTTGCCGTCGGCATCGTCTTTGCCTCCGCCATCATCGGCAACCGCATCACGGTCATCCGGCCGCTGATGCGCCTGACAGCCGCGATAGAAGCAACGCGCCGGCTCGGTTCCCGTCACCACGTCGATTGGACCTCGGACGACGAAATGGGCACGCTGGCCCATAATTTCAACGAGATGCAGAGCAAACTGGAACGCGAGGAGACCGAGCTGAAACTGGCTCACAGCCGCGCCACCGACATCTACAATCTCACCCCCTCCATGCTGTTCTCGCTTGATCCGGCCAATTGCATTACCGCCGTCAGCGATTACTGGCTGATGGCGACCGGTTATGCCCGCGACGCGGTGATCGGGCGAACCTTCACCGATTTCGTCGATGAACACTGGCACGAAACCTACCGGGCGCGACGCGGCAATGTGAACCCCACACATGCCAATATCTGCGAAGTCACAGTGCCGTTCATCAAGGCGAACGGCGAAACGATGACAGTGCTGATCCTGGAGATGAAAAGCGCCACCAGCGACGAGCACGGCGGTCTCTCCCTCTCCGTCATGACCGACGTCACGGAGCTGAAGCAAGCCGAAAGCCGCAACCACGCACAGGCGATCACCGATCACCTGACCGGTCTTCTCAACCGCCAGGGCTTTGAAGCAGCGCTTGATGACGCCATCCGCAATGCCGACGAAAACGCGATGCAACTGGCCTGTATCTTCATCGATCTCGACCGGTTCAAGTGGATCAACGACAATTTCGGCCACGCCGCCGGCGACGAGGTCCTGCGCCAGGTCGTTGCCCGCATCCGCACGACGCTGCGCCCGGACGATACGATGTCGCGGCTTGGCGGCGACGAATTCGCCATCCTGGTCAATGCCGCGGAAGTCGAAGCGCTGGCAAGCGAGATCGGCGACCGCATCTGTGCCAGCCTCGGCCAACCGATCCTGATCGAGGGCGCGGAGCTTTCGGTGAGCGCCAGCATCGGCATTGCGCTGTATCCCGTTCATGCAGCGAATGCCGCCGAACTGCTGTTGAAGTCCGATATGGCGATGTACGCGCGCAAGCGCGACGGCAAGAACGGCATGCTAATCTTCGATACCAGCATGCTCGACACCGCCCGCGAGCGCCATGAGATGGAACAGAACATCGAGGCGGGTCTCAAGGAAGACTGGTTCGAAGCCTATCTGCAGCCGATCGTCAGCCTTGCCGATGGCCGCATTGCCGGCTTCGAGGCGCTGATGCGGCTGAACCATCCGGAAAAAGGCATCCTGCCACCGGCCAAGATCATCGGCATCGCCGAGGAAACCGGCACGATCGCCCGCATCGGCGAGCGCGTGCTGGAAAAGGCGATCGGCCATCTCGCCCGCCTGACACGGCTCGAAGGTACGGAGACCACCTATCTCGCCGTCAACTTCTCGCCGCTGCAGTTCGAGGAGACGCTGCCGCACAAGCTCGCGGCACTGCTGCTCAAACACCACATCTCCCCTGCCCGGATCGTCATCGAGATCACCGAGGCCGTGCTGATGCTCGACAATCCGGATGTTCATGCCGTGCTGAAGCAACTCAGCGAATTCGGCTGCCGCATCGCACTCGACGATTTCGGAACGGGCTATTCCTCACTCAGCTATCTCAACCGCTTCCCCGTCGATATCGTCAAGGTCGACCAGTCCTTCACCCGATCGCTGACCACGGGAACGGCCGATATCCGCCGCAAGAGCCGCATGTTGATCAAGGGCATCCGGACGATCTCCCACCAGATGGGTTGCACCGTCGTTGCCGAAGGCATCGAGACGAAGGAACAGTGGGAACTGCTGCGCAAACTGGGTCTCGATTTCGGGCAAGGCTACCTTTTCAGCAGGCCAATGCCGATCGAAAATATGCTACTTATGTTGGAAATGGAGTCAGAGGCGAAGGTCACAAACCTCGCATGACAAAACCGGAAGGAGAACGGGTATGAAACATCTGGCTTTCGCACTCGTTCTTTTCCTGACCAGTGAAGCGTATGCCGACACACTCAAATTGCTGACGGAGGAATACCCTCCCTACAATTTTAGCGAAAATGGCGTCATCAAAGGCGCTTCCGTGGAGCAGACCGAACTGATGATGAAGGCCCTCGACACCGAATATTCCCTTGAAATTCTTCCCTGGGCGCGCGCGTTGGCAATGGCGGAAAGCCAGCCCTGGACCTGCCTGTTCACCACCGGGCACGACGACGAGCGCGACAAGCGCTTCAAATGGATTGAGCCCCTGCTGGTCGATCACATGGTCATGGTGCGCAAGGCGGGGTCCGGCGTCAATCCGGCGAATATCGAGGAAGCCAAGCGCTTTACCGTCGGAACACAGCGCGAAGACTTCTCAGCCAATTATCTCAATAAAAAC
>Ga0307515_10013227_pt1 | contig 15436 bp, 3 predicted proteins | sample 17_EM_MG_FD_194513 | JGI IMG/M metagenome (GOLD analysis project Ga0307515, IMG submission 194513) | Populus trichocarpa ectomycorrhiza microbial communities from riparian zone in the Pacific Northwest, United States - 17_EM | ecosystem: Host-associated > Plants > Roots > Unclassified | place... | reverse complement strand
CGTTAATTAGGTACGGTTGTCGTTTAAGGTCAATCGTCCGTTCATTTGGTAGATAAAGAAGCTTAAAACCCTTACAAAGGTAGTAGAAGTAGTGACTTCTTAAATAAGGTAGCAAATTAACTGCTTAACAGAGGATGCAACAGGTAGATTAATCTAATTAATTAGTTAGCAGGTAGTGCGATCCGGGCTCATAACTATAAGCTTTACAGTGTAGAAGAATTGCAAGAACGACTTAATTGTAAATCTATGGAAATCAAGTGATATAAATACATGAGGAAGGTGTTGGTAATAAGATGAAAGGGGAGACTACTTCGTAACTAAAACAGCGTAATACGTAAGTGATACGCAGTTAATACGCAGGTGATACGCCGTCGATACGCAGGTAATACGCAGGCGTTTTAGCATAGTACCGGTAGTCGGTTACAATTATTAAGTAAAACTTATCTTTTAACTAAAGTCTTAAACTCCTTTATATAACTTGCTAAGGTATAGAAGTATACTATAATATTATAAAGCTTGCTAAGTGGGCTTATATAAGGTAAGGATGTAGATAGGGAGTCCAATGGTGGAATAATAGGTATATTGTATAGACAGAGACGAATCCTTAAGGGAAAAAGGAGGAGTCTGTGTGCGAGGTAGGAAGGGTTTTCCCTAGGTATATGCAGAGCACGTGCCTTACGGGCGAGTCACCCCTAGGTTACCCTAGGGTCGCCCATACCTTACGGCTATATAACTATCTACTTAGGTTTCACCTAATAATGCCCCCCCCCTTTAAAAAGGGTCGTCCCTAATCCTTTATATACTTAAGCCTTAATAAAACCCTATAAAAAACCTTAGTAAGGAAAAAATTTAGAGGGGAAAGAGCGTCTTAATTTTGCGTATAGAGAGACGGGTAGTACATATACGCGGCACGAAGATGTTAAGGAACTTCGACTAGTGGTTAAAGTTGTCTAATTAGTTAAATTTGCCTTGCTAAGACTCCCCCGCATTTAACTAAGCTAGTAGCAATTTTATATACCCGGTATAGAAAATCCTAATTAGTCTATTTAATAGGTAGAGCTAGTGGAGCTTAATACTATCGCCTGAATTCGGTAGACCAGAAATATTCCAAAGCTCGCTTATATAGGTAGGTCGCTAGTACCTTACGGGTAGGTTATAGGTTATTTACATACAGCCAGATTCGTAGACGGTAAGGCTATATACCTATTAAATCCGCCGCTAACCCTACTTTGGCCTTACACTATACCGGCGTAGCGCCGTATATACTTTATAGGTAGGTTATAGGTTATTTATATATAGCTAGATTAGGACGGTAAGGCTATATGCCCGTTAAACCCGCCGCTGACCTATATTTTAGCCTTGTGCGTTATCTATATAGTATATATATAGAATAGTATAAGTTGTTAGTACAGGTTACCACTAGCGGGTCACTAATAGGTTATAGACCCCGGTTAAATGGACCTGTTCTCTAATATATAAATAATCTGCTTAGCTAGTATAGAGTGACGGACTAAGTCTAGGAAGGGTGCTTTCTAAATTAAGCTTCGTTGCCGGTATACGCTATAGCCTCGCCTGCGAGTTATAGTAATCGCTACTTATTCTTTAATCCCTTAGGACGTCTTCTATTCCGCTTTAATGCAGGTTATATTTTAATAGTGGCGCTTACTTTTCGCCTACGCTTTAGCTGTAAGGCTAGGGTGTCCCGCTTACGGTACTTATCTAATAGTTATTAATAATTCTTAAGTTCTGTCTCGTATTTTTATTTATTATACTTATTTAGCCATCCTAGCTATTTAATAAGGTACTGCGGTTGTTTAGTATAATCCTAGTAGGCGATAATTGCTTTTACTTCCTAGCTGCCTTCCTTAAGCTCTTCTACTGCTAGGGGTTAAAACCTAGGGCGTGACTTATAAGGCTCTAGTAGGGAGATATAGAAGACTAGGTGGAGCTGTGCTATAGTAGGTAGGAGCTCTAGCTTATATACTTACTGCCTTACGCGCTCTAGGATCTAAAACGGTCTCATAAACTTGTTATTAAGCTTTTTATAAGGACGTTTTGTGCAGATGTTCTTAGAGGAGAGCAGGACTCGTTTACCAACGGCGAAATGCTTGGCTAGATGGTGACGATTATAGTATTTTGCCTAAAGCTGTTAAGCGTACATTATTGACGCCGCCGCTACCTTATGTGTAAGGCGTAGGCGTTATAAATATATCTCTGCAAGTTTAATATTTGTTAACTTAGACCCCTCCCTACCTTGCTAGGCGTCTTAGACGCCGTCCAGGACTCCATTTAGGACGTTTAGTAGCTGGCCATAGGCAAGCTTAATGGGGGAACGCTTTATTATGGCATGGACCTTAGAGTTATAGGTAAAGGCTGCTTTTTTAAGTAGGGAGGCCTAATTAGACTATTCCTAGTTTGTAAATATATATAGGTATATCTTAAGCTCCTAGTTCTAACGCTTTATCTAACTATCTATCTGCGGGTAAAATGCGGTGCTAAGTTTATATTAAATATAGAGATGGTAGTATATGGTGCTTTAGTACTTACTTGTAAATATACTACCCCTATTAGAGATAATATTATCTAGAGGCCCTATTTGCGTAAAGACTCTAAATAAGAGTTCTGCGAGTTGTATAGCATTAATTATCTTATATACTAGATAGTAGCGCACTAGCTTTATAAAACGGTCTATAAGGATAAGGACGGAGTTATACTCTACGCCATTAGGAGTCTTAGACTCTAGGAGATCCATAATAAAGTTAAGTAAATAATGCTACTAGGCTTGGGTGGGGACCTAAAGAGGCTATAGCTTACTATAGGGTTTATAGCGGCGCGATTTGGAGCGTTAGTAGGTATTATAATTATCTAGGTATTTACGGAGGTCCTAGGTAAGGCCGTTCTAAGTATACTTTCGCGCAATTACCTTAAAAGTACAGTTAAAACTATAGTGGCCGCCTATAGAATTATCATAATTCCGCTTAAGGATCTCCTATTATAGTAGTATATAATTTAGCACCTAGACCTTATTATTTTGCCTTAGGAGTCTTTAATTATTAAGGGTATAGTCCTTATTACTGGCAGGAACTCGTTCCTAGGTTAACTAATTATATATAGAGTGTATAAAGGCGTCCCTTTTTTATACTCCATAAATAAAATTAACTAGTGACTTAGGGGGGTATTCCGTAAACGCCGTTTCGGCTAAGGCAGCTACTACTACCTCTTACTATAGCACGAGACTTTACGTAAAGTTAGTGCTAGCGAAGTAACGTATAATATATAAGTAACTCGCTAGGTTATTACGGGGGACCGTAGCCTAGGCTAAGGGGTCTTCCCTAGGGTTAAGCGCTATTAGGTTAGTTAGGGTAGTTTTAAAGAGAATAGTAGGACGCTCTGATCCGCCGGCGCTAAGTTTATAAAGGTTGCTTATATACTACACGCATGCTACTTACTGGTTTAGTATAGTAGCACTAGGGCCGCCCACAAGGCCTATAACCCGCAACTTTTACTATAATATAGGTAGTATAGCATTAAGGATTATCCTCTTACTGCTATCTTTAAAGCCTTTGGTATAATCCGGGCGCTAGGATAATATATTAGTAGGGTTTACTTTACCTAGCTTATATTTAATCTTAAAATTAAACTTAGCTAGTTTCTTAGCGTACTAGGCCTAGCGAGTAGATAAGCTTTTAGTGGTTATAAAGTACCTAAGATTATTATAATCGTAGAGCACGCGCGTTATATACGCGGCGTATTTAAGGTAATAGCGCCACGTCTTAAAGCATTGTACTATAGCGAGTAGTTCTTTATTATGCATATTATACTGTACTTCTAGGCTAGTAAGCTTTTAACTATAATAAGCGATTAGGTGCTAGTGGAGTTAATCTCCCTACCTTAAAGGCTGTAGAAGTATACCGCTATAGGTATAATCAGAAGCGTTAGTAATTACTATTAGGGGTAAATTAGGGTTAAAGTAGCGAAGTAGGGGAGCCTATATAAATGTAGCGCGTAGCTTATAGAATGCCTACTGCGCGTCATTAGGCCAGAACCAAGGTTGAAACCATTTAGTAGGCCCTTTTAACTTACGCTTCCGCTTCTTCTCCCTATCTAACGTTGGGTTATAATGCGCCTATGTAAGATATATGTGTAGGGGGTATGCGGTATCTAAGTAGTTCTAGATAAATTACCTATAGAAGTTAGTAAAGCTAAGGAAGACCTAGATATCCCTATAGGACTTAGGCTTAGGCTATTCCTTAATAGCTTTTACGCGGTTAGGGTCTATTATAATACCCCTAGGGGTGATAATAAAGCCTAGGAACTTAATGTTCTTAGTATAAAAGATATATTTTAATAGTTTAGCGTATAGGCCCTAAGCGCAGAGCTGTTGTAGTACCTACTTAATATACTTGACGTACTTATCCTCGTTATTTAAGTAGATAAAAATATTATCTAGGTAAACTATATAGATGGTATCTACTAGGGTTTCTAGAGCTTTATAAATATAGCTCTAAAAAGTTATAGGGGCGTTAGTAAGGCCAAAGGGCATTACTAGGTACTTAAAGTAACCGTAACGTGTCTTAAATACGGTCTTCTATTTGTCTCCCTTTTTAATATAAATCCTATAGTACGTATTATAAAGATCTAGCTTTATAAATATCTTCGCATGGCTAAGCCTATTAAAGAGTTTGCTGACTAGCGGTAGGGGATACCGATTTTTGATTGTAATCTTGTTTAGGCGTCTGTAGTTAACGCATAGCCGTATTATACCGTCTGCTTTCGGCACGAAGAGGATAGGCGCTTTAGTAGGCAACTTACTGGGCCTAATCTAGCCCTTTTCGAGAGCACTGTCTAGGTACTCTTATAAGATCTACAACTCTTTCTATAAGAGGTTATAGAGGGGCATTTATGGTGGCGTCTTACCTTCTTTTAAGTCGATTATATGGTTATACTTAGAGTTTTACGGTAGTATACTTGCTAGCTTATTAAAGAAGATATTAATTTCCTCCTTATATATATCTGGTAAGCTAGGGGCTATAGAGGTCGAAGCGACCATTATATAGTAGTGTACTTTTAGGAGCTAGTAAAGAGAAAGGTGCGGCCGATATGCGTTTCGTAGGTATACTCGCACTAAGAGTGTATATAGCTCTACTGCAGTATACTTAATAGTTTCGGGGTTTTAATTACCTCCCCCTTATATATAGGTAATCTGCGCCGGCACCGGAGGGTCTCTACGGGTACTTGCTGCTAGTGACGGCAGGTCCTTTACTATGTTTATAACCGGTGTTTTTACGTCTAAAGGGTCTACACGGGTACTCGCTGCTAGTAATAATAGGTTTTCTATTATGTTTATAACCGGCGTAGAGAAGGAGTCTTCTAGTTATAGCGAATAGACTGTTTTACTAGCCTTAATATCTACTAGGAGAGCGTTAAGGGTAACTATTTAGAGGCGTCTAGGGTCTAAAGTACCCTAGATAAACTGTCTAGAACGGAAGCTAATTAATAGATTTACTTCCGCGAGCTAATCCTATCTAAGAACTATATTATAACCATTAAATAAGCCGCCCTAAAAGGTTTGCGGGTTAATAGTATAAGAGGTACCCTAGGAGTTGCTAGTAGTAACTATTAGATTATAAGCATCCCAGATTATTATCTAGTTACTATTAAGGAAGCGTGTAATAGGTTTATATAAACGTAGCGCGTAGCGTATAGGTAGGTTAAGCTTATAGATAATATCTTAATTAATAAGGTTAATTTAGTACCTATTATTATATAAAGTACGTAGGCGGACTTCGCCCTAGGGCGTATCTATTACAATATATACCATAATATATTTCTTCTCTCCCTCTGTATTAGGCCCTAGTTACAGTTAAAAGAGATACGCTACTAGGGCTTTAGGTTTTCCGAAGCCTAAGCTAACTTCTCTTTATTGGCCTACTTCTAGTGTTCCTTATAGTGGCCGCCTACGGTCCTTTAACTCGCCTACGTAGCACTAGCGTCTAGGGGGTCCCCTAAGCCATCTGGCTTTTAGGTAATCTCCCTAGGAGTTTACTTAAAAAAGCGTCGCCCTTTTTAGGTTCTGTTCCCTAAGCCTAACTCTATAAAGCCTATACTGCGACCACGCTTTATACGCGATAATTTACCGCTGCTACTTACGCGATCTTCCGTAAGCTTTATGGTATTAAGTAATTGCTTTACATAGCGGATTTTGTTAAAGAGGTCTTTAGCGGTTCTTACTCGTTAAGTAAAGTTCTAGCGGAAGAGCTCTGCTTATAGGTGGGCTAGGAGATATAAGAACTAAAAGTCTACCTATTATTTAAGATTAATAAAAGGGGTATATAAGAAGAGGTCCTTTAAGCTATATATATGGGCTAAGAAGACGTTAAACCTCTAGTTCTTCTTTATAACAGCTATATAGTATATTATAGCGTTATTAAAGCGTCTTACTATAGGGTTCCTAATCTGGTCTTAGACTATAGTCTTAAATTTATCCTATAGTAAAGGACCCTTATCCTTAGTACCTAACCGGCAATAAACTAGTTAGGTAATTGTCTTCTCTTTTATAAGACCTTTAATGGCCTAGCGCGTGCGTCGCTTATAGTTATAGTTAGCGTTATTAACCTTAAATTAGTTCTTAACTGCGGCAATCTACCGGTTAAAATGCTGTTAAGTAGTACTACTAATATTAGGTGGTGACTTTTTAACTAGGGCGTTGAGATTTATTTGGCGTATGCGTTTGCTATATAACTTATACTCTTTACTAAAAAGGCGACGGGAGGGCTTTATTAAATTAATAATGCTCCGTAAGTTGGCTATTTTCTTAGCCAGCTTATCTAGCTCCTTTATGTTAGCGGTATTAGATAGGACGCTAGTAACCTTACTAAGCTCCTATTAAGCCTAGGTATATAAATTAAACTAGTCTCTAGCGTTTATAGATATCTAATCGTTTTAAGATTTAGAAAATAGCTTAGATGCTACTAGTGTGCTTTTAGCGGTTTCATTTACACTAGATCCTAAAGCGTTCTGCGGTCGCATCGCTAGCGTATTACCGTTAGGTATAGGCGTCGGTTTTCTTTTCGGAGGTATTATAGAAAAATTAAACCGGCTATCCTCCTAAGGGGATTGGTAAGGATTTAAATATAAGGTAAGGATATGGATAGGGAGTCCAATGGTGGAATAATAGGTATATTGTATAGACAGAGACGAATCCTTAAGGGAAAAAGGAGGAGTCTGTATGCGAGGTAGGAAGGGTTTTCCCTAGGCACGTGCAGAGCACGTGCCTCACGGGCGAGTCACCCCTAGGTTGCCCTAGGGTCGCCCATACCTTGTGGCTATATAACTATCTACTTAGGTTTTACCTGACAGCCTATTACTTAGAAGGCCTATTTTTACTTAATCTCTTCCTTATAACTTTACTTCTTTTTACTTATATTATTCCTTTTATATAACTCTATAGCCTTAAGTTTAAGAGTATCTTTAAAGAGGAAGGCCTAGATAGTAAGATTAATAGTATACCCCTAGTAGCGGATACGTTATTAGATAGGATCCTAGGTAATATTCTTATTATTGGTAAGATACTTATAGATTATATAATAAAGAGTATTATTTGTTATAGAATTATCTATAATAATAGCTCTAAGCTTTTATATAATTCTATACTCCTCTAAAACTAAAAGAAGAGTATTTTATTATTTGGCTCTATTATAACTAGGTACTATATAAAGGGTAAAAAAAAGCTTTTATTTAGTTTTCCTGGCTATTAATAAAGTGGGCGTAGACTATAAGAAGAAGGTAGCTATTTAGGGATGTCTAGATATTAATAGAAAGATAAATACTTATTAACGCTAATTAAACTCTTCTTTGTATAATATTCTTCTATAGGTAATTATCTAAGAAACTTCTGTATATGTTATTATTATTAAATTAAATAACTTTAGGTTAAGAGCCTAATAGAAGACATAGAACTCTTTATACTCTATAATCTAGAATAAAAGGTTTTATATAATAACTAAGTTAATAAAAGCTTACTAGATAACTTCCTTATTTAAAACCTTTATAAGGATTATAGAATTAACTTTATCCGTCCTAAATTTTAATATTATTTATACCTAAAGTTCCTAAAGCTTTTTAAGTGCTTACTCCTTTATATAAGTATAAGGCTATTTTAAGTTAATAGAGATTATATGGTCTTTTATAAGGTATTTTTTTATATTTATAGTTAATAGTACTAAGTAGCTTTTATACTAGTTGCAGTATATAAGCCTTTAGTTCTTTTTATCGTATATTAGCTTGTTTTTATATAGTAGGCGAGTAAATTTATAAACTAGAGATTAAAGCTAAGCCTATTATGTGCTAGAGCTCTTAAGTAAGCTAGGAGTATTTTTTAAGAAGAGATGAATCCGCTTCTGAAGCCATGTTTCATATAATATTACAGTGGAGAAGTAGTAAATTTAATGGGGAAAATTTGATGGGGAATGCCAAGGAATATCACGATACTTTAATACGATACGAGATATCGTATCGATAGTGGATCGTCGATCCGTATCTCGATAAGATTAGATTTCGCCCACCCTGCTTTAAGGGGTATATTTAAAAAGTTAGCCAGTTTTGCAGCGCACTTTATATTAATTAAGGTAAAGGTATTTGCTCCTAAGTTAGCTAAATCAGAGGTTAAAACTTAATATCTATTACGGAATAAAGTATAAGGGATAGTATAGCTTCTTTTACTAACTAGCTGACCTAGATTAATATATAACATATTAATCCCTTTTAACCCTAAAGAGGAGTCTTCCTCTAGGGTTCCTCTTTTTTTAGCTTTATACTATCTTCCTAAATTAATAGGACCTCGTTTATCTTTACCTTTATTAGGCAGTTCCTTATAGGGTAGCCTAGTTAACCGCATAAGAAGCAAGCTCTTTAATCGCTAAGGGCCTATATATAGGGGTCACTAGATATAGGCCGGGTGTATACTAGACCCGCAGTAAAGGTAGCTGCGCGGCTAGCTGCTAGGTTAACTATAGGAGTTGCCAATTATGCTAGGGCACTATGGGCCGTACTTGTAGTACTTATAGCCTAGTTTATAAGGTTTCTAGTTTTTAGCTAATTAGCACGTGCCTTAATTTAACGGAGGCCTTAGTTAATAGCTAGGCAATAGTCCATAAGTTCCTTTAACGTCTATACTATAGTATAAGCTAGCAATACGGCCTGCTATAAGTCTAGGGTAAGCTTATTAAAGAGGTCTGGCAGTAGGCCTTCCTAGGGAATCTAGGCCTATCCTATTAGGTATAGAAAGCGGGTTTAGAAGGCTAAAAAGGTTTTTATTATTTTTATATTTAGGCTTTTATAGCTAAGGCAAGCGTTTTATACTTTAAAAGGGTCTTTATAAATAGAAGATAAGTATTTAATTATTTCTTCTTTAGAGATAAAGGGGTTTACTAAGTCTTTAGTATATTATAGGCGTAAATACGTCTAGGCGTCTCCGCCAGTATAGCTAAAGACGTAGGCTATTCTAGCTCGGGCGTTAGGGAAGTAGTCTACATTAACTTTAAGCTTATTCCGCAATTAAAGCTTTTAATTATTAAATATAGGGTTGGTTCCGTCTATAAGTAGTAGGGGATCCGTAACTTTTACTAACCGATTTAGTACTATATAGGCCTTAGTAGATCCACTAAGGCGCTAGAATAGGGCCTAATGGACTATAGTAAGTCTTTAGTTATTTAATAATGACTTATTATTAGATACAGGGGTATCTCTAGCTTTAAGCAGCTCTCGCAGTCGTTTAATTTCGGTATTAGCAGCCGCAAGCTCTGCCTAGGGGGTTAAAACGTTAATTATTTCTTCATCTGAAGTATTTAAGGGTCCTACAGCTGCTTTACCTGCTGCTGTGTTTTGTGGCATAGTGGTAGGGGTATTAGGTAATTCTAGGTAATTTCTTTAGGGGTTCTAGTCTGTGCGTATCTTATAGGTCCTTTCCTTAGGGTTCTTTTCTTTTCTTTTAGGTCCTGTCCTTGGGGTCCTATTCTATATTCTTATCCTATTTGTAGTCTTATAGATATATTTAAGTTCCTTCTTAGGAAGAAAGAGTAGAGTAAGCTTTAGATAATGTTAGTGACTTAGTTAATTAAGGCATGGGCACGGTAAAAGGGACGCGCAAGCCTATATGATTGGATTGTCTATAAACGAGAATCTAAAGCTAAAGAAGAGGAAAGGAAAAGATAAGTAGCAACGTAAGGAGTTATATACAATCCCTAGTCACGTAAGAGTTACGTAAGCTCTGCGTCTACTATAGCGTCTACTATAACTACCGCTTTCTGCCAGTGCCGTAATAATTGGGGGCCGACTATAAAAAGGGGGGGGCAATATAAGGGATGTTATTGCGGGTACTTTAGGTTGCCCTTAGGACAACCCCTGGGCGCCCCTTAGATAGTTGCTGGTTACGTACTAAAGGTATATACTCGTAATATATAGTCTCCACAATTTTAGAGGCCTTACCTCCTTAAGGATTCGTCTCTCTTACTAATCTATCCTATTCTACAATCGTGCCTTATAGCCCCCTATCTATAAAGCCCCCTTATAAGTAACGAGTTATAGTGGCTAATCTATAATACGTTTAATGTTATAATAGGCTACTATATAATATTTTAAGAGCTCTATTTAGCTAGCTAGATAAGAAAGTAGGTAAGCTAATTAGATCCTCTAGTATAAAGCTTATAGTAGCTTATATAAAGAAGTATAAATAGGTAACCCTTAAACCTAGCGCTTATAATCGCGATATATATTTTGCTATTATATTATAGTATACCGCCAATTAACTAGTATTTATAGATAAGTTAGGTATAGATTTGAAGATAGGCGTATAAAAGGTAGGCTAGGCTCCTTATAATATTATACTAATCTTATAAACGTTATATAATTGGGGTAAAAGAAGGCTTAATATACTACCTATATATACAATTAATGGCGTACTAGCAGCTTTAGTATATAAGGGCTTAATAAATAGCGAAGGCTTTAAGATTTAGGTAGTAAATACTCTTTTACTATAGTATAATCGCTTTCCTATTAAGCAATTAGTAGTAGTTATAGATAATGCCAGCTTCCATTATTTAGAAAGGATGCAGTCTCCTTTTATCGCCTTTGGCGTTAAGCTAGTATATTTACCTCTATACTTACCTAATCTAAATTTAATTAAAGAGTTTTTTAGAGAGCTAAAGGCTTTTATTTAGTAGGAGTGGTACTCTTAACTAGAGTACCTAGAAACCTTTAGCTATAGCTTTAAAGCGTTCCTTCTTTAGAGTATAAATAAGGTTAGTAGCAAGAGTAAAAGCGTAAGAGGCCATTTCCGACATAGTAGATACAATTATTAAGGTTTTTAGAGTAAGTGTTTCAATTAATCTTTATATATATTATTTATAAATATACTAAAAGGCTTTAATCTATAATATATAGGGTGTCTTTATTACTGTAGGGGCGCTAGTAGTAATAAAGACACCTTATATTTTACTACAGTACCTTAGCAAAAGTGTCCGTGCCAAGGTCACGCCAAAAATGACACTTTTTGCTAAAATGCTATATAAAAGTCACATAATTAATTCTAGAGCTTAAAAAAATATCTAAAGCCACTTATAGATATATAATCTAGTAATTACGATACTTTTTTGGTATTTAAAATCTATAGTCCTTTGTTAAAAGTCTCTAGGTTTTACTAACTTCCTATTAAAACTTACTATGTTTAGTATATATTTTCTATTACTAGATATTAAAAATATTTCTTAAAAATTTAATATCTAATAGAAATTTGCTTTTACTAAAACTCTCTTTACTTTAATTTTTATTTAAAAAGTATAAAAAATTGTTATAAGGTTATAAACTTAAAAAAAGAGTAAAAAAAATGCAATTTCCTATACAAAATTGAAAAAATAAGGGTTTAAATAGTAATAATATACTTTCACACTTTTAAAATAAAAATTTAAATAAAAAAAGTTATAGTAAAAGTAAATATCTATAAGAAATTCAATTTTTAAAAATTAATTTTAATATTTAGTAGTAGAAAATATATATTATAGATTTTAGATTTTAATAAAGAATTAATAGGATTTCTAAAAGAGTTATAGGTTTTGAATTTTAAAAAAGGGTATAATAGCTATATTTTATATATAATATAAATATAAAATATTTTTTATAGCTTTAGAATTAATTATGTGGTTATTATATAGTAATTTAGCAAGGTGGGTTGTCTAAAAAAGGCGCTCGCACGGAGACTTTTGACGAGGGACTGTAATTATAATTATCTATATTTTAAAGAGCCTAGATATAGGGCGTCTCTATTACTATAAGAGCGCCACCAGTAACAAAGACACCCTATATTTTACTAATTATCTACGTCTTAAAAACCTCTCTTAAGCTAAGTACAACGCTTATTTACCTACTTCTTTAAGTCCTTTTATAGTCGTCTTACGACACCTAATTTAACACCGGCCTTAATAAGTTCCTTAATAGGATTAGCGCCATTAGATTTATTATATAGGAGCTTTAAGTCCTACCTTAAATTATGGACAACTTCGTGCGTAGCTTTAAAATTAGCCTCTTAGTTAAGGTTGCTAGCTACACTCTACCTTTAATACTTAAAGAACTCCTTTAGATCCCCCACGCGGTTAATACCCTATAGGTAAGAATAATAAGGGTAGTTAGCTTGCTAGCATAGGAGTAATTTACTGATTTAATATTAAGCCTATAGGGTTAATATAAAAGTAATTAATAACGCCTAGGCTATTAACTACAAAGCTCTTATTTAAGGTAGATTAGTATACTCCTCTACCACTTTTCCCTCTTATTACCGCCCTTTTAGTAAGCCAAGTAGTAAGCTTATAAGGTAGGTTCTTAATATTTATAATATCTTACTAAATACCAGTTACCCACTTCCATAAGTCCTAATCTATTAATTTAATATCTACTTAACTAAGTATATAATACTAATTAGCGTTAGGATAGTGCTTTTTATAGCACTAATACCTAGTAAGCTTAACTGATAAGCCTATTAAATTTATAATACTACTAGTAAGTATATAAGGTATCGCATTAAGCTCTAAGCTCTATAAGGGCGTTAGAAGTCTATTATAGAGCTAATTAATTATTAACGCTAGCTAGTTTCTATCAGAAGTATATATAATTAAAAGGTTAATAGTTAGAGCCTTAATCTAGCCACGTTTATTAGTATATTAAGCCCATATAATAAGTTGCGTATTAATCTTCTACTACTAATCTTCTACTTTAGAATCTACACTTATATGCTAGGTATTAACTTTTACTTTAATTAGCTGGAGCTTAACGCGAATATCTTACTCTTAATAATGTAGCTCCCTTTTATAAATAGAAAAGACTTAAAGTTGCTAAATATTATAATATTAAAGGCTTATATTAATAAGAGTTTTAGTAAACACTGGCTCCTTTAAATATTAAATTAATATATTACAATTATAAGTAACAAATACGCCGCCGCTAGCTCTTTCTATATTATTAATCTTACTTTCTATATATAAGCAAGGTAGTAGAGTTGTTTCTTTTTTATCCTTAATTATATTTTATAGAGAAGCCTAAGGAGCCTAAGGAGCTTAAGTAGCTGCTTAAGAGGCTATAGCTTAATATTGCGGTATTAATATATTTAACTGTAAGTAAGTAGGATTCTATATTAAATACAGTAACTTATACGGCCTTAATTAAGTTAATCGGCTAATTTAACTTTAAGAAGCCTATTAGCTCTGTGTATAAGAAGTCTGCTAACTCTATATATAGTTAAGCCAAGCTTCCATATCTTTCTTACTGTCCTTATTTATAGCATCTAGATCGTTTTTTATTTCCTTAAGCTCCTCTAATATAAAGCCTAACTAAACGGTGTTGTATTTATATCTTAGCGGCTATTACTAGACACCCTAGTAAGAACTTTATAAAGGTAGAGGCGTACGCAATAAGGGAGGAAGAAGGCTTTATTAATTTCATTAAGGGCGAGGAGATATACCCGTTAGTTAAGCCGCTACGCGTTTTAAAGGAGGATTTATATTAAAGGCAAATTAACGATTTTACAACACGATTTTAGATTAATATTAAGACTTTAGTAAGCCAAGCAAGTTCTAAATATATAGCTTCAATTTAATTGCCCCTAGCAACCAGGCACTTCGCTTCGCTTCGATTACTATATACAGTTGGTGGCAATCAAGCGAGATTGGATACCCGTAGCGAATTTAAAATATCGCAGCGCTCGCCAAAGGGGGGGGGGGTCGTGCAAATGAGTGTAGCAGCAGGTTCGCCGAAATAGTTGCTGGATCTCGATCTTTCGGTCGCTTTGCTTAATAGCAAGGAAGATCCTAATATAAACGACCGTTACGCGCTAAAGAGCGTTAGACGGGAAGCGCAAGGCGAGCCAGGGGGGGTATTAAGCGAGCAGAGTCTCTCTAAAGCAGCGGCAAGTCAGGGTCTAAGCGAGGTAGAAACGCGGCCAAAAGCGGCGGCCCGAAAATAGATGCATTCCCACTACTACACGTATACTAGTAGTAATTAGTACTATATTAAAGCCAGTAATATAACCTTCCTTATAGCGAGTGCGTCTTTATACTAGTTTTTAATTAACTTTAGTAGTGATTTAGAGCCTAATAAATAAGAAAGATATTAATAGAGTAATCCTCTACTATAAGTGTATAATTACAGCACCTGTTGTACTGACCACGTGCTTACGCGTTTGGTACACCAGGTACGCGTTTACGCGTTCGGTACACTAACCACTCGCTTACGCGTCTGGTGCACTTATAAAGCACTGACTAATTAGGGGGGAGGTGCATTAATATATAGACCACGTAGTCTGCTTTATACAATTAATAGTTACTACCATCCTAAAGAGCATACGATACTATATGTATTTCGTGCCCTGGGATACAACTTACTTGTGCTATTAAGTTAGTACAAACACTGATTAGTGAGCGCGCACAGATCAGCAATCACTTAATACCTCCCCTAAGCGATACTCGACAGCAACTACCTGTTTAGACTCCTAGTACGACCTACTAGAAGGTTAGAAGTTAGGGATTACGGACTATTACTAACTCTATATACTTATTTAAGTCTTAGTACGGTTTACCGGAAGTTATAAACGCGAATATAGACCTTTACGGAACCCCCTATCCTTAACCCCCTTAACCCCCAAACCTCTTCGGACCTTATGAAAACCCCCTACCCTTCTATAAACCGTTATGGACCCATTAATCGCCTTTACGGACTACTATAAGACCCCTTAAACTATTACGGACCCGCTAATTAATTTTACGGACTGTTATAAGACCTCCTCTACCCGCTATAAGCTACTACGACCCGCTATAGCTTATATAGATATACAACGCTATATAATATGGTAGATATAAGCAAGCAAATTAGTAAAGGTTAAAAGAAGTAGAGCTAA
>Ga0307515_10013226_pt1 | contig 15438 bp, 8 predicted proteins | sample 17_EM_MG_FD_194513 | JGI IMG/M metagenome (GOLD analysis project Ga0307515, IMG submission 194513) | Populus trichocarpa ectomycorrhiza microbial communities from riparian zone in the Pacific Northwest, United States - 17_EM | ecosystem: Host-associated > Plants > Roots > Unclassified | place... | reverse complement strand
ATATAGTCTCCACGATCCCAGAGGCCTTACCTCCTCAAGGATTCGTCTCTCTCACCAATCTATCCTGTTCCAATCGTGTCCTTATAGCCCCCTGTCTACAAGATCCCCTCACACTAAGTTACCTATAAGCAAAGCTAGGAGGATCATACCTTATTTTAGGCCATAATCTTATAGTTTACTATTAATTAGTTAGTGTTTATAGACGAATTTAGAGCTAATTTAAAAACGGGTATATAGAAGGTGTCTTAATTACTAATAGGAGTTACACTAGTTTTATATACACTATACAACTATAGTAAGCCACGAGTTAATATACTACCTGCCTATACTATTAATGGCGTACTTATATTATTAGTATATAGTGGCTTAACAAATATAGAGGGCTACAACTACTAGATTAAATACGTCCTTTTACCTTATTATAATCCTTATCTAGCACTAAGATTAGTAGTTATAAATAACGCGAGCTTCTATTACTTAGTTTATATTTATACTCTCTTTAAGTAAGCCGGCGTTAAGCTTATATACTTACCTATATACTTACCCAATTTAAATCTAATTAAGGAGTTCTTTAGTAAGCTAAAGGAGTTTATTTAGCGACACTTTATTTTATAAAAGGAGGCGCTAGAGTAGTAGGGTAATAGCTTTAATAGCTTTCTAAGTTGGTGTATAGAGATTATAGGAAGTAAAAGTAAGAATGTAAGAGCTTATTTCCTCTATAGCGGGTATATTAGAGAGGAGGTGTAAGATTCTATAATATAATAGGGTGTTATTACTATATAGAGGAAAGCGTAGCTATAATTCTAAACCTATAAGATTTAATTTGTATAAGAATTACTACTAAAGTATATATTATAATAGGTGCCTATAAGCAGGTATACACTTAAGTTAAAAATATACTACTGGTCAAGCCCAAGGCTCTCTAGATTACTACTAAGTACGCCTCTTAAGCTCCTCCATTCCTTAATATCTACTTATAATCTCTTAGCAATTACCTTTAGAACGCCTTCCTTAATTATTACTTTATTTAGCGTCTTTTCTTACTTATTTAGCTTCTGCTCTCTAATTATCTTTAAGTCCTACTACTTAGTAAAGGCAACTTAATATACGGCTTTAATATCTTGCTGCTAGGCCTCTAAGTCCTCTACTGCCTTCTTATGCCACTTAAAATACTCTCTTAAATCTACGAGCCGATTAACGCCTTAAGTATATAGTAGAGGGGCAATTAGTAATAACTTTAAGTCTAAGAGCGAAGCTGCTAGAGGTATAGATAGGCGCCTATAGTGACTGCCAATTAGGTTAATATAGAATTAATTTATAACGCCCGGAGTACTTAGTGTAGAGGCCTTAAAGGTAAGCTACTCTTTTTTTTAATTACCTATTTTCTTTTTAAAAAGCTTCTAGGCTAAGCTAATTAGAGGATTATTCTTAGTAGTATAGCCTTCGTTAATTACTCTACCCTATTCTCTTATATCTTTCTATATTAGCTTATAGTTAACTTATTAATATACCTAGCACTAGTTACTACCGTAGTTTTTATAATACTACTACCGTTAAGATACTCTTATAAAGCTTATTTTAGGAGTGGTAGAGGAAGTAGTAATATTACTATTTAAAGGCTGTAATATAATTAGTAAAGAGCTCTATAAAGATTCTAAAGCCAATTATAAAGCCAATTATAATACTATAGAGGAACGGGTAGAAATACGGGTAACTTACTACTTAATTGTCTTAATATATTCTAGAGCCAGTTCAACTTTAAGCCGCTTAATTAAGCTATTACCCCAATTATAATACCGTCTTGCAATCCTTATAAGTTTACCTTTAAAATTAGCCTAATTAATTATACGGCTTAGGTTAAGCTGGAAAGTAGATTTAATAGAGTTTAATCGCCTAGTAAGCTTTACTATAGTATTATATAACTTCCTTTGGAAAGTATAGCTAGTGAACTTTTACTGTAGAGCCTTATTAATTCTATAAAGAACCTCGTGATTATATATTACTAAGAGGCTAAAGTAAGCTATAGGAAACATATAAGCCAATATAGGAGTTAAGCAACTTGGCTTTATAACTTTTACTAACACTAATAGGCGATACTTAAAGAAGGAGCCTCCCCCTAAAGGCCTTACTATATATTCCTCCACTTCTCTTTAAAGCCTTAGAGTTAACTCCTCCTTATTTTTTACTAAAGCCTTAGATATTGGAGCCTCTAGTAATTAAGACCTCTTAGTAAGCGGTTAACTTAGCAATATAGAGGGAGCTATATTTATATATTATATAAGTTACAGACACTATAGAGCTCTTGCTATATTCCGCTCTTATGGTAAATAAAAGTATTAAACTTCCTTATTATTATGCTCCTTAGCAGCCTCCGGATTATTAAGGATCTTATTAAGCTTATTAGCAGTAAATAAAGCAGCTTATTATAATGTAGGTAGGGCGCTATATATTAGCGGTAAAGGGTAGTTAACCTGTATGCTAAGTTAACTACTATATATAGGTGGAATATTAACGACCGTACTTATACTTAAGCTCTGCATTATAAGAGGTTAACGGGGTAATACTAATAACGGTTAAAATCGCTAAGTAGGTGGGCGGCTAGAGGGACTACCTATAGAGGCAGCAGCAGGGCGTTTAGAGCTTATATTAAGAAGAGGAAGAAACTTCACAACACCACGATCCGAAGTAGATATTATAATTTTTGGTGAGGAAGAGAAGTTTAGAATAGCTTTAAATTTAAGCTTCTAGGTCGAAGTGGGCCGTGGCTCAAGCCCTGGCCATGTACTACACCCCTTCCTGCTAGCTCTACATACTAATTTAGCTGCAGACGTAGCGAAATTAGGTGTGTGTCGCGCGCACACCTTGGGGGGGGGGGACACCGGAGGTCGGATACCCTGTATGCGCGAGTACAGAAAAAGGGTTCACACAGGTGAGGATTCGGCAAATTTCCATTTTTGATTATGGTTTCTGACATTTGATCGTCCTTTTCCGAAGCGACTGTAGTGATTTGATTGGCTCAGGAGTCCACAAGTGTGGCACTAGATCTTTGGCGTCACGCCGTGGCAGGATTTCTCCCCGGGGGTCTGATTGATGAGATAACGCCCGCATAAGGATTTCCGATTACACCGATAAATCTCCCCTCTCTCTGTCCACTCTCTACTTGGTCCATGATCTGAGCAGCTCGAGTGGCTTCTGTTCTTACCGCCTGAGAAATTTCAAGCTCGGCTAACTCCCGAAACTTGCTCTTCCAGAACACCCATCGATCCAAGGAAAGCACCTTCTCCTCATTAAAAAATGGGCTCCTTAGTGTCTCACGGTCAGCCTCACTTGGTTCGGTTTCCCGCAAGGTTTTAAAGAGCGTGGGGCCACTGTTTTTAAACCATTGCGCTGCTGCAGCAACGCGACTTTCTAGGAGATCGATTAAAGGAACTTCCGAGTTTTCTAAAGAGTCTTGTATCGTCCAGATAGCGAAGTAGTACCATTTTATAAGACCGGCTCCGTAGAGACGGGAGACGAATGAGTTAAGGTTTACCCACTCTTTAAATGGTTCAAAGGAATCCTCCAGTTCTGAAGGTGCTGTGTTACGTTAAATAGGGTTTCTAGATCACCGAAAAGACAAGGCGAACGTACCTTCCCAATTGTCCATAAGAACATTATCGAGTCGTTGCAAATGCGCCCAAATTAACTGCGTGGTCTGCTACCGCCGAAGCAAAAAAAAGGGGTAGCCAGGGAAATAATGTATAAGAAGTGAGCAGTCTGGTATCGTGCGTACCTCTGTTAAAGCCATAGGTTGGCGATCTAACTCTTTTACCAACTCAACTAACCGTTCCTGAGACGAATGGTCGTGGGGCACTTGTCGTACAATTACTATATAAGTTTCCCAGAACTCGAGAAGAAAGCTGCCAGGTTGTTCAGCTTTTTCTCCCTCAGACAGCTGTCTTTTTAACGGTGTAAGGGCATCTAGGCTGGCAGCCGTTTCTGTCGCGGAAGCGGAGCTATCTAGTTGAAGGTACGCAGTGACAATATCGAACGCCTTCTTAGCTACAATCCAGGGGTCGTTATCTCTTAACGCGAGGTCAAGATGTGAGGCCATAATTAATTCCTTAATATCTGCTTCTAGATTTTAGAGTTTCGACGGAATAAAATGGTGGCGGATAATTTAAGATTGACACGTTGGCTAATAGAAGGCGGCCTGAAAAAGACGGGAGGGGTCAGTTAGGCAGCCAGCAGCTAAAGCAGCCTTCTGCGCCTGCACAAATCCTCGACGGGGGCCGCACCGGACGCAATAAGAAATCGTTGGCCAGGTAGTGCTCTTTACGTGGCAGTCTATCAGATGCTTCGAGATGAATGCTCTGCGATGCAATTATATTGTCGACCAGAAATTTCAGACCAAAAAAGGAAGGGCTCGTGTGTAGATTGATCTATGAAGAAAAGAGACTATTTATATATAAGGTAGATGCAGGCAACAGAAACAGATAGTAAGCAATACGGTGGTGGTGAGTCATAAGGTGGTAGGATACAGGGTAGTGAGTCATAAGGTAATAGGCAGCTGAAACAAAGTACGTAAGGCCGATCTTGGTCGACATATATCTACGAGTTCTCGGCGTTCGTCCTTTATTTAGCTGTCAATCTCTTACACTTCCCTTTCGCCTTGTTAATCTCGCTTTTTACCAGCTGTCGAGAACACTCCGGCGGTAACATTTTATATCTAAGGTAGTTGACTAGGCTCTTGCAATTTGTCGACCCAGATCGGCTATTCTTACTTTATTCCAGTTGCCTATTGCCCTATGACTCAACACCCCGTTTCTGTTGCCTATTGCATTCCTTTGCTGCCTATACCTACCTTATGTATATATAGAGCTTCTAGAGCCAGCTTTGGTCGACAGAGTTCTCATTCTTGATCGTCCTGTTCGACACAATTGCTCTGCCATTCTTGATTCGGATATTCAATCGATTTTTACCACAATCCATTGCCACTTAAATAGCAGACTTGGGGAAATAATAATATGGGTAAAGGCAACCAATCGTCTAAAGAGAGTAGTAACGATACAGTAAGTTTTGCTACAACCATGTTAAAAGACCTAGTCTAACATTGTAGACCTTAATTTCCAAAAATCAGGCCTTAACGGACAATAAGATTTCTCAGAATAGCGTCCTTAAACAGCTCTCTAAAGCACCAGCACCTACGGACAAAGGCAAATCTGGATACCCGCACAAGTACCTAAACTTCGGTGGGTTTTTTCGCAAGCGCTATCTTTAGTCTAGAATATCTTCTACATTCCATTCTAGTTCCCTATTAATTTCACTAGGTAGTAGCAGTTTCGCGCCATCTTTTCTCCAGTATAGCTCTAGTAAGGAAACATAAAATATAAAATATATAAAATATAATTTTAGTATTTCTAATTTATAGGCTTAATTTCCTTTAGTTTTCCTAACTATCTTAAAGGGTCTAAGCTACTAGTAATCTAGCTTCTTCTTAATATATTTTATTTAGATATATTTTATAAATAGTAAGACTTCGTCTCCTATCTTAAATTCTTTTAATATATATTTTTTGTTATAGTACCTTTTTTGCACGGCCTAGGCGTCTAGTAAGCGCTTTTTAAGTTCTTCTCTGCGAATTCTTATTTGCTTAATTCTCCTAGACGCTACTAGTGCCTTCCTTTCGAAAATAATGTCCTTAACGTTCTATAGGTTATTTACTTTTACCCTAAATAATGCTTTATAAGGAGTTATTTTTATACTACTATAGATACTAGTGTTATATATATATTATGCTAGAGCTAACTATAATATCTAATTATCCTGTTAATAATTAATATAGCAGTAGAGGTAGTGTTCTAATAACGCATTTAGACGCTCTGTTAGCCCATCTATTTATAGGTAAAAGGCGGTGCTTATTTTTTACTATATTTTTAATAAAAGACAGAATAAAGACTAGAATGCGCTGTTAAATACGGTACCTCTATTAGATATAATTCCCCTTAGCGTACTAAATAAGAGCTACTGTTTTGAAAATAGATTTACCAATTCTGCTGCCGTAATCGTTGTTATAATAGTAAAATACCCTAAAAACCTTGTATATCTATTAACAATTACTAAAATAGCGTTAGTAACCTCTCCTGTTCTTATTTTAGTAGGGGGTAAGCCTATTATAAAATCTATTATTAATTTTAATATAGGTCCCTGTGGAATAAAAAGCACTAATAACTCGCCGTATAGGTAATATCTAGATATCTATACCCTTTAGCAAGTATTATATCTTAATATATAGTCCTTAACCTCTTTAGACATTCCGTCCTAAAAGTATTTCCTTTAAATAGCCTTAAGGGTTCTATTAGCAATATAGTAACCCCTAAAAGGGCCATTACAAAAGACCTTTAGAATTTTATCTTAAACCTCTTAGTCCTTTAGAATATATATAGCACCCTTAAAGCGTAATAAACCCTTTTAGTCTTACTACTATAGCTTCTTAGTAACTCTAGCCAAGTTAGTCTCCACTATATCTTTTTACCTCTCCCTAGAAATAAAGGCGTCCCTTTATTATACTTAAAGAAGAAGATCTAAAAAGGTTTTATATAGATTACTTGCTTCTATTTTACCTGCCGCTATTATAGATATAAGGCGTAGTATAAGGCGTTTTAAATTATTAGTGCTAGTAGATTCTCCTGCCATTATATAGTATACTACGCTATAGGTAGGCATCTTACCTATCCCCTTTAAATCTAGACACTTGTAGCTAATATACCGTTAAGTTAAAGGTACTACGATACCTCTAATATATCCTATAGAATTCTCACTAATTTAAGGGTACGCTAACTTTATAATATCTACCTAGCCTATAACCTAGTCCGTAACTATATCCTACGGCTCTATAATTATAGCGCTTTATAGCTATATTACTAGAACCTTTACCTTATTATAAAATTCTATAGTTTTAAGGAAAGAGTCTTCTTTCTTTTTAAGTAAATTTTATAATATAGGGATTATTTCCCCTATGCTGTCCTAGATCCTTCCTATCTTATAATTTAGATATTTTAATAACCTATTAGCGGGATTTATCTTTCTTAAGCGGTACGTAATTTTAAAGTTATACTATAATAGTGCCTTTACCTATCTAGCTTATTAACCGCTTAATACCTTTATAGTTATAAAGTATTTTAAGTTATTATCGTCTATAAAGACTTTAATAGGGTAATTACTTCCTATATAATAATATCGCTAGTACTTTATTACTATAACTATTATAAATAGCTTCTAGTTGTGCGTTATATAACACTATTTAATAGGGGTTATTTTCCTTAACTAAAACGCTATAGGATACTATTCTCCGTCTTTTAATTAAGATATAATTACCCCTAGGGCGAAGCTAGATATATCTATTTTAGGGTATATATATAGCTCCTAGTAGAAGTATATTAGGATAGGCGCTAATATAAATAAATCCTTTAATTGGTCTATAGCCTACTTAGCAGCTTTCCTAAATATAAAGGGTCCTAACTTCTTGCTATTCTTAAATCCTTTTAGTAGATTAGTAATTAGGAGTATTACTTATAAATAATAAATAATAAACGTTCGGTAGAAGTTCGCCGTGCCTAAGAAAACCTACACTTCTCTAAATATTGTAAGGTAGGGCTATTCCTTAATAGCGTCCACCCAACTTTTCTCTATTAATACTCCGTTAACGCTAATAATAAAACCTAGAAAATTAATACTAGTAGTATAAAATGTGTACTTCTTTAGGTTTATATAGAGCTTATATTCCTATAGTCTTTCTAGTACTATTTGTATATAGTATATATATGCTTTATAGTTATTAGAGTAGACTATAATATTATTAAGGTAGATTATATATATTGTGTCTAATAGGCCTAAAATAACGTATTTTATAAGCGAGTTATCCACACAAGCGAACTATCCACTAGAAGTTTATACTTTAATATCTTAACAACCACTTTATAATAAATTCTAATAATTTATATTTAGGCTTTTATATATAGTCTAAAGCTTCTATTAAAGTTATATAATAAATAGTTTAGTTGTTTTTAAGATATTTAATTTTAAGGCCTAAAACTAAGGCTAAACTACTATATCTTAAAAACCACTGAACTATTTATTATATAACTTTAATAAAAGCTCTAGACTATATATAAAAGCCTAAATATAAATTATTAGAATTTATTATTAAGTGGTTGTTAAGATATTAAAGTATAAACTTCTAGTGGATAGATCGCTTATATAAATAACTCGCTTATAAAATACTTACCTCAGAAGCTCAGACTAAGAAATCGATTGCGGATATAGGAATATCCGCACCGTCCGCTAAGCTAATTTAGGACGGTAATCGTTTTCTTAGTCTGAGGCCCTTTGGCGAGATTTATAGAAAACCTAAACACTGTTTATATAAGAAGACCTCCTTATCTTTAACGAAATTAATCTACCCTCCCACAATACCTGTTAATATAAAAATTACACCAAATTATAGAGAAAAGCCTACTCTATAAGTTATAAGATCTTTAGCCCCTTATACACGCGCGACGTTAAGAGGAATTCGTCGCCGTAGAGGCCTTAATTCTACCCCCGCATCACTAAGTTGCGCAGTAAACACCAACGCTAAACGCTTACGCCTACGCCGCTAGCCCTCTCCATAGCCAGCGGATATTCCAGCGGATATTCTAGCGGATATTCCATCTACTAGTTAGACAAAGACATTAAAGGAAGAAAAGGTTAACATTATTAAGGACCTTCTACGTTAATGGGGCTAGTCTTTTTATAGGCTAGTCTCTAAGTACTTAGAAAGCGAGAACGGGTATAGAGGTAATAGGAAGAAAAAGAAAGTAGGGGACCTACTTATTCCTTTACTAGAGGATAAGGAAATATAAGAAGAACTTATTAATAGGGCTAATATTCATATAACGCTAATAACCTATACTATCTGCTGTATCCAGAAAGAGCTCCGCCAACTATAATTACAACGCGGCCCCTTTAACACATGGACTCTAGATATAGAGTTTTAGGATATTAACCTTAAGAATACGGCTAAGTTTATTCAGCAGTATAGTCCGCTACTATTTTAGCTTATTAAGGGGATATCCGCACTAAATAGAGAGGAATGTAGTTAAGATCCGCACAGCAGACGTACGGTTATAGTTGCCTCCATATTCCTCCTAGGGTTCGCCTAAAACTTCGCAAATAGTTTCACCCGTCTACTTAGTCTATATCTTTAGGCGCTTAGTATAAAGCGCCGTATACTATCTTTTCTATATAGCTTTAGTCTAATTAATGGTTATAAGGCTCTTAACGCTAAAAAGCTTAAGCTAGCTAAATATTCTAAGGAAGGTTCTATTAATTCTACTAGTCCTTCTAGCGCTAATAACCCTTAAGAAACTAATTAAGTCTCTATCTATTTATAATAATATCTATAATATCTATAATAACTTTAACTATTACCAAAAGACTCGACATTAGGTTATTAGCGAGACTGGCGAGTTTACTTCGCATACTATAGGAAAGATTTTACGCGGAGTATGCATGCCTAAAGGGGGCCTTAAGCAGTCAATATTAAACAACACCTATTAACTTAACCTAGATAAGGTTATTAATACAGCTAGGAATAGGTTTAATAACCTCTAGAAGCGGATATCTATAAGTTTTATTATAGACGCCATCTAATACGCGTATCCTACTACGGTTAATAGTATATTCGACTCTAACGCGGATATTAAATATCCGCGTATACCAGCGGTTAATATTCTCCCTTATAAAAGGATAGAGTATATAACTCTAGGACCTATTCTAAATAGTAAGGCTTCTATTAACAGCAACTATCGCGTAATAGAGAATATCTTCCTGGAACAACTATAGTATAATTATAAAACCGCTTTTAATAACTGGCTTTTCCTAGTATATAGAGATTAGAAAACTATAAAGCTTATTTAATTATATAAAGAGGAGCAGGTTAAGGCGGAAGGTACGTATAATAGCTATAAGTAGGTGTTACCTATTTTAGGGCTATAGCATATGCGATTAAACTTCCTATATATAGTTATGCGTACGTTCTATAGGGGTAAAAAAGCCACACAGCAGTTTTTAGCGCTTTACACCTATATAAACCACCTAGGGCGGCGCAATATTCCTAGGGAAAAGGCCCTATTTTATTATATGGAAGAGCTAATCCTCTAAAGCTTTAACGCTTGTATTATTGCGCTGTTTCTACTCTATATTTACAAAAAGTGTAATATTAAGGTAGACGGTAAGGCCGAGCGATATATGTAAAACTTATCTCCGCAGCAATTTCTAGAGCATATTAAGGATATCCGTACAGCGGCTTTTTTAAGAGATATATGCCGCGATGCAAATTAGCGCACGTCTAATTATTTAGAGCTATCTGCCAACGCACGTTAGCTAGCAGTAACGTCGTCCTCTATGGATATATTAAGCTCTACCGCTAATAACTATAATATGGAGTTCTTTAATTATATCCGGTTTCTATAGGTTATTAATACTTATAAGCTTCTAAAATACGCTATTAAGTATGCGGATATTGGACTACTAAAGCGTATAATCCCCCGCCTTTACTTATACTTTGCTAAAAGCTTATTAAAGAACTATACACACAATATGCTAATTCTATAGCGACTAGTTAGAATAAGTATTTACGATCTAGTACTTTAACGGGCTATCCTTGCCAATAGTTTAGTCAACCTCTAAGGGCGGCTAGATAGCTTCTTTAAAACGGATCGCCTTAATAAACTACTAAATCTTTAACTTAAGGAGTTAATCTAGATATATAGGAATTCGACGTTTGGTATAGACGAGCTATTTAAGTAGAGTGTTCTTATAATAAGTTACACTAGCCCGCTCCGTAATATTTTTAAGCGTATATTTAGCAAGCGTATAAACAGCGAACATATAACTAAGTCTCTAGCGCTAGATATCCGCTATTTTACAGATTAAATCAGGAAGGATTTAATTGTATAATATAGGCGGCGCTCGGCGGATTTTAAGGCTCCTTCGCTTCTATAGCGCGGATATAAGAAACTTGCAAAGGACGGCATAAATACATTTAATGCCTTTCTACTAACTGCAGCCGGTTTACTATTTAATCCCCTTATATGCAGCTTTAGTAACGCCAATAAAAATATAGAGGTACTAGGAGAAGCTGCTAAATATATTTATATAGTTTGTTGTCCTAATATTACGCCTATACCTCTGCTAATGTATATAATAGTTAGTATATAAGTTACTTAATAAATGCTAAGAGTAACAGTAATATATTATTTTAATTGCGGATATACTTCTATTATGCGTTAGCGTATACAGGACGTTGGGTTTAAGGCACCTACTATTCTTTAACTTAGATTAGAGCGGCTCTTACAGGGCAGTATTGCTGATTTTAATATACGGATGTCTTATATTAACGGTTTACTATACAACCCTTATAAGGACGGATTTAATAAGGCTATAAATGATATACCAGAGGACTTTTAAATGCTTAGGCTTATAGTACGTTTCTATCTTAATATATTAAGCGAGTTCTTTTTATTAATATTAATTCTAGCTAGCGTATAATCTTCTTAGTGCGTAGTATATAACATAGCAGTTAGCTATTTTATAGTGCGGATATATAAATATCTTTATCTTAGCTTATGCGGATATCTTCACCTTAGATTATACGGATATTATAATATTAATTAAGTATATCTATTAAATGTAAGGTAGAGACTTAATTCCTACGTATATAGTAGCAAAAAGGTAAGAGCTACTATTTTATTATCATAAACCCGTAACAATAGCCAACCTATAGCAACAGCTAACTTATATCTACTTATTCGATATCTAATAGCCTAGCATTATGTATAAGTGTAATAACACCACGCCTTAGGAACGCAAGCTTATCCTTTATCTCACTTAGAGAATCTCTAAACTCGTTTAACCGGCGGTCTATAGCTCGAATATCTTTTGCTATATTAGTTACCCGTTTATAAACTATATTAACACATACAGAAACAGCGATTACTAAATACACCCTAATAGATTCCGTGCTAGCGGAAGCGGTAGTAGCAATAGCAGCACCTAACGTGCTAGCAATTAGTAAAAGAGTAGAAGGAATAGCGGTAAAGCAGGTGCCTCTATAACCGCGTATACTACTATAAGTGGGAGTCTTAATAGGAGGGGAGGTCTTAGTAGGGGGAGGCATAGTAGTGTGGGCGGGGATAGTGTAAGAACGAAGCTATACGGATATTAGTAATATCTGTATTATTAACACGCGGATATTATACCTTCTTAGTAGGCGTTTTAGGTGGACTATTAGCAGAAGCTAACTTCGCACGTTTTTTGCGCTAAGGTATAGCCAGCTCTAAATTTAGTAAACTTTCCTATATGTATATTAGCTAATAGAACAATAGTATACTATTAGCATATACCTTTCCGTATAACCTACCACCTATATAATATCTTAAGCACGCACCCCTAAAATAAGGCCTAGAGTCCTTTTTATAAACGCGACATTTATAGCTATACTTCTCGCATAAAGTATATAGTAGGTTACGCAGCTCACTAAAGCTACCCTTAATATTCTGGACGTGTGTTAATATCCGCTAGCGACTTTCCTTTATATTCTCCTAAACACTAGCTTTTAAAGTATACCATTTATTTACTAACGGCACTTAGATAAAAAGGCGCTCGTTTATATTTATGGTACTGCGGAGAATATAAGGGTTGCGGAGATTGTGAGGGCTATAGAGATTATAAGAGTCGGCGTTATTAAGATCTTTATCTTTACCGCTATCTAAAGATTCGCTATTTAAAGAAACCTTATAAACGTCCAGGCCACTATAAAAGGTAAATTAGTAGATAAGACATTAAAATAGTATAACTAACATATACAATTTAATGGCTATCTTAGCCTTTAGATTCGTATCAGCAGCCTTTTCAGCCTACTTTTTAAGAAAAGAAGATAAATGAGCCTTATTAAGCCTCCTTTTAGAAGCATTAGGTAGCAGTAATAGAGAGGCAGACGGCAAAGAAGCAGATAGCAAAGTAGCCTATAGCAAAGATATAGGCAACGGAAAGGCAGGCAGCGAAAAGGTGCGCGAATTTTCAGCGGATTTCGCTCTATCTATATTTTTGTCGTCTACTAAATCCTATAAAGAGCACTTTAGTATATATTTTTTACAATCACATTAGCTATAGGCACAATTTAGTATTAGAAAGCTTACTCTTTAAAAATAAAGTCCAAAGGCTTAATAAGAGCGGCTATAGCGTACTTAATAGCATCCTCGTTTATTTCGCGTATATTAAGCTCCTTAACTACCTAGCTACTATTATCCGCATTAATATCGTTTATAGGTGTAAATAAAGGCATCGTAGATAGAAGAATGCTAAGGGACAGTAGATAGAATAATAATGATAAATTTTACGGTGCGGTGCTATAAGGTAGAAGGTTAGTAAAGAAAGAAGAGGTACGGAGGTTAATTAAAGGTAAATATCCACGCTACCCATTTTATTAAATTAGCTCACTAACAAATAATTACTACTATGGTAACTTACCTTAGTAATTATTAATGGTGCGGATATATAAATATCTTTATCTTAGCTTATACGGATATCTTTATCTTAGCTTATATAGATATCTTTATCTTAGCTTATATGGATATCTTTATCTTAGCTTATACGGATATTTTCATCTTAGCTTATACGGATATCTTTATCTTAGCTTATACGGATATCACAATATTAATTACATCTATAAAATATAAGGTAGAGACTTAATTCCTATATACGTAGTAGTAGAGAGGTAAGAGCTACTATTTTATTACTCTAGACCCGTAATAACAGTTAACCCGCAGTAATAACTAACCCACAGTAATAGCTAACCGGCATCTACTTAAATTCTATATCTAGCAACCCGGCGTTGCGTATAAGTACTATAATACCACGCCTTATAAACGTAAGCCCATCCTTTATCTCACTTAGAGAATCTTTAAGCTTACTTAACCGGCGATCCATAGCCCGAACATCTTTCGCTATCTTAGTTACCTATTTACGAACTATATTAACGCGTGTGGAAACAGCAATTGCTAAATATACCCTAACATTTTCCGTACTAACGGGAGCGGCAATAGTACTAGAAGCAGTACTAGGCGTACTAGGAATTTATAAAAGAGTAGGAGGAGCAGCGGCAGAATAGGTGCCCCTATGGCTGCGTATATTACTACGAGTAAGAGTCTTAAGAAAAGGGGAGATCTCTATAGGGGGGATAGTGCGGGTATAAAGCTATACGGATATTATACCTTCTTAGTAGGCGTTTTAGCTAGACTACTAGCAGAAACTAATTGCGCACGTTTTTTACACTAAGGTATAACCGGCTCTAGTCTTAGCGAACTATCCTATATACGTATTAGCTGATAGAATAATAGTATACTATTAGCATATACCTTTTTACACAACCTGCTACTTAATCGACATCTTAAGTACGTACCTCTAAAATATAGCCTAGAGTTCTGCTTATAAACGCGATATTTATAGTCTTACCTAACGTATAGAGAGTATAGCGGATCACGCAGTATACTAAAGCTACCCTTAATATTCTAGACGTGGGTATATATCCGCTAGCGAGCTTCCTTTATATTCTCCTAAGCACTAGCTTTTAGGGTATACCATTTATTTACTAACAGCACTTAAATAGGAAGGCGCTTGTTTATGTTAATATCCAATATTATAGCTTGGGCCGTTTATATACTGCGGAGCTTATAAGGGCTGCGGAGATTATAAGAGGATAGAGGAGGGCTTTTAGGAGAGTCGGCGTCATTAAGATTATTCTCTTTATCGTTATCTAAAATCTCTAATATTTCTGTTAGGTTACTATAAAAGGTAAATTAGTAGATAAGACACTAAAAGGGTATAGTTAACACATATAATTCAAAGGCTATCTTATACTAAAAATTTTGCACAGCAATTCTATTAGCCTGCCTCTTAAGAAAAGTAGAAGTACGACGAGGATTAAACTTCTTAGAAGTAGTAGGCGATAAAGAAACAAGCGGCTTAAAAGCAGGCGGCGAAGAGGTAAGTGGTAAAGAAGTAGGCGGCAAAGAGGTAGGCAGTAAAGAGGTAAGCGGATTTCTAACGGATTTCGTAATAACCTTATTATAGTGCTCTACTAGATCTAACAAAGAGTGCTTTAGTACGTATTTCCTAAAATTATATTAGCTGCAAGCATAATTTAGTATTAAAAAGCTTACTCTCTAGGCAGAGATTCTAAAGGATTAGTAAAAAAAAGAGCGTCCTTAAAAACGTCCTTAATTATTTCATTATTAACGTCGCGCGTATTAAGTTCCTTAACTAAATAGCTGTCGGACGTATTTAGAGGTATAAAAAAAAATTTATAGATAGTAGTATGCTAATAGACAGTAGATAAAACAACAATAATAAAGTTTA